>Ga0075426_10000044_pt1 | contig 87583 bp, 76 predicted proteins | sample SoiMethybrSBSTD5_FD_75304 | JGI IMG/M metagenome (GOLD analysis project Ga0075426, IMG submission 75304) | Bulk soil microbial communities from a Populus tree surrounding site in Tennessee, USA - Soil MetaG P. TD hybrid SBSTD5 | ecosystem: Environmental > Terrestrial > Soil > Tree plantation... | reverse complement strand
CAGTACGGCCGCTTCGGTGCGCGGACGACGGCGACGCCGACCTGCGAGATGTCGTTCGCTGGCCGGACCCGCTGCCAGACGTACTCGGACGGCGCATGGAACGGGATCGTCGCCGACGCGATCAACTCGCCCCGCGCGAGGGCGGTCTGGCGCGGCCCGACCAGGAACGCTCCGAGCGGCACGCTCCGTCGGCCGCTCGGGCCGACGAGGTCGACGACGGTGTCGTACGCCAGGAGGATCGGAAGCAGGTCGGAGGCGGGCGAGGCGCGCGCCAGGTTTCCGCCGATCGTCGCCCGGTTCCGTAGGGCCACGCCGCCGACCGCTCGCACGGCCTGCCAGAGGCCCGGGAGGCGTTCGCGGACTCGTGCATCGCCCTCGAGGGCGCGCAGCGGCAGCGTGCTCCCGATCCGGAGCGATGGACCCGACCATTCCATCGATCGCCACGGCAACTTCCGGAGCGAGACGACCCGATCGGGTGCGACACGTCCGTCGTCGATGTCGAGGAGCAGGTCGGTCCCGCCGGCCAAGACCGCGGTCGTCTCGGCCGAGCCCTCGGTAAGCGTCCGGACCGCCGCCTCGACGCTCGCCGGGGCGACGAGCTCGAAGCCCATCCGCGCTCGGAGCGGCCGGCGGGACAAAGCGTTATCCGAGACGGAGGGTCGCCGCGACCGTTGGCTCTTTTATCCACCGGGGAACTGGGCATCGGCCGGCGTCATGCCTTTTGAACTCACGCTCCGTTATACGACCCCGCTCACCCCGCTCTCGGACCTCGACGAGGTCCTGCAGGAGTTCCTCCGGATGGTGGGCTACCTCCCCGAGGGCGAGGACCGACGCGCCGGCGACTGCCCGGTCGCCGACTCGCTCGGCTACCGCCTGGTCCGCGAGTGCCTCCTTCGGGACCCCGCGCGGCCGTGGTACGCGGAGGAGCTCGTCGCGGTGCTGAAGACCTCGAAACCGACGGTCTACCGCCACATCAACAAGCTCAAGTCGCTCGACCTCCTCGAAGAGGTCGGCGGCGCTACCGACGGCAAGGGACGCAAGGGGTACCGGCTGCGGTACGGCAACGTCGCGCGCGCGTGGGATTTCACCGAGGCGAACGCCCAGAACGCGCTGCGGCGGTACCGTACGACCGTCGACCACCTCCAGTCGCTCCTGGAGCACGCCCCCCCGACGATCACGCCCAAGGTCGCGCCGGTGAAGGTCGCCGCGGCCGAGAAACGAGGAAGTCGATGAAATCAGAATCAGGGAACCCTAGCGCGAAGAAGTCGGCGATCGTGCTCACGGCCGGCTCGAAGGTCCGGGTGCGCTCCGCCGGCACGCGCGACGAGGCGCTCGTCTCGTCGGGGGTCTACCGCGGGCTCGTTTCGGTCGGCGGGGACAACTCGCTCGCGATCGAGCTCGACGAGTCCGTGAAGGAGGAGAAGGGGCGGATCCGCCTGATCCCCCTCAACGCGCTCCTCGCCCTCGACGTCCTCGAGGCCGTGAAGCCGGAAGAGGAGAAGCGCGCCGAGTCGCAGGCGACGCCGGGGTACTTCCGGTAGCGGGCGGCGAGCGGGCTTGCTGGGAGTCTCGCCGCGGGAGCGCGGTCCCGCGGATTCGAACCCAGGTCTTTGGCTTCGAAGGCCAAAAGGATAGTCCAGACTACCCTACAAGCCCGCGACCCTTCGACCCTCGCCCGCGTATTTGGCCGTTTGGACGCGTCGAGCCCGCCGGGCGCACCGCTCCCGTGCCACCGCCGGGCCACGGTCAGACGGCGTCGCCGGCGGGGGTCGGCGGTTCGATCGGATACCCCTCCAACGTCGTCTGGGAGGCCCCGCTCGGAAACATCGTCTCGAGCGCGGTCTCGAGCAACCGCAGACGCTGGCGGAGGTACGGCGTGACGCCCGCGGTCTCGGCGAGCCGCTGGGAGAGCCCGAGGTACTTGCGGACCGCCCCTTCGTAGACGGTCGGCACGAGCTCGCCGTTGCACGGCCGACCCGCGCTCGTACGGGCGGAACATCCTCCGACCAGGGGAGGGCGACGGTACGACGCGTTGCAGACCTTGCACCGGAACTTCTGGGTCGCGTAGCTCTTCAGGTTCCCCATGAGGTCCGGCAGGAAGTGGCTGTTGAGGACGAGCGCGACGGCGTCGGAGACGTCGACCGCGCGGATCTGGGCCGTGAGGAGGAGCGAGAGCTCGACCCCGCGGGCCATCGACCCGGCCTCGCGGTACGTCGATCGAACCGGGCCCCCCGCGATGTCCGTCGTGTCGTGGGTGAACCCGAGCCCGCGGAGCGACCCCAACGCTACGAGGCGTCGGCCGAGCGTCGCGACGATCGGCTCGGCCTCCTTCGCGGGCCGGCCCGCTTGGGCCATTTCGTAGAACTCGAGCGGGTAATGATCGGCGACGTCGAGGTTGTACGCCTCTTTGTCGACCTCCGTCGGGTCGAGGCGCGTTGTCAGCACGAGCGGCTTGTCCATGAGGGCGCCGCGGCTCTCGGGGAGGTACGAGCGCGAGAAATTGAGCAGCGTGTCCATCAGGAGCGCGACCGAGTCCTCGTCGCCGTCGCAGTTGCGGCGCTTCGCCGCGTGGAACACCGGGTGAGCGAAACACGCCTCGGCGTCGGTGAACCCGATGATCCGGCCCGCGACGCCGCCCGAGGTGTGCGGGGCCAGCGCGACGACGAGGGCCCCGATCAGGTCCTCGGGCCGGCTCGCCCGATAGAACGGGTCGAGCCCGTAGAACTTCACGAGCTCGTCGTCGATGAACTGCGCGAGCTGGAGGAGGTACGTTCCGCACGATCGCGCGACGATCAGGTCCTGCGGGTACAGCTCGAGGAGCTGGTCGGGGGAGGTGAGCGGCGCGCCGGTCCAATCGGTCGCGTAGCCGAGGGCGAGGACCTGCTCGACGGTCACGCCGACCTCGCGCGGTCGGAAGTGCGTCAGCGGTAGGTCCGTGAGGTCGAACCGCGCCGTCCCGTCCTGGTAGACCGAGACGCCGTGGGCCGCGCGGAGGATCCCCTTCTCGAGCGCCTCCGGCACCTTGCCGGGGGAGGTGAGGCCCTTGACGCCCTTCACCTCGAACGACTTCCCGAGGCGGAGGCGATTCACCGCGTCGCCCCAGAGGCGCGCGACCGGGAACGGTTCCGTGCGGATGCGCCCGGTCGGTTCGGTGTGGGTCCCGCACGTGCACTTCAGCCAGACCGTCACGCGCTGGCACGACGGGCACGCCCGGACTCCGAGCGGCACGACGACCCCGTCGCGCATCGTCCGCCGGGCCGCCTCCGGTATCGAACGGTGCTGCCCCCCGGCCTCGCCGACCGGGAACAGCGCGTGGACGTTCGGGCTCATCTTGCGTAGTCGGGCCTTCTCCGGTCGACCAACGCGACCGCCGATGCGCGACGGCGCGCGCGCCCGAATGGTCACGCCGGCGAGGCGGCTCACGTACCGTACCGGGTCCGGATCGATGGGCTCGAGCTCGCCCCGCCGAACGAGCGTGCTCCCGTCGGGGGCGAGGCCGAGTCCGCCGAGCAGCGCCGGCGTCTGCTCGACCGTACCCGCCAAACCTCCGTCGTGGACCGGTGCGTGCAGGAATCCCAAGCGGACCAAGAGTTCCCGCGGTCCGTCCGTCCACGGGACGACCAGCGCTCCACGGTCCAACGACCCGACCGACTCGACGAAGCGGGACAGCTCCCCGATCTCGGTCGTCGTGAGGTCGTGCCAGAACAGGAGGTGCCGGGGATGGAGCGGCACGCCGTGGCGGTGCGCCACGGCGACGGCGTCGTCGTAGCTCGGCGCGATCGCGTACGTCGCCTCGGGCGCGTCCACGGCGCGCAGCTCCTGGAAGTGCCAATCGAGCGAGTACGCCCCGGGGACGAGAGCCCGGTTGTTCTCAAGGAACTCTCCGAACGGCACGAGGAGCTCTCCGAGGTCGACGATCCGTCGGACCCGCGGCAGCACCGCGCGCGCCCGCTCGGCGTCGTGCACGGCGACCAGGCTCCCGTCGTCGAGCTCGACGATCGGTCCTTCGACGGCGTCGCAGACCGCCATCGCGGTCGCCTTGCCCGGGTACTCGAGCTTCACCTGGGTGCCGACGGCGACGAAATTGCGGAGGACGACCATCGTGGCCGGGTTCATCGCGACCGAGGCGAGCCCGCCGGTGCGAGAGCGTCCGTAGACGAGCCGAAACCCGCCGGGCCGGTTCGGGTACGCTAGGATCGGTCGCCCCCCGACGGCTTCGGTCAGGTACTTGGGGGCGCGGCCGACCTCCGACTCGGCGCTGGCGTGGTGGCCGAGCTGTCCGAGGAACTCCCAGCCGGGGATGCCGAGCTTCTCGACGACCTTGCGGAGCTTGGCCGCCTTCTGGCAGAGGCCCTCGGCGATGACGAGGCACGCACCACCGCGCACCCCGTTCGTCGAGACCCGGGGGAGGTTGCGGAACGCGCTCACCTCGGCGTCGCCCTCCGTCGACTCGCCCGAGATGCAGACCGGGACGTTCCGTACGACGAGCTCGACCTCTTCGGCGCTCGGGACGTACTGCAGGTGCTGCAGGTGCTTGTACAGCGGTATCTCCTCCCGGTAGCGGCCGACCTCGGACTCGTCCGGACGGTAGGCGGGGAGGCCCAGGTCCCGTCGGACAACGTCGGCCAGGAGGACCGACAGCGCCTGGGCGGTGCCGCCCGCCGCACGGATCGGACCGGCGTAGTACAGTTCGACGTAGCCGGCGCCCGACCGGCCGTCCCTTAGGTGCACCTCCGCGAGACCCTCCAGCGGAGCGACGAGGATCCCTTCGGTGAGGATCGCGAGACCGACGCGCAGTCCGGCGTCGACGCGAGCTTCGACGGAGGCGCCGCGCATCGGATCGGAGGCGATCCGTCGCGCCATCGTGAGGGCGACCTCCTCACGCGGCATCGTCGCGCAGAGCGTTCGGATCTCCTCCGAGATCCCCTCCAACGGCAGGTGGGCGAGGAGCTTCTCCACGCGCGTCGCCATGTCGTGGGCGCGGGGGACCTCGGGGGTCAGGGAAGGATCGAGACCGACCTCGCGGGCGCGCGACGCGGCCTCATAGGCCCGGTCCGCGGCGGATTCGATCGCCGCGTAGTACGAATCCACGGCGACCGAGGGGGTCGATGGCCGATAAACCCTCGCAGGTCCGGCACTCGGAATGCCCCGCGACGGACGGTCACACTGGTGCGACCAGTTCCCCCGCGACCGCTCGACAGCCGGATCGGCCGATGGACGAGGGTAGGATCGGGGGCCGAGCTACAGGCCGCGACACTCGAAGTGGGACGCCAAGCGACGGAGGATCCGGGGCGACTCGTAGTCGGGCCCAAAGTCCTCGAGACGGTGCTTATCGGAGCGGGTGGACCAGTAGAGCGAATCCTGGCAGTGCACCCCGATGGCGATCGCGGAGACCGGCTCGTGCTGGGCAAGGCCCCGCCGCGTCACCTCGTCGGCCGCCCGCTCCATGAGCTGGATCAGACCGTCGCGGGCTCTGCGCTCGTGGGTCGGGGCGAGCTCCTCGTACAACCTGTGGATGCACCAGGGCCGGTACGGCTGTTCATTGAGCGCCGTCTCGATCTGGCCCATCAGCTCGTCGAGGGGAACGTCGACCCGGGCCGACACGACGGAAACTTGGAACGATTCGTCCATAATACCATCGTTCGAGGCTCGAGGTGCCGCTCGCGCTTCGAGCGGGCCGTGCCCGGTTCGGAACCCCACGCCAGGATGCCCCCCCGCACCAAGCGCCGGCCTCCCCGGTCGGCCGAGGACGGTCGGAGCCGACCGGTAGGGAAGCGAGGATTTTCGTAGCACGAAGCGATTCCCCGTGCATGGCGGGACCGGGCTCGGTGACCCCGCCATGGATCTCGGAGGGGATGCTCCGCGAACCCCGGAGCATCGAGTTCTGGGGCAACTCGCGCGTCGCCCTCAACCGCGCGGCCTACGAGGTGGCCCACCGGATCAACCCGCGGTACGTCTGGCTCGAGATCGGTTCGCCGGAGGACGAGGTCGACCCCGACGACCCCGCCCACACCGGAGTCATCCCGGACGACATGCTCTACCGAACCGTCCGGCCCGCGGAATTCAAGCCGGACAACGCCACCGCCAACCTGGCGATGTGGTCCGTCGTGCGCCAGGACGAGCCGGACGAGGTGCTCCATCCCCTGATGGACTTCCTCCGACTCCCCGAACGGGTCCAAGAGGTGATCGGGAACGCACCGCGCGAGGACCGCCCGGCGGTCTACGTGGCCGCGAACGCGGACCGGGTCCTCCAGTTCTACCCGGACGACCCGTCGAGCACGGCCCCGATCCTCGCGGTGTTTGTTCGCGAGCGGATGTCGCTTATCGTCACGATCCTCAACCGGACCCGGAGCGACCGGTTCCTTCACGACTATGTGTTCGAGATCCGTTCCGCCGCCGGGGCGAAGTGGCAGGACGCGCTGCTCGTCTGTGAACGAGCACCACCAGGCCAGGGGTACGAGATCGGCGCGGCCGTACGGGCGTTTCCCGGGGCGTAGATCGAGGGCTGGACCGCTCGCCGGCCAGCGACACAGCTCAGCGCGGGCCGATGCCTTTCCGGCCAGCGGAACCGACTCGAACCCGCCCCGGCGCTGCCGAATCGTACCTCTGAAGGCGGTTCTGTCCCTTTCCGCGGGATGAACGAGGGTAGCTGCTGGGTGTCCCAAAACGCGGGATAGCCCGGGTCTGGTTCGAGCCGGGGGCTAATCGGGCGGTGGTCCTCGGCAGTCACACACACTGGCTGGGGCCGGCCGAGGGCACCGTGCGACCCATTCCCGTAATGCCAGTTTAGGGATGCTACAAACCGGGTCTTACCTGAGGTGAACAGAGGACCCGACGGCCAGGGGTTTCGCGCCAGTTCTGAGCCGCTGATGGTTAGAAATGTGCAAGCTCAACCGATCGGTGCCGAACCTTAATCGCGAGGGTACGGAACTCGAAGGGTCGATAGAGGACACTATATCGGCCCCAAGCAATTCGGGAGATAATGCCGGTGGAGAAGGACGAGTTCACGGTTCCATTATCGGCGGGCCTAGCTCGTAAGGCCGCCGTTGAGGGGCTCAAGCAGAGTGGCTTGGGCCTTCGATTCGTGGAGGATCAGGGCCAGGCAGTCGTAGCCACGACGACCGCCTCGATTCGGTCCTTTGGAGAGACAATCACCGTCAAGGTCGATCCGCTGGACGCTGGCCATTCGAAGATTCAAGTTCGGTCCGCCAGTGCCGCCGCCTTGATAGACTGGGGGAAGAATGCGGACAACGTGAGACGCGTCAAGATAGCGATCCGCGCTCTCACGAACGCGGACTGATGCAGCTCTTTGTCAACTGTCACACCAACAATCATCGGTTCGTAATCGCGTTCCCTGCCGACGTCCGAGCCGACCTGCCTAACCCCCTTCATCTTACCTGTCCGTTTGACCAAATCGACGACTGGTACGACCCGCAGGAGGTCCATGCCGCCGCTGGGAACGCGGCCATCCCCGGGGCCGTTATCGGCGGCTTGATTGGGATTATCGGCGGGCCGCTCGGGATGATTATTGGCGGCACAATCGGCGCGGGGCTTGGTAACAGAGCCCAGCAGGAGGACCAGGCTCGTGCCCACGCCTTCAACACCTCATAGCACTGGGCCTCCGCCGCAACTGTTCGACCCAGGCACGCCCTGGATTCGTATCCTGTCCCTAGTTACTGTCGGACTCGGAGTTCTGGTTACATGGGCAGGCTCCTCGCCACCGATGCTTTGGCCATGGGATCCAGCGCAGATTGGGCGGTGGATTGGCAATCCTACCCGGATAACGGAGTCCTACGCCGTCCTGATCGCAGGGTTACTCTGGCCGTACTGGCTACGCAGGTACTGGGGAACACCTAGAGCTTGGGACCAATGGGGGAAGGATGTGGTCGGGCGGTTCGGCGTAGGAATCGCCCTAGTTTTCGCAACCGCCCAGGTCGCAGCCTTCCTCATTACTGGCCAATGGCACGCCGCTGGGTTCGGAGACGACACTGCCCTCTCCCTCCTCCTCGCGGTGCTCGTGATGTTCTACCAACTCTTGGATCAGTCCGTTGAGCTCGCGAAGGAGGCTTTTGCTGTCGCACCAACCGGTACGGTTGACCAAGTCGGATCCGGGCCCCCTCCGATTTCCGTGCCGGCCGGAGCCGCCGCGATTTCACCGTCCCCCCCTGCAACTGTTGTGCCACCGGCCCCGGTCGGCCCAACTGTCCAGTGCAGCATCTGCGGCTCCATCGGACCCCGATCGAACGTCTTCTGCGGCCGATGTGGCACCCACACGTCTCCCGATCCAATTGGCTTCGCTTGAGGACCGTCGCGTGCTTACTCCGTGGGCCCTCCGCCGAGAGCTTTGATAGGGTGAACGGCCTAGTCGTCTGACATGCCGATAGACACGGTAGCTCCCCCGCGAGGCGAAGGCCGAACGCTGAAGGTCGTCATCCGGTTCTCGACAAATTCAATCGCAGAGCAGCCGGACCACATAAGGAAAGGTTGGTGTAGAGATGCGGGGTTCGTCAACATCCACGTCCAGCCTCAGCACGGGATCACAAAGCGGTCGACCACTCCGTTCAACAACCTCGCAGAGCTTGACGCGACGATTCTGGACGCGCTTCACAAAGCCGGGGTACGGATGATATACGACCCTCGCGCACGCCGGTAGATGGCACAATTAGCGCGCAGAATCCGATTGGGTCTTAGGGACCGGACCACCTCTCCAGGTAGGTAGCGGCCGACCGAAGCCATTCGGGATTATCAGCGTACAATCCCAGTCCGAGGTTGCACGAGCTACACAAGGTTGCCCGGGATTTCTTGGTACGGTGATTGTGGTCCCCAACCGGCTTCTCACTCCGCCGCGTACTGTGACAGATGGGGCAGACCCACCCATATGCCTGCATCGTGCGGCCCTTGACGGCCTGGGGCGCCAGAAACATCGATCCGCAACGAAGGCACACGCCGTGCGAATCGAGCTCTGAATACCCACACAAGCCGCACTCGCCGGTAGTGGGCGGGTCCGTTGTGTCTACCCACTTGCGGGGCGTTAGATTTCGCGGCATCCCGTGTCTAAGGCGGATCGAGCTTGGTCGCCAGGTCATCCCAGGAGGCGGTGAAGTACGGGCCGCCCTTCTTCTTGGGGGACCACGCGATCCCCGACTTTCGAATTCGCAACTCCCCGACCTTGTGCTTGTCGTCCCACAGATCGAGGAGGACTCCCTTCTTGCCCAGTTCGATGTAGTCGTTGTCGGTTTCGATGCGAAGCCACTTTTCGGCCATGCTGACTGAACGGGCTCCTAGCCAAAGCTCTTCCTGAGGTGACGGGGCACTGAGCTGCAGGGGTCGAACGGCCCTAGATGCGCGAGATAGGAACCGCGGAAGCCTGCCAAGCAGTACGGGAAACGGAGAACTGTCGGACAAGGGAGGGATTCGCGGTCAGCGTTGCCGCTGGGTTGGGAATCCAGAAGATGCCGTTCGTCCCACTCGGATTGTAGTTCTCGACCACCGCGAGGACGTAGTCTTGCCCGTGGTGGGCGGCCATCTGCCACTCGCGCTCAGTAAATCGAGGCGTGCAGTAGCCGAGCGAACTCTTGACCTCCACGTAGACGGTTCGGCGGCCCTTCTGGGCGAGCAGGTCGTACCCAACCTGTTGTCGGGAAACGTTGTACACCGTCCAGTGAGCCGTGACCAGCGCCTCTCTCGCGTACTCTTCCGCGGGCCACCCGCTCAAGACGGCCGGCGGCGGGACAGGCGTGGAGGACAGAATGGGAACCATCAGACGCGTGGGAGGGATCGGTGCGCCGGTAGTCGGCGTTGGGAACGGGGGTGTTGGAGTTGTAGGAAGGATGGGTGGTGGTGGGGACGCAGAGCCAATCGCAGCGAGTACGGTGCGATTGTTAGGATTACTAGGAGCGTCATCGAAGTACGCGCTGAACTCCTGAGCCGACAAGGAGAAATCGGTCATGAAGTCAGGAATGTCAACGCCGGTGGGCCGCACCGCCAGCGTACTCGGTAGGGCGTCGTGATACAGTGCGATTATCAGTGGCATGACCGGGATGCGATTTCCGCCCGGCGCAATAAGACCAGTGAAGTTCGTCACGTTCATCATGTCCGCAACCGCGTATCCTCCGCCGCCTGGATCGATTCTCAACCACTTCGGGTGGTCTTCTCTGCGGTATGTGGCCCCAGTCGGGCATAATGCACAACGGCCGTGACTTAGGCCTCCGCCAGTGCCGGAGACCAGGTGAGGGCAGAGGGCCCGCGATTGTGCGAGAAAGGTCGGGCTAGACAACTCGGTCGGAGAGGCGTAGCACCCGATTCCCTTCTGCAGGTTGAAATTGTTTCGCCAAGTGTTCTGCGGGCTGGAGTTCCCTGGCCCGACCAGGCCTGTCCGCGCCAGGTACGAATCTTCGAAGAGCATGAGGACACACTCGGTCGCCGGGAGGGATTGCCGTGCGTACAGGTTGTCCAGAATGGTTTGGAGCACCTCGGTGGAAACGAAATTCCCAGAGAACATGCTAGGGATTGTGTTTTGGTAGAACTTCAGGCCCAGGAACAACTGGACGAACCGGCCGGACTGGGCCCGACCCACCCCGGTCTTGTAGTCAATGAGCTGGGCGAGGGACAGCCGAAAGAGGCCGGGATCGTGAGTCGGTAGAAGAGGCATGTGTCCGCTCGGCGAGGCTCGCTATCGCCACCGGCGACATCACCCCGCGCATAAGGCTCTGATACTCACCGGCAGGCGGGTGCAGGTAGTCGAGGTCGCTTCCATCCTGTCCCGCCCTAAGAGGGGGAAGGTCGTCGAGGGCCTCTCTCACCGAGATCGACCGTGCAACGTCGTCCACGGTGGTTTTGCCCGGAAGGCCGGGAGTCAAGGGGACGGGGGCGGGCAATCTCCCGTGAATCGTGTTGCTCCCGACAAGAAACACTCGTTGCCGTCGTTGTGGGACTCCGAACTCGGCTGCATTCAGGACCCAGCGGTCCACTCGACGCGCGTGTTGGGACAGCTCCTTCACGACCTCGTCGATGAAGCGCCCGTGGTCCATCGTGAGTATCCCGGGAACATTCTCGAATACGAAACCGTCGGGTCGCACCGACCGGAGGAACTCGCTGTACCTCAGGAAAAGTGAGTTACGCGGGTCGAGCAGGGATCGGCGATTGCCTGCAGTAGACAGCCCCTGGCATGGTGGCCCTCCGATTACGTAGAGCGGCTTGCCGCGGGCACGGCTCCTAGTCGTCATCTCTACGGCTCGCTGAAACACCTCACCATCATCGAGGGAGCCCACAATCGTCTCGGGGTGGATGTTCGCATCATACGTCTTGATGGCGGAGGACTCAAGGTCTACGGCCACAAGCGGGGTCCATCCAGCGGTCTTGAATCCGAGAGAGAGTCCCCCGGCTCCGGAGAACAAGTCCACGAACTGTCCTCGGTGGGGCAAGGCTCGCGCGACATGGTACGCGAGCAGCGGGGGAACCGCGTTCCCGATCTGTTTGTTGACCGAACTCCGGTTCCCGTGGAAGACGAACCAGTCTGGGAAACTCTGGAGCCGGGCGGCCTCCCTCTGTGAGATCAACCGATCCTGACTCGCATCGAAGTGAATGTAGCAGCCGTTGCCCGGTCGGTTGATGCAGGTGCTGATGGTGAATGAGGGCATATCCGGCCTGAGACGACCGTAGTAGGTAGATCGGCTCCCGTTACCGGCCGCAAAGGTTGCTCGGATCTGGGCAAGCCGTGCTGATGGAATGTCAGAGGGAATCGACTTCCAGTTGCCGCCAGGGGGGATGGCACGGACCATTCGCAGGTCCAGCTCACTCAGAGCCGGGCTATAGTGGTTAGGAATCCTCGGCTGCTCCGACCGAACTCCGTTCGGCTGAACGACAGCGATCCCCGCGGTCACATTCCAATCCACCCGGGGGTGTCGTCCCAGCACTTAGACGATAGCAGCTCTCCTTTCGTCGCGGCGGGTAGACGACCGAACTCCCCGAGAATCACTCCGACCTGCTCCCGAGAGATGCCGAACGCCTGTGCGGACCTGACTTCTGTCTCTGCTTGAGCCGCGGGGTCCCCGCTGACGCAGAGATTGCAGAGGCGGGCCATATTCTTCACGAAATCTTCGCTTTCGAGTGAGGGAATTCGACCCTTTCTCACAGACGCGAGCGAAATGTGCGAAGTCGCAAGGTACGTTCGGACTTGGAATTCGAACACGACCGAACTCATGATCGCCAAGAGAGCCTTGAGGCGGACTGGGTCGTCGTCCCTAAAGTATGCGACGGAGAGGGAGTTTCCTGTCACGACATCCGGCGGCAAGAGGCAGGCTTGAATTCGGCGTGCCTGACTCATTCGGGAGACATCCCTCCATGCGATTCGAGCGTGTGCGGTTGATTCGGGGAGCTCCACTCCAGGCTTGAGGAATCGTGCTTCCCTCATATCGACGCCAAACCTATGGACCATCCGACCCTTCACGAAGGGAATGCTACCTGCGGAGGACAATCGTTCTCCAATTCGAGTTTCGTCCAGCTCCCTTCCTGCAAGGAGAGCGGCGGGCCCCTTTCCTTCCAGCTCGCTGAACTCGTCAAACTGGCGGATCTTTCTCAGGACGGAGTAGGCCTCTGGAGAGAACTGGCCGGGGATTACGTAGCCGGTCCGCCTCAGCTCCTCCATGGAGATACGAAGCCGACCGCTTGCTCTTGCCTGAAGCGAGGGGGAAAAAACGGTGAGATTCGTCGACACCCCGTGTCTCGCCTCCCGTCCGATCAACAGGGAAACCGCTGGATGGTCGGTGCCTGGGAACAGTCGCGTCTCGGAGGGAAAGTAATCCAGCGCAAGGAGGTTGAATTGCTTGACCATGAGTTCGCGCAGCCGGCCGCTAGAGTTGTCAGCGAGAACGGAAGCGGGCATGATCAGCCCAAGTGCCCCCCGTTCATCGAGCAAACCGAGTGCCAGTTCCATTCCCGCCCGGGATAGGTTGAATCCCCACCCTGCATATCGAACACTCGGGCGTGCCGCCGGGTATAGCTCGCTAAGCCGAGCGTCCTCTATCCTGAGGCTCTGAGAATATGCCAGGGCCTCCGGGTCACTAAGCCCGCGAAGTTGGCGGGGATCGGGCTTGAGAAGTTCCCAAGGGGGGTTAGTGAGAACGACATCGTACTGGCCGTATTGCTCCCGAGCCCACTCGAAGGTGTCCCAGTGGTGGGTTGTCACTTCGAGCGATTCCATCGCACCGCCTAGTCCACGGACTTTCCTTGCGGCGCGCCGGACCGCGGACAGATCGCAGTCCCAAAGCTCTACGCTGAGATCGAGAGTCCTCGCGGATTCATCGCGTGCCAGCTCTTCGAGAAACCATGCAACCAGTCTCCCGTCGCCGCAGAAGGGATCGATGACCCTTAGGCGCCCGTCTCCTCTTCTTACGGCGATCCGTGAGGCCTGCCGAGAAATCCTTCGGCCAATGAATTCATGGGTGTAGAACCGCCCAGTTGTGAGCGTAAGCAACCGGGAATCCGGCTTGACCCAAGAGTCACCGTCCAGCAAACCACGGACTATCCGGAGTGACGTTTCCGCAGCACTTTCGCCCCCTAGGAGCGGGACCGCCACATGGCGGACCCCCACCCCATCGCTTCCAGTCGAGCCGGAACTTTCCCCCGGGCGGGGCATTAGGACGGAACCATAGTTTCGCCGCGTCCGGTTCCGCTCTCTCGGAGCTTTCGGATCGCGTCGTCAACGGCGTGAGACTCGTTTCGATAGCCAAGTCGCGCCCAGTTGTCCCGTAGCCACAATCGGTTTGCCGGCTCGATGGTGGCGTTGAGTCTCTGTTTGTGTTCCTCAGCCGGCTTCTTAGGGGGCATTTCGGAATCTTGGCGACCGTGGCCGTTACTGGGGGTCCCTCTCATTGTATGCCCCTTCGTCCTCTTAAGGAGGTCGAACGAATACTTAAGGATACTCAAAAGTATAGCGTGATACGAACTATCCGCAGACGATGCGGGGCCCGACGAGGGGTCAGGCACGCCTGGACGACTTCTTGGGCTTGGCGCGGGCTGGTCCCGTCTGCGGCGGAATGGACCTGTCAACCGAGACTGTGACGGAGGTCGCGCCTGGCTCCACGGACCAAACCAGCGTTCCGCCGGGAGCCGCCCCGATGATCGCGGCCACCGCCTCGGGAATGGTCGAGCGAACGGATCCTGACCCCTCCAGGTTCTTGATGACCTTGGACCGGAACTCAGTGGGCATGGGGGACTCTCCAATGACCCTACTCTCGGGGAAGGTAAATAATTTTGGCCTAAACGTTGGCATTCCATTTGTCCATAGCCTTAAATATCTCCGCGCCCATGTGTATAGACAACGGGATAGACAATCTCGATGGAAAAAGAGGCAGATGGAGGCCATCGAAAAGCAGAGCGCAATCGAACGCTGGAAGTCCCTCGCGTGGACGGACCAGCGGACTCCGGCTCTCGCGATCGTGGCCCGAGGGGATCAGGTTAGGGAGCTCGGCCCGGGTAGCTATTCGGTCCGTTCCCAGAGCCGGCCCGAGGCGGCGTACACGGTGACAGAGAAGGCGGGACGATGGCGGTGCGAATGCCCATTCAACCGCGCCACATCGATGGCCTGCATCCACATTCTCTCGATCCGGTTTAAGCGGGGCCTGGAGGACTCTGCTCCGCTCAAAGTTGCAGAAGCTCTCGTCTGCGAGGAGTGCCAGTCCTCAAAGGTGGTCGGAGACGGCGTCCGACACAACAAGAGCGGAGACGTACCTACCTACCTCTGCAAGTCCTGTGGGCATCGGTTCGTGGACCGCCGCGGGTTCAAGCGCCGCCGCTCAGACCCTGAGACAATCGCACTTGCGCTGGACCTCTATTACCGGGGTCTCTCGATTCGGAAGATCGTGGAGCACTTCGACCAAACACGCAGACTGCTGGTCGGCCGGATGACCGTCTACCGCTGGGTCACTCACTTCGCTAGGCTGGCGGCCGAGTGGATGGACGCCCAGGGGGCACGGACCTCGGACCGGTGGCACATTGACGAGACCGTTGTCAATGTCGATGGGGAGCAGCGATACCTGTGGAATGTCCTCGATCACGAGACACGATTCCTCCTCGCCACGCACGTTTCCAAGAACCGGAGCTTGGCGAACACACGGGCACCAATCCACAAGGCGAAGAAGGCGACCCCGGACCGACCTGCCGACGTCCTGACGGACGGCATGAACGCGTACCCCGTCGCGGTGGGGAAGGAGCTGGGCCGGAAGGCGACGGCCCTCGACGATCCGAGGTTCGTACGCGGAGGTCGGTTCAACCCCCACAAGCGCGTCCCTTCGATCCGTGCGCCCGAGTCGAACAACCGCATCGAGCGGTTCCACGGAACCGAGAAGGAGCGGTTCAAAGTCATGCGGGCGTTCGATAACGACCGAGGAACCTCAGCGTTAGCCGAAGGCGTCCGAGTCCACTACAATCTGGTGCGCACCCATCAGGCCCTGAAAATGACCCCGGGAGAGGCGGCGGGCATCCCGATGGGGGAAGGGTTCCGATGGCGCAAGGTGATCGACCTCGCCACTCAGGCCGCTAGCGAGAGTGCAGCGGGCAACGACGAACGGAAAGGGTAAGGAAAGGGTTCGCCCCCGGCCGCAGCCGGGGGCGTAGGGCGAGAACGCCCTAGGTTGTCGATTGGGTCGTTTCGGTGGGCGGTGCCTTCGACTTCTGAGTAGCTGGTGCGGGAGCCCCAGTGCTTGTGTTAAGTTGAACCGAGCGATTGTCCATTGCCATCTGCCCGACTGCGTCTTGCCTGTTCATCGCCCGAGATCTGTTGTCATTCGGTGTCGGTGCGCGTCCACCTTTCTTCGCCATCTTCCACCTCCCGCGGTCTGGCCGCAAGGCAGGGATTGCAAAACTCCAGAAAAACATTGTTCGCCTCCGTCGGAGGAGTTGGACACGGCCGGCGTACTCAGCGTGCCCACGACGAAGTACATTAGGCGCCGGCGCTTCGGGTTGTCGTGGCCGACCGAACCGTGCCTCGGATCGCAGTGGGCCTTTGGTTCGTGCTTAAGGCGCCAAATCAGGCTCGCGACCTCAAGCGCCGGGCATCGCGCAAAGCCCCAGGACCTGAGAGGGACGCCCTACTCGCATCTGCAAAGTACTTCTCTTGGGCTTCAGAACATCCTGTCGAGGCGACCCAGCAGGTCGAGAACCTGTGGGATCGGCTGAGGCACCCGGAGGGACACACCGATCCATTCTCAGAGTGGATCGTGAACCCAACCCCGCCGACTTGGTCGTAACCGGCGGGCTCTATCCCGTCGGCTGCCATGTCGCCTTGAGCCTGAACTTGGATTTGGCACCGCAGCTCGGGCATTTCATTCGCACGGTCTGACGTTGCTCTATCGGGGCGCCGGGCGTCAGGGGTCCCCTCCCTTCGAGCACCGGCTTCGCCACAGGCACCCGCGCTCCGAACTGAGCCCCGCACTTGGGGCAGGTCCAGTTCCCGACAACGAACGGCCTGGGCTGAGGAGGAATTGGCAGTCCAGATTTCCCCATCCGCACTCGGACCGGGATTCATCCATATCTGCCTACGCACGCTATTCCGAGCGGGTCATCTGATGATCGCGAGGCCCATCCCGCGAAATGGGACAGCCGGTCGGAGCGAATTTTCATCCCGCGCTAACGGGACACTACCTCTGAAGGCGAATGTTTAAGTACAAATCTCCGAGATGGTCTCCCAGAGCGTATGACGCTCGTCTGACAAACGGGACGGAGAACTACCGATGAAATCCATCATCCAGGAAGCGATCGCCAAGCACCAGGAGAACCAATCCTTGGTGGAAGAGAAGAACGTCCCGCCCCAGTTCGTCAACGCCGACGACGCCGAGCTGGCGAAGCTGGCGGAGACCCTCAAGGTCAACATCCGCATCGTCGGATGCGGCGGTGGCGGGTCCAACACGATCAACCGGTGCGTCGAGGAGGGGATCCAGGGCGCCGAGATGTGCGCCATCAACACCGACGCGAAACACCTGCTCGCGATCCACGCCCCGCGGAAGATCCTCATCGGCCGCCGGGCCACGAAGGGTCTCGGCGCCGGCGCTCGCCCCGAGATCGGGGAAGAGGCCGCCCGCGAGAACGAGGAGGAGCTGCGCGCGTTCCTGAACGGCGCTCACATCGTCTTCATCACCGCAGGTATGGGCGGCGGGACCGGCACCGGTTCCGCGCACCTCGTCGCGCGGCTCGCGAAGGAAGCCGGCGCCCTCACGATGGGCGTCGTGACCCTCCCGTTCTCGGGCGAGGGCGCGGCCCGCATGGAGCAGGCCCGCGACGGCTTGGAGCGCCTGCGCCGCGCGTGCGACACGACGATCGTCATCCAGAACGACAAGCTCCTCGAGCTCGTTCCGCGGATGCCCTTGGACTCCGCGTTCAAGCTCGCCGACGCGGTCCTGATGACCGCGATCAAGGGGATCACCGAGATCGTCACGAAGCCCGGCCTCGTCAACCTCGACTATGCCGACATCCTGACCGTCATGAAGGACGGCGGGGTCGCGCTGATCGGTCTCGGCGAGAGCGAGAGCGCGACGGACCGGGTCACCGAGGCCGTCACGGAGGCCCTCACCTCGCCCCTCCTGGGCTCCGTCGAGCTCAAGGACGCCACCGGCGCGCTCATCCGCGTGATCGGCGGTGCCACGATGACGGTCTCCGAGGCCGAGAAGGCCGCGGCGCTCGTCGGCGGCAAGATCTCGAAGCGGGCCCGGATCATCTGGGGCTGCTCGGTGGAGAACTCCCGGGAGATGGACAACACCATCAAGGTGCTGCTCATCATCACCGGCGTGCGGGCGCAGAGCCTGCTCGGCCAGAAGGGAGGCTACGCCGCCGGTGAGTCCGAGGAAGTCATCGACCTCGTCCGCTGAACCGACGCGACGCCCCCGCTACCTCGGCCTCGAGGTCGTGGGGGCGCAACCGATTCCGCCCCGCCACCTCGAGCGCGAGCTCCTCCGTCGCCTCGCCGTGGCCGGCGCTCGGACGCCCGACCTGCGTCTGATCCGCTTCGAGGGCCAACGGGCCCTCGTCCGCATCGACCACCTCGAGGTCGCGCGGGCCCGGTCCGCGTGGAACGGACCGGCTTCCCCGACCGACGGCACGGGCCCGATCGGCGTGCGGACGCTGCGCACCTACGGGACCCTTCGCAAAGGGAAAGCCTGGCTTCGGTCGCGGAGCTCCTGACCGAACGCGTCTCCGCCGTGCGGATTGGTGCGCCGCGGGCCCGGGTGTATAAATACGTGGCCGCCGCGTACTTCCGGTCCCGGAGCGTTTTTCCTTGGTTCGCCTCCGCACCATCCGACAGCGTCGGCACCGCGCGCGCAAGGGCCAGGTCGCCGCCGTCGGTACCGTTCTCGGGCTCCTGCTGATCGTCACGTTCCTCGCCAACTACCTCGTCGAGCAGCTGCCTCTACAGCTCACGACGGCCGAGTTCGACCACAACCTGCAGGTCGGCAACCAGGTCTCCCGGCTCCAGGCGACGATCCTCGCCCAGGCGACCCATCCTGGGACCGGGTTATCCCTGTCGGCGCCGGTGACCCTCGGCTCGCACGCGGTGCCCCCCTTCGGCCCTCCCTCGGGGGGTTCGATCTCGAACGACCTCGGTTCCGTCCGCAGTGGCGCGAGCTACTCCGTCGGCGAGGTCGTCAAGGCGGAACCGAACTGGGGGACCGGCTCCCCCTGCCTCACGGGGGGCAACGGCTCCTGCGCGGCCAACACGAACGTCTACACGTGGAACATCACGAACGTCAACGCCTCGACGTTCTCGATCAAGATCACCGGGAACCACAACAGCGTCGTCTACAACATCACCGGCAACAACGACACGATCAACATCGACTGGAACGGGGGCGACACGGGCTTCGTCCAGTTCATCATCAACGGCTCGGATAACGTCGTGAACTACAACAAAGGCGGCTCCGACACGACGAGCCCGGTCGCCCAGTTCCTCTTCTACGGCCAGAACGACGTCTTCAACTTCAACCCGGCCGGTTCGAACTCGAACGGGGGCGGCATGAAGCTCTACGTCCAGTTCGTCGGGTCCCGCACCCCGGTCTGCCCCTACGGCAACCTCTCGAACACCGATAAGGTCGGGACGCTGACCTCGGGCGGGTCGAACCTCAACTTCACCGTCACCTGGTTCAACGCCGTCGGCTACCAGTCGAAGATGCACTCCCAGACGTACCCGGGGGGCGGCGCGAAGAACGAGACGATCCACTGGTCCAACCAGACGGGCCTCTTCGGATGCGCCTTCACGAAGACCTACGCCTCGAACTACCAGGTCTCGTACGGGTCGGGGATCCTCGTGCGCCTCTTCAACCGGTACCTGCCGCAGACGGACTTCGCCTACGACCAGGGCGCGGTGATCGAGCGCCAGCTGGGCGGATTGCCCGTGATGCTGAGCCCGCCGGACTTCGTGATCTCGAAGGTCCCCGCCGGGTTCGCCGCGTCCCTGACGCTCGTGAACCTGCTCGGCTCACTCCCAACGGAGACCGGCCTCACGACGGCCGGCGTCTCGACGACCGTGCTCGGGGCCACGACGTTCACGATCGTGAACGGGCTGACCAGCACCTTCCTGACGTCCTCGTACTACCTCAACATCACGACGGCGTACCCGAACGCTTGGATGAACTACCTCAACGGGTTCACCGGGCTCGTGCCCGGCGGCGCCACGTGCACCTCGAAGCTGACGTTCATCCCGCCGTTCAGCTGCGTCAACCCGCCGTCGGGTTCGGTCGTCACGGTAGTCGCGCCGCTCACCGTCCAACAGCTTTCCGTGACGACCGTCGTGGTCGCCGTGTCGCTCGATTAGGGCGCCGCTCGACACACTTATCTTTCGGCCTTCCTCCCTATCGAGGGTAAGGATAGTGCCGCCGGAGTCCGACGGGCTCGTCGCGGTCCGGCGCGCGCTCCTCTCGGTCTCGGACCCGGCCGGCCTCGCCGAACTCGGTCGCGTGCTCGCCCGACACTCCGTCGACCTCGTCGCGACCTCGGGCACGCGGGTCCGGCTCAAGGACGCGGGCGTCGACGCGCGGGCCGCCGAGGACCTGACCGGTATCGGGGCGTGGTTCGGCGGGCGGATCAAGACCCTCCACCCCGGCGTGCTCGGCGGGATCCTCGCCCCCCGGACCGAGGCGGGTCTCGCGGAGCTCCGCGAGCACCATCTCGAGCCGATCGACCTCGTCGCGGTCAACTTCTACCCGTTCCTTCGCCATCGGTTCGAGCGGCCCGAATCGACGGACCTCGAGGAGTTCATCGACATCGGGGGCGTCACGCTCGCCCGCGCCGCGGCGAAGAACCACGCCTTCCTAGCGATCCTCACCGACCCCGGGCAGTACCCGGCGGTGGCCCGCGAGCTCGACGAGCACCAGGGGCGCCTCTCCGGGGCCACGCGCCGTCGTCTCGCCGTCGAGGCGTTCGAGCGCACGGCGGAGTACGACCGGGCGATCGCCACGGGGGTCGGCGGCGCGACCCTCCCGGGCGAGTTTCCCGATCGCGTTGAATTCCTGCGCGAGCCGATCGAGTTGCGCTACGGGGAGAACCCGCACCAGCGCGCCGCGGCGTACCGGCTCAGCGAGCCGTCCCACGCCCCGATGCTCGGCACGCCGTTCGAGTCCCTCAAGGGGGCGGCCCTGTCGTTCACGAACCTCCTGGACCTCGACACCGCCCTCTCCGTCGTGAGCGAGTTCGCCGAGCCCACGGCCGCGGTCGTGAAGCACGCCACGCCGTGCGGGGCGGCGTGCGGGACCACGGCCGCGGACGCGCTCAAGGCCGCGATCGCCACGGACCCGGTCGCGCGCTACGGCTGCGTCGTCGCGGTGAACCGACCGATCGAGGTCGACGCGGTCCCGGCGCTCCACGGGATCTTCGTCGACCTGCTCGCGGCCCCGGAGTTCGCGCCCGACGCGCTGGTCGCGCTCGAGCGACGTCCCAAGTTGAAGCTCGTCCGCGTCGCCCCGCCCCCGGTGGACCGACCGCGCTGGGAGGCCCGCGGCGCGTTGGGCCGGCTCCTCCTCCAGGAGACCGACCGGCGCCCGCTGCTGCCGACCGACCTTCGCCTGGTCACGAAGAACGCGGCCCCGCCGCCGGAGCTCCGCTCTCTCGAGTTCGCCTGGAAGGTCGTGCGCCACGCGAAATCCAACGCCGTGGTCCTGGCGAAGGGCGAGGAGTCCGTCGGGCTCGGAGCCGGTCAGCCGACGCGCGTCAAGGCCGTCCAGCTCGCGGTCGAGGTCGCGGGCGGTAGGGCGCGCGGGTCGGTGCTCGCGTCCGACGCGTTCTTCCCGTTCGCCGACGGCGTCGAGGTCGCGGGCGCGGCGGGGGTTCGAGCGATCCTGCAACCGGGCGGGAGCGTCCGGGACGCGGAGGTGATCGCGGCCGCCGACAAGTGGGGGATCGCGATGTACTTCACGGGTTGGCGGGTGTTCCGGCACTAGCCGCGGGATCGGCGCGCGACGAGGCGCTACGCGAAGGCGAAGTACCGCTTGAGGACCGAGCGGAACTCCGCCGGGCCGGCCACCGAGCCGATCTCGCGCCCCTTCTCGCGGCCCCGCTCGACGAACAGGTACGTCGGGATTGAGTGGATGCCGAACGACCGCGTCACCCCGTCGGACTCGTCGACGTTGACCTTCGCGAACTTGACGCGGCCGGCGAGCGTCGACGAGAGCTGCTCGAGCACCGGTTCGGCGGAGCGGCACGGGGCGCACCAGTCGGCGTAGAAGTCGACGACGACGGGGAGCGGGGACCGAATGACCTCCGCCTCGAAGGTCTCGTCCGTCACGAGGATGAAGGTCGAAAGTTCCGGCATCGGCGTTGGTTCCTGAGGTTTCACCTCGATGTCCCTTTTAAGGGTATAGTCGGTCAAGCAACGAGTGAGCTCGACGGAACGCTCCGACGGCGCGTCGAAGGGGTCGGGGGACCCGCCGTCGACCCGCGCCCTCCTCCGGTGGTTCGACGAGCACCGTCGACCACTTCCCTGGCGTCGCGACCGGGACCCGTACCGGATCTGGGTCGCTGAGGTGCTCCTCCAGCAGACCCGGGTCGCGCAGGCGCTACCGTACTACGAGCGGTTCCTCACCCGATTCCCGACCGTCCAAGCGCTCGCGCGAGCCCCGCTCCCCCACGTCCTCAAGGTCTGGGAGGGGGCGGGGTACTACGGACGGGCCCGTCGCCTCCACCAGGCCGCGCGGGAGGTCGTCGCGGAGCACGCCGGCCGGCTGCCCCGCTCCTCCGCCGAGCTCCAGCGACTACCCGGCGTCGGGCCGTACATCGCGCGGGCGATCGCGAGCCTCGCGTTCGATGAGGACGTCATCGCCGTCGAAGCGAACGGCCTGCGCGTCGCCGCCCGATGGAGCCTCGAGCGGGGCGACCCGAGGGGAACCCCGGTACGACGCCGACTCGAGGGGGTCCTCACGCGGCGACGGTCGCGGGCGAGGCCGGGGGCGTACAACGAGGCAGTGATGGAGCTCGGAGAGACCGTCTGCCGACCCGTCCGACCCCGCTGCGGGTCGTGCCCCGTCGCGCGAAGCTGCCGGGCCTACCGTGAGCTCGACGACCCGGGTACGATCCCTCGCCGACGCCCCCGCGGGGCCCGACCCCATGTCGTCGCGGCCGTGGCGATCGTCGAGCGCGATGGCCGGTGGCTCGTCCAGCGCCGGGCGCCCGGCGGGCTGTTGGGCGGTCTCTGGGAGTTCCCTGGGGGCAAGGTCGAGGCGGGGGAAACGGCGGAAGTCGCGTGTCGACGCGAGGTGCTCGAGGAGACCGGCGTGCGGATCGGCGCTCTCGAGCCGCTCGGCGTCGTCCACCACGCGTACAGCCACTTCTCCGTCGAGCTGCACCTGTTCCGGGGCCGCCTCCGTGGACGGGGGGTGCGCGGGAAGCGTTCGGACCTGCGCTGGCTCACGCCGACGGAGTTCGCGCGGCTTCCGCGACCGGTGGCGACCGCCAAGGCGGTCGCGACGCTCGCCCGCCACGATGCTACGACGGCAGCGTCGCGCCCGGGTTGAGGATCCCGTCGGGGTCACACGCGTTCTTGATCCGGCCGAGCAGAGCGACGCCCGCCGGGCCGACCTGGTCGACGAGGAACCCCGCCTTGACCCGCCCGACCCCGTGCTCGCCGCTGATGGTGCCGCCGAGGTGCAGGCTCTCCCGCAGCAGGCGGGCGCGGACCTTCTCTCCGTCGACCGTGCCGGGTTCGAGGCCGAAGTTCGGGTGGAGATCGCCTTCCCCCAGATGGCCGAACACGGCGACCGGGGCCCCGGCAGCCGCCGCGATCGCGGCGATCGACGCGAGGAGGTCGTCGATCCGTCCGAGGGGCACGCTGACGTCCTCCCGAACGCGGGCGCCGAGGGTGCGATCGAGGGCGACCCCGCTCGCACCCCGCAGGTCCCATAGCTCGTCGGCAGAGGGGTAGACGGTCGCGTCGTCCGGAACCCCGGCCCGGGCGAGCCGGTCGACGATCGCCTCGAGCCGCCTCGTCTCCTCCGCCGCATCGGCGCTCTCGACCTCGAGCAAGAGGAGCGCTGAAGCGTCGGGGATCCGGGCCCCCGGGACCTGGGCGAGCGCCGAAGCGCAGGTTCGGTCGAGGTACTCGACCGCCACGAGCCCGTTGGACCGCTCCAGTGCGAGCCCGGCGGCGACCGGCGCGAGCGCCACCCCGGGGGTCATCGGGACCACGAGCCCGGTTCGAAGGGCCGGGCGCGGGGCGATCGAGAGCGTGAGCTCAACGAAGATCCCGAGCGTCCCCTCGCTCCCGACGAGCAATCCCAGCAGGTCCGGTCCGACCGACCGCTTCGGAGCGCGGCTGCCGACCGAGATCAGTTCCCCGGAGCCGAGAAGAACGCGGGCGGCCCGGACCCATGCCCGCGTCGGCCCGTAGCGGAACGAGCGGGGCCCCGACGCGTTGGTGGCCACGTTCCCACCGATCGTCGAGGTGCGCCACGACCCCGGATTGGGCGGGAAGAAGTGGTCCGGCCCGAGGGCGTCCTGGAGGTCGTGGTTGACCACCCCAGGCTCGACGCGCGCGATGCCATCGACCCGGTCGACCTCGAGCACCTGGTCCCAACCGAGGAGGTCGATGACGACGCCCCCTGGGGAGGGCACGGACTCGCCGTCCAGCGACGTGCCTCCCCCGCGCGCCACGAGCGGGACCCGCCGGCGTCGCGCCCAGCGGACCAGCCAGACCAGCGATTCGACGTCGCGCGGCGCGACGACCCCGAGCGGGCGTGCGGAGAGGTGGGACTGGTCCCGGCCGAACCGGTCGAGCACCTCCGGCGCGTCGCGGAAGCGGTCGGAGAAGTGCGACCGGAGCTCTGCTCGGGCCTCCCCCTCGGACGCCACGGCGACGCCAAGGTGCCTCGAGGCTTACCCGTGGCGGCCGCCGATCCGCGGCCGCCTACGCGGAGCGGGGGAGCTCCGAGTCCGTGCTGCCGGAGTCTCCGGACGACGTGTCGAGGGCCGCGACGAGCTGGTGGACGGCGAACGGCCGCCGCAGCACCGTGTGGACCCCGAGGTCGCGCGCGGCGGTGTCGACGCGGGGCGATCGGTTCGGGGTGAGGAGGATGATCCGCGCACCGGGGTAGCGCCGGACGGTCTCGACGATCTCGGTCGTCCAACCGGGCTGGTCCAGGTCGACGTCGAGCAGGAGGACCGGGGCGACCAGGTCCGCCGGGAGCTCCCGTAGGGTCTCCGGTCCCGGTCCCTCGGCCACGACCTTGTGGCGGTAGAGGCGCACGAGGCCGCGGAGCAATAGGCGGGTCTCCTCGCTGCCGCCCGCTATCGCGACGTTCGTCATGTCGTTCGACCCGCCGGACCCGATCCCGTAGGGTCGCTCCGAACCCCCACCCGGCGGGGGCCCGACCGGGCGCGAGCCCGGACGGCGGAGCGTCCGCTTGGACCAAGTCCTTGAGGGCGCTGTCCTCTGTGGTCGATAGACGCCCGCATCTCGATTAAGAACCTTAGGTTCAAACGGACTAGCTGTCTCTCAGCGGTGCCCCGGCCGCGACTTGCTTTCTAGGCGTCGCGGCCGTCGGACGCCATGTACCACGGGTTCGGAAAGCTATATAGTAGGCCACCGAATTGTGGAGAACGGCCTCGGGCACCGGTGGAACCGACGGGTGGCGTAGTCCGATAGACCCGTCTCGGCTCCACCGATGCCTTCCCTTTTCCGGTGCGGCGATAGGTTCATCCTTCCGTCGAGCGCGTCGAACCGTCGATGCGCCTGTTCGGCCCACGCTCCCCGCAGGACCGGGAGCACCTCGTAGCGACCCTTCGATCCCTCGGCCCGACGTCCGTCCACGGACTGGCGGCCGCTCTCACCTGGTCGGAGCGGCGCACGACGAAGGTCGTACGCGAGGCAATCCGTTGGGGCCGTGGCGCCGTCCGGTACGATCCGACCACCGGTCGGGTCGGATTCCTATCCGCCGAGCCGGCCCCCGCGCCGACCCCCGTCGTCGCGCCGGCCGCTCCAACCCGGGCGGCCCCCCTCGCACCCCCGCCGCTCCCGAAGGCGTGGGGTGCCTCGCCGAAGTGCCCCAGCTGCCAGCTCCCCTTCGTCTCGACCGGGACCGGCGGCGGCCTCTACTGCCCGCAATGCGGGCGCCTCGCCCTCGGGCGAGCGCCCACAGCGCCCCCGGTCGGGTCCACACCACCGGTCTCCGCCGCGACCCCGTCGCCCGACCGCGGGCCGACCACCACGCTCGGTGCCGACCGCCGCTCCCAGGAGGCGTTCGCCGCCTGGGTGAGCGCCCAGCCGATCCCGTGCCCGAAGTGCCGGACGGTGCTCCGCCACCGCGGCGTCGGTCACTACGGTTGCCCGGCGTGCGGGGCCCAGGTCGCGTTCGAACGGCCCAGCGGTTTCCCGGCCTCGTCGGTCGCGACCCCGACGGCCCCGGTCGCGCCGTCGCCCTAGAACGGGACCTCGGTCCGCACCCGCCGGACCAGGGAACCGTCGGCGATCCGACGGGCGACCTCCTCGATCTCGGCCGAGGGCGAACGGTCGGCGGACCACGGCGCGACGAACTCCCGGAGCGCCCGGAGCCCGGACTCGGGGCCGAGCCCGCCCTGCGCGGGACGGCGTAGTTCGAGCGCCTGCGCCGCGGCGATCCACTCGACGGCCACGACCTTCTGGGTGTTCGCGATCAATCGGCGGAGCTTGGCGCCCGCCCACGGCCCCATGCTGACGAAGTCCTCCTGGTCGGCCGACGTCGGGAGGCTCGATGCGCTCGCGGGGTGGACGAGCGACTGGTTCTCGTTGACGAGCGCGGCCGCGAGGTACTGGGGGATCATGAAGCCCGAGCTCACCCCCGCCGCCGGCGCTAGGAACGGCGGCAGGCCGCGGTTCAACGCCGGGTTGACGAGCCGGGCGATCCGGCGCTCGGAGTACCCCGCGATGTACTGGACACCCAGCCCGAGGGTGTCGAGGGCGAGCGCGAGGTTCTGCCCGTGGAAGTTCCCGCCGTTCACGAACTCGTCGCCCTCGAAGACGACCGGGTTGTCGGAGACCGCGCCCAGCTCGTTCGACGCGATGCGCTCGGCGAACCCGATCGCGAGCCGCACGGCCGCGAGGACCTGCGGGAGGCACCGGAGCGTGTACGGGTCCTGGCCCAGCCCTTCCGACTTCGGCGAGGCGAGCGTGCTGCCGCGGAGCAGCGTCCGGAGCACCCGCGCCTCGGTCCGCTGCTCCTCGAGGTGGCGTAGCGCGCCCAACCGGTCGTCGAGGGCCGTCGGGTTGCCGCGGAGCGCGTCGAACGACGTCGCGGCCGCGACCTCGGCGGCGGCGAGGAGCCCGCGCGCGTCGTCGACGGCGAGGGCGAGGTACGATGCCATCAAGGACGTCCCGTTGACGAGGGCGACCCCCTCCTTCTCCTGGAACTCGAACGGTCGGAGGCCGATCTCCGGGAGGACCTCCGACGCCGGGCGGCGTCGGCCGTCCGGGAGGACGAAGGCGCCTTCCCCCAGGAGCGCGAGGCCCAGGTGGGCCAGGGGCGCCAGGTCCCCCGACGCGCCGACGGAACCCTGCTCCGGGATCAGCGGGACCAGCTGGCGGTTGAGGAACTCGACGAGGTAGTCCAACAGCTCGGGGCGGACGCCCGAGTGCCCGCGGGCGAGCGAGTTGAGGCGGAGGAAGACGAGCCCGCGGACGAGGTCCGAGGGTAGGGCCGGCCCGGTGCCGCTCGCGTGGCTGCGGATGAGCGAGACCTGGAGCGCGCGCGCGTCGGCGGGCGGGATCGCCTTCTCCGCGAGGCTGCCGAACCCGGTCGTGACGCCGTAGACGGAGCGACCGGAGGCGACGGCGCGCTCGACCGCGCGGCGGCTCGACGCGACGCGCTGCCGCGCGTCGGGGGCGAGGGCGACCGGGCAGCCGCCGCGCGCGACGGCGAGGAACTGGTCGAGGGTCAGGGATTCGCCGTCGATCGGCAGCGACTCGGTCATCGCTCTCGGCGTGGGACCTCCGCGAGGCCTTAAGCCGGAGGTCGGCCAGACGCGGTCGGCCTTCGGGCGCGGCCGCTCAGGCGGGAGCGGGGTAGACCATCTCGCCGCCGGCCTTCTGCATCGACGGGACGCGGTGGGTCGACGCGCCCTTCGACTTCCAGAACATCTCCGCGATCGCCTGGACCTGCCCCAGGAGGTCGTTCGCGTCGGCGAGGTTCGTGCCCTGGCGCGCTTTCGACGCCGTCTTCATCGCCTTCCAGAAGCTGTCGTGGAGGGTCGGGAACTGCTTCGCATGGTCGGGCGTGAAGTAGTCGCCCCAGAGGATGCGGAGCTCCGACTTGACGCGCTCGCAGTGGGCCTCCTTGACGACCATGTATCGCGCGAGCTTCGCCTGGGCCGCCTCGGCCTCCTCCGGCTTGGCGGGGGCCTTCGGCAGCTCGCCGATCAGCTGCATCATGCGCACGACGGTGAGGGCGGAGATCTGGGCCTCATGGGGGTCATAAATCCCGCACGGTATGTCGCAGTGCGCGAACACCGGCGTGGGGGGCAATAGCGCGTCCGCGATCGAGGTCCGTGCTCGGGCGAGCCACCGAAGGGCCGACATGGCGCGTCCACCCCGCGCGCTGGGATAAAGATGCCGGAGCCGGGCCGCGACGCCGAGGTTCCGGACGCGTCGGAACGACCCGGGCCCGAGCCCCGGTGGGACCGATGGCGCCGACGATGGCGCAGTCAGAAGGTGATCGTCCGGGACCACAGCATGGAACCGACGTTCCGCCCGGGCGACCGGCTGCTCGTGGACCCGCTCGCGTACCGCGACCGGGGGCCGGCGCGGGGCGACCTTGTCGTCGTCGCCGACCCGTCGGACCCGCACCGTTGGCTCCTCAAACGCGTCGTCGCGACGGCGGGTGACTTCGTCCGCGTCACCCTCGACGGCATCGAGCGACGACGCGCTCCCGCGTCGCCCGGCTCCCCGCCTCCCCCGGGCGCGCTCGAGGAGGTCGAGGTGCCCACCGACCACCTCTTCGTCCTCTCCGACCGACCGACCCGCACGAGGGACAGCCGGCAGTTCGGGTCGATCCCGCGCCGGGCCGTCCTCGGCCGGGTCTGGCGCCGGTACCACCCGCCCGACCGCGCGGGCCCGGTCGGAGCGGGCGACACCGTTATCCGATAGGTCATTTTGACCTATCGATGGCGCGACCGCTGCCCGCCGTATGGGCCGTCGTGATCGCGGTCCTCGCACTCGTCGCGGGGGTCGTGGTCGGTTTCAGCGTCCCGAGGTCGACCGGGTCCGGACCCGGCGGGTCCACGCCGACGACCCTTTCCGTGATCGCGGCCGGGACCCTCGGGGTCCCGTTCGGGTCGGTGGCGAGCTACCTCGCGAACACAACCCCCGGCATCGCCGCGCCCACGGCCGCCCAGCAGTACGAGGGGAGCCTCCTCGTCATGTCGGCGGTCGCTCAGCTCCACGAGTCGTTCGACGTCGTTGCGGCCGCCGACTATCGGCTGATCCCCGCGAACCTCGAGCCGACCTACGCGAGCTGGGAGGTCGTCTTCGCGACGTCCCCCGAGGCGCTCGTCTACGACCCGACGGTCGCCGCCTTTGACGGGATCAACACCTCCAACTGGCCCTCGAAGGTCCTCGCGTCGGGGGTCCCGATGGGGATCGCCAACGCCTCGACGGACCCGAACGGCTACAACGAGATCTTCGTCCTCGAGCTCGAGGGGCTGCTCCAGAACGGGTCGCTCTCGGCCTTGTACGACCACTTCTTCCAGACCCCCGTCGGGAGCTACGCGATCCCGAACCCGACGACGACGCGCGTCGAGTCCGAGTCGAACGTCGCGTCGCTGATCGGCAGCCACGCGGTCGGGCTGTTCATCACGTACCGGTCGTACGCCGTGAGCCACGGTCTCCAGTACGTCGACCTGGCCCCGTCCGTCGGGCTTGGGTCGACCGACGCCGCCGACGTGGCCGCCTACGTCCAGGCGTCGACGACGATCGCCCCCGCGAGCGGCCCGCAGGTCATCCATGGGGCGCCCGTGCTCTTCTCGGTCACCGTGCCCCTCAACGCGCCGGACCCCGAGGTCGGGCTCGCGTTCGTCCACGTCCTCCTGTCACCGGCGGGCGATGCCCTCCTCGCGAGCTCGGGCCTCACGCCGGTGTTCCCTGGCTGGTGCGACCGGCTGGACGCCGCGCCACCGGGCGTCGTGCCGGACGTGGTCGCGCTGCCGGAGCCGCTCGCGAGCCAGCTCGCGGCATGACGCACCGCGACCGGCACTCCCTCGGCTCCGTCGTGGCCGTCGCCCTGGCGACGTCGCTCCTTGCGCTGTTCGTCCTGCCGATCCTCGCCCTCGTCGCGTCGACGACTCCGGCGGCGTTCGTGCGGGCGGTCGGGGACCCGGCGGTACGCCTGTCCGTCGCGTTCACGCTCTACGCGAGCGCGGTGGCGCTCGCCCTCTCCGTCGTCCTCGGCGTGCCGCTCGGCTACCTCCTCGCGCGCCGGTCGTTCCGTGGCCGCGGGGTCGTCGAGTCGATCGTCGGCCTGCCGGTCGTCGTCCCCCACCTCGTCGCCGGGCTCGCCCTGCTGTTTCTCTTCGCCCCCAACACCCCCGTCGGCCGGCTCTTCCAGTGGGCGGGCGTGCCGGTGTTCGGGACGTTCGTCGGGGTCGTCCTCGTCATGACGTACGTCTCGGCCTCGTACACCGTCCTCGCGAGCCAGCTCTCGTTCCGCGCCGTCGACGAGCGGCTCCTCGAGTCCGCGCGATCGCTCGGGGCGACCCGGTCGCAAGCGTTCGCGACGCTGACGTTCCCCCTCGCGCTCCGCGGGATCGTCGCGGGCGCCCTGCTCACGTGGGCCCGGTCCGTGAGCGAGATCGGCGGGTTCCTGATCCTCGCGTACACCGTCTACCCCGGCCCGGGGTACGCGGGCCCGGTCACGTCGCCGGTGTCGGTCTACGTCTACAACCTCTACCAGTTGGGGGACCTCCCCGGCACCGCGGCGGTCGCGTCCCTCTTCGTCCTCATCGCGTTCGGGCTGTTCCTCACCATCCGGTGGCTCGAGCACTCCGGCCTCCTCCCGTGGGACGGTCGGGCTCTCTCCCGATGAGCGGCTGGTCGGTCGAGGGGCTCGTCGCCCGCGTCGATGGGTTCGAGCTCGGCCCCGTCGACCTGGACGTTCCGGCCGGGAGCTCCCTCGGGATCCTCGGCCCGTCGGGGGCGGGGAAGACGACCCTGCTGCGCGCCGTCGCGGGGCTCCTCGCTCCCCGCGCCGGCCGGGTGGCCTACGGTGCCACCGATCTCACCGGTGCGCCGCCCGAGGCGCGTGGGGTCGCCTACGTGCCGCAGGGCCTCGGCCTCTTCCCGCACCGGACCGTCGAGGGGAACGTGCGCTACCCGGGCGAGCTCCGCGGCGAGCGGCGCGACGACTCGACCGTGCCCGACCTCCTCGAGCGGTTCGGGCTCGACGGGCTCGCCGACCGCCGTCCGTCGACCCTCAGCGGCGGGCAGCAGCAACGCGTCGCCATCGCCCGCGCCCTCGCCGCCCGACCGCGGCTCCTGCTCTGGGACGAGCCGCTCACCGCGCTCGACCTGCGCGCCCGCGACGACCTGATCGACGCGCTCCGCCAGGTCCAAGAGCGCGACCGGCTCTCGATCCTCTTCATCAGCCACGACCCCGCGCTCGCGTTCTCCCTCGCCGACCGGTTCCTGATCCTCGACCGCGGCGCGGTCGACTTCGCAGGGCCGGCCGAACGCCTGGTTCGCCTCCCGTCGAGCCCGTTCGCGGCGCGGTTCGCGGGGTTCGAGAACGTCTACGCGGCGGAGGAGATCGCCGAACGCCCCGACCGCCCGTGGTTGGCGTGGCTCCGCGGTCGGGCCGGCGCGTCCGGGGTCTGCCTCCGCTCCCCCTGGCTCGACCCGACCGACCGCGGCGAGTGGGCCGCCGTCGTGCGTCGATCGCAACCCGGCCCGTACGGCTGGCGGTATGAGGCCGAGATCGATGGGACCCGCGTGCGCGTTCGGTCCGTCCACCCGACCCCGGTCCGCGCCGGCGCGACGGTGCGCTTCTCGGTGCGGCCCGACGACGTCGTGCCGATCGGGGCCCCGAGGAGGCCGTCGTGACGCGGCGCGAGGTGCTGCTCTCCCCGCTCGACGCGGCGTTGCTGCGGCAGCTCGGACGCACTACGACGCTCGTCCGCGCGTGCCGCGAGCTCGGGATCACCCACGACCGGGGCGTCTACCGGCTCCGACGGATGGCGCGCGCGATCGGCACCGAGGTCGTCCGCGCCCGCAAGGGAGGGTCGACGCACGGGACCACTCGGCTCACGGACGCCGGGCGTGCCCTGCTCGCCCTCGGACCCGGCGCGGCCCTCTCTCCGCGCTCGACCTCCACCGAGGAGGGCGCCGCGTTCGTCTGGGAGGGGGTCTGGCGCCCCGCGCCGACGCCGTCGGTCGACGTACCCGGCGGACCAAAGCTGTGGGTGGCGTTCTCGGCGGAGCCGGGCGAGGTCGTGCGGGTCGCCGTCGACCCGACCTCGGTGCTCCTCGCGACCGACCGGTACGCGACGAGCGCACGGAACGTGTTGCCGGGCGTCGTCCGCGCGGTCCGCGGGACCGGGCCGAGGGCCCGCGGCTCTCCGCGGCTGGTCGCGATCGACGCTGGCGGTCGCTCGGTGCCGGTCGCCGTCACCGACGCGGCCGTCCGGTCGCTCGAGCTCCGCCCGGGACGCCGCGTCTACCTCTACGTGAAGGCGACGGCGCTCCGCCGCGTCGACCGGTAACGTGCGGTCCTACTCGCGGATTCCTTCCGTCGTGAGCGAGTAGACGGCCTCGCCCTCCGGCAGGTTGGGCGAGTCGATCAGGCGCGCGATCCGCTTCGGCGGCTTCGACTTCCGCAGGTACAGGCGGTACGTCGCCGCGTGGGCGACGATATTGCCGCCGATCGGTCGCGTCGGGTCGCCGAAGAGGATGTCCGGGCGGGCCATCACCTGGTTCGTGACGATGACGGCCGCGTTGTACGTGTCGCCGAACCGCAGGAGCTCGTGGAGGTGCTTGTTGAGCATCTGCTGCCGCGGCGCGAGCTCGCCGCGGCCGGGGTACTCCGAGCGGAAGTGCGAGGTGAGCGAGTCGACGGCCAGGAGCCGGATCGGGCGCTCGCGCGCGAGCTCCTGCGCCTTCTGGACCAGGAGCATCTGGTGGTTCGAGTTGAACGCGCGCGCGATGTGGATCCGGCGGAGCGTCGCCTCCGGGTCCAGGCCCGCCGACTTCGCCATGTCGACGATCCGCTCGGGCCGGAACGTCGACTCGGTGTCGATGTAGACCGCCTCGCCCGCGAGCCCGCCCTGGTCGACCGGGAGCTGGACGTTGACCGCGACCTGGTGGGCGATCTGGGTCTTGCCGGTCCCGAACTCGCCGGCGAGCTCGGTGATCGCCTGCGTCTCGACGCCGCCCCCGAGGAGCTCGTCGAGCGACTTCGCGTTCGTCGTGATGCGACCGAGCTTCTTGCGGCGCTCGAGGAGGGCCGTGCCGAGCTCGAAGCTGCCGACGTCCGCCGCGCGGCGGGCCTCGGCGATGATCTTCATCGCGACGGTCGTGCCGATCTCGGCGGCCTCGGCGATGTCGCCGGGCGACGCGACCGCGATCTCCATGAGGTCGGTGAACCCGGCCTCGCGGAGCTTGTCGGCGGTCGTCGACCCGACGCCGCTCAGCTCTTCGAGGGCGATCTCGCGTTTCGGGCTCTCGGGATCGGCCGACGCGGACGCCCGGCCGGACGTTTTCTGGACCACGATGCGACGAGCGACCGTTCGGAGATAAAGGGAGGGGGGAGGTCGTGAAACGCGGTGGGTGCGGGCCCCCGACCGGTCAGCCGGAGATCGGCCGCGCCGACGGGGCGAACGGCTGCCCGGTCAACCGCTGGAAGACCGTCGTGTAGAGGCGGCTCACCTCGTCGACCAGGAGCGGCGGAAGGGGCGGGATCGGCGGTTCCTGGGCGCCCGCGTCGCGCGCCTTCATCAGCTCGTCGAAGTAGCCGGTGCTCCGGTAGTGCTGGCGGACGAACTCCTTCGAGAACTCGACCTGGCGCCCGCGCTCGTAGGCGTCCCGGTCCCAGAACCGGTCCTCGTCGGCAGTGCCGAACGTGTCGACGACCATCCAGCGCCCGTCGGGGTCGACGCCGAACTCCTTCTTGCCGTCGACGTGGAGCAGGCCCCTCGGGCCGATCTCGCGGCTCATCGCCGCGTCGATCTTCAGGATCGTCTCCTTCACGTCGTCCAGCTGCCGGGGCTCGATCTGCGCGAGCTCGATCGCCTGGGACCGGGTCAGGAGCCGGTCGACCGGTTCGAGCTTCGTCGTCGCTTCGAACAAAGGCTCGGGGAGCGGCTCGCCGTACGCGACGGTGTGGCCCGAGGGGAACCCGAGCTCTTCGCTCGTCGCCTTCCCGGCGCGGACGCGGTCCCAGAGCGAGCCCGCGACGTAGTAGCGGACGATGAACTCGAGCGGGACGAGGTAGTTCACCGGGTGCGGGCCGAGGGTCTTCGGGTCCGGCACGACCCGGACGCGGCGGACGCGCATCGACGTCGGCCCGGCCTGGCGGAGGAAGTGGTGCGGGATCTTGAGCCGCGAGCACATCTCGAACCAGTGGGACGCGGTGAGGTTGAGGGTCTCGCCCTTGTGGGGGATCTCGTTCGGGATGTGCTTGTCGAACACCGAGATGTCGTTCGTGAACCTGAACTCGAGCTCCGTCGGGGAGACCTCGTAGACCTCCTTCACCTTCCCGCGGCGCAGGTACTTCGGGGCGGCGCCGGTCGTCGGAGCGGAGGTCCGCGCGGGCATCGGCCGCCGAGCCCACCGGGATTACATAGGGTTGCGCCCCCGGGCGGCGCGCGGACCTCGGCGAGCCGCTACAGGGACTTCGCGTGGAGCGCCGTGATCGGCCGGAACCCCCGCTTCGCGTAGAACTTGGCGGCGATCTCGTTCTGCGTGGGGAACTCCGCCGTCACGAGCCCCGCGCCCTTCTGGCGGAGGTGCTCGGTCGTCTCCTTGAGAAGGTACTCGCCGACGCCGTGGCGCCGGTAGAGCGGGAGGAGGTAGATGTCGAGGATGACGCCCTCGATCGTCGGGGCGTAGAACATCCGCTCCCGGACCAGGGCGCGGACGACACCGACGATCTTCTCCTTGCCTTCCCCCGAGCCCTCGGCGGCGAGGACGATCGACTTCGGGTTCTTCAGGTCGGCGTGGAGCACCTCCGCCGCGCGCTCCTCGGCGTCCGGGCGGACCCGAAGGAGCGGCTCGAACTCCTCGTTGAGCCGCTTCAACCGGACGAGGAGGGGTACGAGGAACGGCACGTCCGCCTCCGTGGCGGGCCGGAGGCGGATCGGCCGCTCGGACGATTCGGTCGGCTTCGGCGGGGCGTGCGCGCCGTGGTCGCGTTGCTCGTTCATCGTTGGGGGTCCTTCGTCGGTTCGTCGGGCATCGGTCGCGTCATACCGGCCGACGCCAGCTCGTGGACGAGCCGGGCCGGTCGCTGCATCAGGGTTCGCGCGCGGTCGAGGAACTCCTCGTGGGAGAGCCGGTGGCGGGCGATCCCGAGGCGGACCGATTCCGTCGCCACCGCGGCGGCGACGTGGGGGAACACCTCCGCCTCGTCCATCGTCGGGAGCAGGTGGTCGGGCGTGAGCCCGCGGAGCTTCGCCCGCGCGGCGAGCTCGCGCGCGGCGACGAGGACGATCGCGTCCGGGATCGACCGGGCGCGCGCGTCGAGGACCCCGCGGAACACCGCGGGGAACACGAGGGAGTTGTTCACCTGGTTCGGGAAGTCGCTCCGGCCGGTGGCGACGATCGCCGCCCCCGCCTCGCGCGCGGCGGCCGGCCAGATCTCGGGGACGGGGTTCGCGAGGGCGAAGACGATCGGTCGGGGCGCCATCGACCGGACCCACGCGGGCTTCACCGCGTCCGGGTCGGGGGTCGACGCGGCGAGCAGCACGTCGGCGCCCTCGAGGGCGTCGGCGAGGCTCCCGTGGCGGCCGCCCCCGTTCGTCTGGAGCGCGGCGCGGTACTTCCACGGATTGTGGAGCATCATCTCGTCGAGGTCCTCCCGGTCGGCGTCGAGGACCCCCTTCGTGTCGACGAGCGTGAGCGAGCGCGGATCGTGGCCGAGGGAGAGGAGCAACCGCGCGGTGACGAGGTTCGCGGCCCCGGCACCGAGCAGGACGGTCCGGACGCTGCGGATCGACCGGTCGGTGAGCTCGAGGGCGTTGAGGAGGCCCGCGACGGTCGCCGCGGCCGTGCCGAGCTGGTCGTCGTGCCAGACCGGGATCGGAAGGCGTTTCTGGAGCTCCTCCAGCACGAAGAAGCACTTCGGCGACGCGATGTCCTCCAGGTTGATCCCGCCGAACGCGGGCGCGAGGTGCTCGACCAGGTCGACGAGCGCCTGCGGGCTCGGCACGTCGACGGGGATCGGGATCGCGTCGACCCCGCCCAGGAACTTGAACAGCAGCGCCTTCCCCTCCATCACCGGTAGCGCGGCCTCGGGTCCGATGTCCCCCAGGCCGAGGACCCGCGAGCCGTCGGTGACGATCGCGATCGTGTTCCATCGACCCGTGAGCTCGAACGATTCGTCCGGGTTCGCGGCGATGGCCCTCGAGACGGCGGCGATGCCGGGGGTGTACCAGAGGGAGAAGTCGGCGAGGCTGCGGACCGGGACCTTCGGCACGGTCTCGATCTTGCCCTGGAAGTACCGCGCGAGGCGGACCGACCGCTCGCTCAGCTCCTCGGTCTGGGCGGCCTCCGCCTCGGCGGTCTCCTTGGCGGGCGGGGTCGCCCGCTCCTCGGGCTGACCGGCCCCGGACGGGGGGGATTCCGACTGACCCATCGGCCCGCGCTCGACCGCTCGGACCGCTCTTAATCTTTAGGTCTGTCGTCATTCGCTTTCGGCGATTGTCGTTCGTCCGGGACGGCGAGGGCGCCGACGAGTTCTTACGGCCGACCCCGTCTACGACCGACGATGGTGGAGCGGGAGGTCCCGCACCCGTTCGTCCGGCCGCCGACCGGCGCGGAGGGGCGGACGATCGACGGAGCCACGCTCCGCGAGCGGCGTTCGGACGGGGCGTCGCTCGAGGTCGTCGACGTTCGGCCTTCGGACGAGCGCCGGCTGGCGCGGCTCGCCGACGACCGGCACGTGCCCCTCGCGGACCTGCCCGGACGCTTGGGCGACCTCCCTCGCGACCGGCCGATCGTGGTCTACGACCACTTCGGCGGTGAAGCGCGTCGGGCCGCGGCGCTCCTCGCCCAGTCCGGGTTCCACGACATCGCGTTCCTTCAGGGAGGGATCGACGACTACGCGCGGAACGTCGATCCGACGGTCGGACGGTACGCGACGGGGGACGAGAGCTTCGTGCTCCGGCAGTTGCCCCGGCCGTCGACCGGCTGCCTCGCGTACTTCATCGGCGATCCCGGGGAGCGGACCGCCGTGCTCGTCGACCCGGGGCACGAGGTCGGCCCGTACCTACAGACCCTCAAGGAGGAACGCTGGCGCCTCGCGGCGATCGTCGAGACGCACACCCACGCGGACCACCTGGCCGGTCACGCGGCGCTCGCCCACGCGACCGGCGCTCCGATCGTCGTCAGTCACCGCTCGCCGGCCCAGTACCCCCACGTCGGGATCACCGAGGGGGAGGCCGTCGACGTCGGGGCCCTCGAGCTCGTGGCCCTCGAAACCCCCGGCCACACCCGCGACCATCTGACCCTGAAGTTCGCAGGGTCGATCTTCTCCGGCGACACGCTGCTGATCGGCGGCTGCGGTCGCACCGACCTCGGCGACGGGGACCCCGACCTCCTCTACGACAGCCTCACCGAGAAGATCCTCGCGCTCGACGACGCGACGTTCGTCTACCCCGCCCACTACGGTCCCCGCCACGCCCTTGCCGACCGGTTCGTCTCGACGCTCGGGGTCGAGCGCGCGACGAACGAGGCGCTGCGCCAGGGCGGCCGGGCCGCGTTCCTCCAGTACATGACCGAGGGCTGGCCGCCCAAGCCGGCGAACTTCGACCAGTTGGTCGCCGCGAACCTCGCCCCGTTCCCGCCCTGACGCGGCGCGCCGCTTCTAGCCCCGTACCGCCGGCGATTTCCCCGCACGCAACCGACTTTCGCGACCCGCGCCGCGTCACGGTTAAGCGGCGCACCCAGTTCCCCGCGCGCTCCGATGCTCGTCCGCACTAGCCTCACCGGACCGTTCCCGCGACCCGAGACGCTCGTCCAGGCGACGCGCGACCTCGACCGTGGGCGCACGACCGCCGACGCCGTCGAGGCGATCTTCGACGCGACGGAGCGCGAGGTCGTCGCGCTCGAGGAACGCCTCGGCGTCGACCACGTCACGGGGGGCTACCTGCGGTGGGCCGACCTGTTCCGCCCGTTCGCGGAGACCTGGCGGGGGTTCACCGTCGGCCCGGTCACGCGGTGGTTCGAGACGAACACGTTCTACCGTCAGCCGATCCTGAACGCTCCCCCGGAGCGGATCCACGGAGCGATCGCGGGCCGCCTCCCCAGGGCCGCGACGGTCGGCGGGGCGAAGCGGGCCAAGGCGATCCTACCCGGACCGTACACGTTCGCGGGCCTGCTCGACAACCGGTCGGGCGAGACGCCCGAGGCGCTCATCCACCGGTTGGGTCGGCTCCTCGCCGAGGAGGCGCGCGAGCTCGTCGCGGCTGGCTATGGGACGGTGCAGTTCCAGGAACCGCTCCTCGTGGTCGAGCCGCCGGAGGGGCCGAAGGCCGAGGCCGTCGTCGTCGCGTATCAGACGATCGCGGGCTCGCTCAACGGCGCGACATCGGTCGTCTGGACGTACTTCGCCGACGCGGGACCCGCGTTCCCGCTCCTGAACCGGCTCCCCGTCCACGTGATCGGGGTCGACCTCGCCGAGACCGAGCCGGAGGCGATCCCGGCGCTCCGCGACCGGACCTCGCTCGGGCTCGGCTGCGTGGACCCGAGGACGACCCTCGTGGAGGACGCATCGGAGGTCGCCCGGATCGCGCGCGACCTCGGGGAACGCCTTCGCCCGCCGTCGATCTGGCTCGGACCGGGCGGACCCCTCGACCTGCTTCCGTGGGAGCCGGCGACCCGCAAGCTCCACCTGCTGCCCGCGGCCCGCCAGGCGATCCAGGGCCCGGACGGAGGCGGACGATGACCGGGCGGCCGCTGTTCCCGACCCAGGAGATCGGGAGCCTCGCGAAGCCGCGGTGGCAGCTCTTGGGCCAGCGCGGGGAGCGGTTGGACCCGCGCGCCCGAACGGAGTTCCAGGAGTGGGACCAGCGCGTCCACTTTGCGCCGAACGACCCGAGCCTCGGCGATTTCCTCGAGGCGCGTCCGCGCGAGGTCGGCGCCGCGGCGGTCCGCGATTGGGGGGCGCTGTTCGGACTGCGCTACTTCGAGAGCGCCGGCCTCGACCGCGTCTACGACGGGGAAGCGCGACGGATCGAGATGTACGAGTACCCGATCCGGCAGATGCACGGGTTCGACTTCCTGGGCCACGTGCGGTCGTTCGACAGCAAGTACTACCTCAAGGCCGCCGTCACGGGGGAGATCCGGCTCGACCGTCCGTACCACGTCGACGAGTTCGATTTCGTGAAGGCCCACGCGCGCGCCGAGCCGAAGCTGCCGATCACGGGCCCGTACACCCTCGCGGACTGGTCGTACAACGAGTACTACCTCGGACGCCGCGCCGGGTGGAAGAGCCGGTCGGTGCGACGGGATGCGCAACGCGAGTTCGTCGTCGAGATCGCGCGGCGGGCGATCCGGCCGACCCTGCAGGCGCTCATCGAGCACGGCTGCCGCGTCATCCAGATCGACGAGCCCGCGGCCGGGACCCACCCGGACGAGGCCGACCTCGTCGCCGAGGGGTTCAACGCGGCGACCGACGGCCTGGACGCCGAGTTCACGATGCACATCTGCTTCTCCGACTACCGCAGCCTCTTCCCGGCGCTCCTCGAGGCGAAGCGGTGCCGCCAATGGGCGTGGGAGTTCGCGAACCGCGACACCGCCGGGCGCGACGGCTACGCAATCCTCGACCTGTTCCGCGAGTACGGCGATACCCGGGACATCGGCCTCGGCGTCCTCGACGTGCACCGCGACGACATCGAGACCCCCGCGAAGGTGGCGGACCGGATCGAGCGCGCCGCGAAGATCCTCGGCGACCCCGCTCGGATCTGGGTCAACCCGGATTGCGGGCTGAGGACCCGGAGCCTCTCGGTCGCCTACCAGAAGCTCACGAACATGGTCGAGGGCGCGCGGCTCGCCCGGGCCCGGTTCGGCGGGACCCGCGCCGCCTGATCCGGCGACGCGATCACGCGCCCGGCCCGGTGGAGCGCGTGAGCACCTCGGAGCCGCCCGGCACGACGAGCACGGTGTGCTCCGCTTGCGCGACGAGCCCGCCGCCGGCCTCGAGGAACACCGGGTAGACCTGGAGGTGCCGGCGCCCGCGGGCGAGGGCGGCGCGGCCGTCGGGTCCGACCCAGCGACCGGTGAACGGGAGCGTCCGGAACCGCTCGAAGAGCCGGGCCAGCTCGCCGTCCGACCCGGTGGGTTTCGAGCGGAACCGCACGATGTTGCCGAACGCGCCGTTGACGATCGAACCCCGGCCGTTCGTGGCGAACGGCTCGATCGCGACGACCTGTCCCTCCTCGAGGACCTCGTCGCTCATCCCTCCGACGTTCGGGATCGACGTCCCGGCGTGCAGCAGGTACCGCTCGATCGTGTGACCGGTCAGATTCTGGATCGCCTTGAACCCGAGGGCGTGGATCGCGGACTCGATCGCGCGCGAGATGTCGTCGACCCGACCGCCGGGTCGGACCCGGGCGATCCCGGCCTCGACGGCGTCGCGGCTCGCCTGGAGGAGGCGGTCGTGGACGTGGCCACCACCGACCTCGACGGTCACGGCCGTGTCCGCGATCGCGCCGTCCAGGTGCGCGCCCACGTCGACCTTCAGCACGTCGCCCGCCTCGAGGCGGACGTCGTCCTCGGGCGACGGCGTGTAGTGCGCCGCCTCGAAATTGCGCGACAGGTTCGCGGGAAACGCCGGCTCGGCCCCGCGGTCCCGGACGAACGCCTCGACGGCGTCGGCGACCTCCCGCCGCAGGGCGCCGGGCACGGCCAATCTCGCCCCGAGGTCCCTCGCCTCGGCCGCGATCCGAGAGGCGGACCTCCACCGGTCGAGGTCCTCGGGATACCGGGCCATCGAAGTCCTACCGGCGCTCGACGTACCGCGGCTCGTCGCCCTTCAGGTCCACGATCATCGACGGGGCGCCGCTCGGTGGGGGACGGAGCGGCACGTAGACCGACACGGTGTCCCGGAAGGCCCGACGCGCTTCCGCGAGGCTAGCAACCGGCGGGTCCCCGTGCCGGTTCGCCGAGGTAGAGGTGATGGGCCCGACGCGGCGAGCGAGCTCGCGCGGGACCGGGTGGTCCGGGACGCGTATCCCGATCGTGCTGTTCGGACCGAGCACCGACGGGGCGAGCTCGCGGCGCGCCCTTGGCGACGCATAGACCAGCAGCGTGACGGGGCCGGGTAGGAGCTGGCGAGCGACCGCCCGCGCCGAAGAGTCCCAGTCGACCCAAGGCTCGACCTCCTCGTGGGAAGCGACGGCGACCGAGATCGGCATGCCCGAGGGACGACCCTTCGCGGCGAGGAGCCGGTCGACCGCGCGGGCGTTGCGGGCCGACGCCCCGAGCCCGACCAAGGTGTCCGTAGGGTAGACGACGAGCGCCCCGCGGCGCAGCGCCGCGGCCGCGGTCGCGACCGGGTCGGGCATCGTGGCCTAGGCGAACTCCTGGTCGCTCCGGGCGTACTCCGAGAGCTCCTTCGGCGTGAAGTACAACGCGAGCTCGCGCTCGGCCGACGCGGGGGCGTCCGAGGCGTGGACGAGGTTCGGGGTCATCGCGAGCCCGAAGTCGCCGCGGATCGTCCCCGGCGCCGCCGTCTGCGGGTTCGTCGCGCCGGTGAGGAGCCGGACGACGGCGATCGCGGAGCGCCCTTCCAAGGCGAGCGCGAGGACCGGCCCCGACGTGATGTGTTGCACGAGGCCGGGGTAGAACGGCTTGCCCTCGTGCTCGGCGTAGTGGCGGGCCGCGGTCTCGGGGGGAACGTGGAGCAGCTTGGCTCCCACGATCTTGAGCCCCTTCTGCTCGAACCGAGCGACGATCGCGCCGACGAGGCCGCGCTTCACGCTGTCCGGCTTCACCAGCACCAGGGTGCGTTCGACGATCCCCTCGGCCATCGCGGGACGGAGCCGTCCCCCGAGAAAAGGTTTCTCGGAGGCGTCGGCCGACCCGAGGAGTCTTCAACGTCCACGCCGCTCGGACCGCGATGGCCCCGCCCGCGACGCACGCATCGGTCCGGGGGTTCGAGAGGACGGCCGATGCGTACGAACGGGGACGACCGGGCTACCCTACCGCCGCGCTCGACTACCTGCGATCGAGCCTCGGGGTGCTGCCGCGCGACCTCGTGCTCGAGCTCGGGGCCGGCACGGGAAAGTTCACCCGAGCGATCGGAGGGTGGGACGCACGGGTGGTCGCGGTCGAGCCGCTCGCGGGGATGCGCGCGGTCTTCCGGCGGACCGTGCGAGGGACCGACCTCGTCGCGGGCGCGGCCGAATCGATACCGGTCCGGACCGCTCGCGCCGATGCGGTCGTCGTCGCGCAGTCGTTCCACTGGTTCCGCCAGCCCGCCGCCGTGAACGAGCTCGCCCGGGTCCTGGTCCCGGAAGGCCACGTCGGTCTGGTCTGGAACGTGCGCGACGAGTCCGCCGGCTGGCCGAAGGAGCTGGGGGCGATCATCGACGCCGAGAGCGGCACGATTCCGAGGGCGCGCGACGGGAAGTGGCGCGAGGCGTTCGCGAGCAGCGACCGCTTCGACGCGTTGGTCCTGCGGTCGTTCCCGCACGAGCAGCACGCCGACCGCGGGACGGTCGTCGATCGCGTCCTCTCGATCAGCGCGATCGGGCTCCTGCCCGAGGACCGCCGGGCCGAGATCGCGGAACGCGTCCTCGCCGTGCTCGACACCCACCCGTCGACCCGGGGGCGTGCCGCCGTCGCCCTGCCATACCGCACGGACGTCTACACCGCGCGCCGCCGCCCCGACTGAACGGCGGCGACGTTCGGCCCCGCAGCGAGCGTCGTTCGGACTAGGCGGCCCGCGCGTCGCATCCGTCGCGCCACGGACACGCGCGACACTTCGCCGCCGACGGCGTGGCGCGCCCGTCGTACTCCGCGTCTATCGCCGCCCGAACCGCCAGCACCGCGTCGCGCGCGGAACGGTCCCACACGAGCCGAAACTCCCCGCGGTCCGAGTACCGGACGACCCCGTACGGCGGAGGCACTCCGGTTTCCTCTTCGACGAGGAGGCAGTACGCGGCGACCTGGATCCGGTGGGACTCCGGCGGGCCGCGGGGGGGCGTCGGACGCGCCTTGATCTCCACGGGGACCAGACGCCCGTCCGGGAGCCGGCGCAGGGCGTCGGGGCGACCGACGAGTCGATGGCGCTCGGAGGCGAGCGGCGAGCCGACGCCGCGATCGACCGACACGAGGGCTCCGTCACGACGCGCTCGGCTCCGTTGACGCAGCGCGCGGGCGGCGATCCCGGCGACGATCAGCCCGAACAGGATCAGGGCGATGGGGGCGGTGGCGCCTGTCAAGCCCAGAGCCACACGACACCCCCGAGAACGAGCGCGACCGCGAGAGTGAGGAGCACCGCGTAGGCCGCCCCCCAGCGCTCGCGCCGGGCCTCGGCGCGGAGGGTGCGGTCGTGGTAGCTACGACCGCGCGATCGCGCGCGCTGGCTCGATCGGGCGGCCTCGTCAGGCGACCGGTGCTCGGAGTACCACCACGACCTCGGACAGTACGCGTACTCGGCGAGATCGCTCGCCGACACCCATCGACCCTTCCGCCCGCGACGCGGAGCGCTCACGCGTCGCGTCGAGTCGCCGCAGGGACTTCAACACCCCACGTCCAGTGGACGATGGAGGCCGGGTCTACGATGTTCCGCTCGCGGCCGGCTCGGCCGGCTTCTTCGCCCGAGGCTTCTTCTTGGGCGTCGGGGCCGCTTCGGCATCGCCCTTCCCCTCGGGTTTCGCCTTCGCCTTCGAGGAGGGCGTGGACGGGGGGTCCGTCGAAGCCGGCTTCGCGGGGGTTCCGGACGGCGACGCGGCGCCGGAGGGATCCTTGGCGGAGGACTTCGCCTTCGCGGCCTTCTCGTTCGCGAGTCGGAGCGCCTCGGCGCGCCGGCCGGGGGCGCTGCTCTGGTCCGCCGCCCGTTTGAGCCCGTGGGCGCGCGTCCACTTGAGCCGATGGCCCACGCGCCCGAGCCTCAGCTGCTGTTTGCGGCAGCTCGACGAGCAGAAGAAGAACACTTGGCCGTCGCGCTTCACGAACATCGTGCCCGTGCCGGGCTCGACCTCGCCCGCGCAGAACGAGCACTGCCGTTTGACCACCATCGGAGCAACCGCCTACCGGACCGACAGCTTGCGGGCCTCTCGGGCGGTCTCGCGCAGGATCAGCACGTCCCCCAGCCGGATCGGGCCGGCGACGTTCCGCGTGATGATCTTCCCGCGGTCGCGGCCCGCAAGGACGCGGACCTTCACCTGGGTCGCCTCGCCGGCCATGCCGGTCCGGCCGATCAGCTCCACGACCTCGGCGGGGGAGCCTTTCTCGTCGACCATCGTCCCGACTCCGTGGGCCTCGGGACTACTTCTTCAGTCCCGGGTACGCGAGCGCGAGCTCCTCGAGGAGGCCCTTCGCGTCGCCCGCCTCGACGACCGCGACGGACGCGGCGGACTTGGTGAGACCGGCCGACTGGCCCAGCCGCTGCTTCTTCGGGACGTACAGGTAGGGGATCCGCTTCTCCTCGCAGAGCATCGGGACGTGGGCGAGGATCTCGACCGGGTCGACGTCCTCGGCCATCACGACGAGCTTCGCCTCGGCGCGCTCGCTGGACTTCGTGACCTCGTTGGTGCCGATCCGGATCTTCCCGGTCTCGCTCGCCACCTGGACGAGCTGGAGGACCTTGTCGGCGATATCGGTCGGTGTCTCGAACCGTACGTAGATCGGTCGTGCCATCTTCGTTCCTCGCGTCAGCGGAACCCCGAAGGGGTCCTCGGCTCACGGGCGGAGGCGCGCTACGGTTGACGGTATTTAACCCTGCCGAGGAACAAAGTTTCGAGCGGGGTCGGGCCGCTTCCCTCCGCCGGATTGGAGGGTGCGGCGAGCGAGGGTCTCGGGGTCGGGCGCGGATCCGACGACGCCCGGTCGCCCGACGGTCCGCGCCGCGCACCGAGCGGCCCGACCGCGCCCTACGAGCCCGAAGGACGGCTAGGACCGGCTAGAACTCGCCCGCGATCGAACCTGGGTGGTCCTGGAAGTACCGGTTCGCCGGCTCGAGGATCCGGACCAGGGCCCGCGCGACACCAGCCTTGAGGTCCGCCGGGTGGAGTCCGCCGGAGGTCCACGACGCCAGGAACTCCGCCTCGGACGCGAACGCCACGGGTCCGCCGTGCTTCGGCGCCCGCTCGACCCCGAACGACCCTTCCCACGGGAGGAGGACGAACCGCACGAGCTCGACAAGGGGGCTCCCATCGACCTCCTTCGCCGGACAGTAGGCCCCGTTGAGCGAGGCGACGATCTGCTCCTCCGACGCAGGGATCGTGATCGCCGCGCTCGGGTCGGACTTCGACATCTTCCGCTCGACGCCCATCATCGCGGGGTCCATCCGGCCGCCGCCCTTCAGGGAAGAGATCAACGGGGTGTGGACCGCGACGGGGACGGGCCAGTGGTAGTGGTGGGCGACCTCGCGCGCGAGCACGTGCGCTCGACGCTGGTCGATCCCCGCGTAGGCGATATCGACGGGCAGCTCGAAGACGTCGGCCGCCTGCATCGCCGGGTAGAACAGCTTCGCCGTGTCGAGCTGCGCCTCCTCCTCGCTCCGCCCCAGGACCGTCATCGCGCGCTTGGTCCGGGCGAGGCTCGTCGCCTTCGCCACGCGTACGACGCGCGCCCAGTACTCAGAGCGGCCCGTGAGCTCGTTCGCCCACCGGAACTTGGCGCGGTCCCGGTCGACGCCGAGCGCTACGAACGCCTCCGCCATGTACTCGCCCGCCGCGTGGATCCGATCGAGCGACCCGCCGAGCTTGTCGTTGATCCACGCGTGCCAGTCCGCCAGGAAGACCGTGAGCTCGCACCCCGCTTCCTGGAGGTCGATCATCTTGCGGGCGCAGACGAGGTGACCCACGGTGAGCCGCCCGGACGGTTCGAACCCGATGTACGCCCTCGGTCGGCTCTCGCGCTCGAACACGCCCCGGACCTCCTCCGGGGTGAGGACCTCCTGGGTGTGCCGGGCCACCTGCGCGACGCGCTCCTCGAGGTCCATCGGAGGACCGAGGTGGGTTCCCGCGCTAATTACGCTTCGGAACGGCCGCGCCGGCGGTTCGGACGCGGCGGCCGAGCGCCCGGCCCCCCCGGCGAGAGATACGGGGCCCTCGGCGTCTCGTTCGCGTTGCCCATACATCTTAAGGCCCCCTGCAACGATTGAATCACCACGACCTAGGATGAGCGAACCGGCCGAGCTGGCCGATCCGGCGACGCCGCGGGCGCCCGACTCGGCCGTAGACGAGATCGCCCGGGGGCTCAGCATCAGCCCGTCGGCCGCTCGAGCGCTCGTAGCGGCCGGCCACGTGCAGGTCGACCAGATCCGGACCCTCCCGGAGGAGACGCTCCAGGGCCTCGGGCTCGAGGCGTCGGAGATCGAGCGGATCCGGACGAACTCGGAGGCGCAGGCGTCGACTCCTCCCGTCGACCCCGAGGCGCTGCCGGTGGGTCGTCCCGCCGTCGACGGCGACAAGATCGTCGGCCGCTGGCTCGACACGGTCCGCAAGTCGGAGCGCCCGAAGCGCCGTCACCTCACGCTACCGGCCAAGGACTCGACCGACGTGCTGCGTCGTTGGGTCGACGGCGACGACCGGGCGATGGAGACGTGGATCCAGTCCTCGGAGTCGGCGCGGCCCACGCCCGTACCGATGTCGACCCCCTCGATCCCGAGCGTCATCCCCTCCCCCGAGCCCGGCGACGCGGGTTCGGGCACGGTCGATCGGCCCCGACCGGCCGAACCGGTCCCCGTTCCACCGGCCGCCCTGCTCCCCGCGCAACTGCGCGAGCGCGAGGAGACGGTCGTGCGATGGCTCACCGACCTCTTGGACCGCGTCAAAAGCGACCAGTTCGACGCCCAGTCGCTCCTCCAGGAGGTCCAGGACATCCAGCGCCAGCTGTTCGAGGAGCGCGCGAAGCGCAAACAGCTCGAGGACGAGGTCGAGCACGTGAAGCGCGGCTCGATCGCGGTGATCAAGTACGTCCGCGGCCGCGAGGCGCGGGCCCGTGAGCAGGCCGTCCAGACGAAGGACGCGGAGATCGCCGAGCTTCGGTTGCGTCTGCTCCAGGGCGGGATCTCGACGGAAGCCCCCGTCGGGCCCGACGGCGCTCCCGCGCCGGACGCGGCCCAGACCCCCGCGATCCCGCCCGACCCGTCGGTCGTGCGCGACGCGGAGAACCGAGCGCGTCGCGGGTTCGAGGACAAGGAGAGCCAGTTCGTCGAGCGCGAGACCGAGCTGCGGCGCCGCATCGTCCAGCTCGAGGCCGAGCTCCGCGGCCAGCGCGCCGAGTCCGACGTGGTCAAGCAGCGCCAGCGGCTCCTCGCCCTCGACGAGGGGAGCCTGCCCAAGTCCCTCGAGGAGCGCATGCAGGCGTTCGACGCGCGCGAGCGCGAGCTGATCGTCCGCGAGAACGACCTCCGCACGAAGTTCGAGGAGATCAAGATCGGCTCCGACGAGCTCGAGCGCAAGCGGGCACCGCTCGCCTACAAGGAGACCGAGCTCGCCGGATGGGAAACCCAGCTCCGCATGACGAAGCAGGCCCTCGAGCTCGAGGCGCGGCGCCTCGAGCAGATGCGGACCGAGGAGGGCCAGGTGCTCGCCGCCAACCCGGCGCTGATCGCGCGGGAGAAGCAGGTCGGGGACCTGAAGCAGGAGCTCGCGCGGCGTGAGGAGGAGCTCCGCAGCCGCGAGTCGTTCCTCAACCAGAAGATGGAGGAGATCGAGACCCTCCGGCACAAGGCGGCCCAGTACGAGGCCGACGAGATGCACATGGACGCCGTGGCGTCGACGAAGGAGGTCCGCGTGCGGACCGGCGTCCGGCGCCTGGACGACCTCGTCTTCGGCGGCTTCCCGACCGGGTCCCAGGTCCTTATCAACGGCCCGGCCCACACGGGCAAGGACGTCCTCGCGCGCCTCTTCGTCGCGGAGGGGCTCAAGGCGGGCCTGCCCGCGCTCTGGATCGTGACGGACAAGACGTTCACCCAGATCCGCGAGGAGATGACCGGCCTCTTCCCGCCGTACCCCGAGTTCGAGGCGCGCGGTCTCGTGCGCTACGTCGACCTCTACGCGCGCAACCTCGGCGTCACGCAGGCCGAGCCGATCGTGAAGCTCCTCTCGCTCACCGACAAGAACGCCCTCGAGGCGATCACGAGCGCGGTGAACCAGTTCACCTCCGAGCTCAAGGAGAAGGCGCCGGCGTACCGCGTCGTCTTCGAGACGGTCTCGACGCTCACCGCCTACCTCGATTCGTCCGGGATGTTCCGGTTCCTGCAGCCGTTCGTCGGGCGACGGAAGCTCGACGCTGCGGCGTCGTACTACGTCCTCGAGACCGGCATGCACACCGACTCCGACCTGCAGACCCTCGAGCACATGATGGACGGGTCGCTCAACTTAAAGGTCGACCAGCTGAAGACGTTCCTCTCGGTGAAGGGGATCACCGAGTCGCAGTCGCGCGCCTGGATCGGCTACACGTTCACGAAGCGCTCGTTCAGCCTAGGGTCGTTCTCGCTGGACCACATCCGGTAGGCGCGATCGGCTCACGTCGCGGGGCGATGCCCCGAGAGGTACGTCTCGAGCCCGTCGCACGCGAGGGCCACCGCGATCCCGAACGCGACGACGACGGCCGCCGGGAACGCGTACATCCACCACGCGTTGAGCGACGCGAGCGGGCTCCAGCCCGCGCACGCCCCCTCGGCCAACAGGTACCCCCACTCGGGGTAGACCTGGGTCGGGAGCGGGGAGAGGAGCGCGAAGAACCCGTTGGCGCCACCCCCGAAGCACGCCAAGAACGGGAACGCCGTGAGGACGAAGAGGAAGTTGTAGATGTCGACGGGGACCTGGGCGAGGACGGGCGATGTCGCGTTCGGCATCACGTGGCGGAAGAGGAGCCGCACCGGCGACGCTCCCGAGGCGCGGGCGGCCTCGACGTACGGTTCGCCGGTCACCTCGAGCGCGCGGGCCCGGACCGGCCGAGCGTGGTATGGTAGGAGGACCAAGGCGAAGAGGAACCCGAACAGCGGCAGCCACGACGCGGCGTAGAGGAACGGCTGGAGGCCGAGGAACAGGACCATCACGAAGAAGAACGGCGGGACCCCGACCAAGAGGTCGCTCACCCCGGTGACGACGGCGTCGACGGCGCCGCCCGCGAGCGCGGCGTACGACCCCAGGAAGATCCCGAGGAGCGCCGCGAGGATCGTCGACCCACCGACGAGGGCGAGGTCGATCGGGGTCGCCTGGACCAGCGCCGAGAGGATGTCGATCCCGAGGACCGCCATCACGCCGAACGGATGGCGGTAGGACGGGCCCAGCGGTGGGGTGAGGCGGCCGAGCGTCGGGTCGATGAGCAGCGTGCCGAGGCCCGCGCCGAACCGCAGGGCCGCCGTGACGCCGATCACGACGAAGACGGCGAGCAGGAGGAGGCCCGCCACGAGCTGGTGGTTCCCGCGGAGCCGGTTGCGGACCCGCTGGAACCGATCGGGCTGGACCCACTCCGACGGCTCCTCGGGCGCGTCGACGTCGAGGCGTCGGACCGCGTCGGCCGGCGAGATCATCGGCGCGACCTCAGGAGGCGCGGGTCGAGGTAGCGCGCGAGGATGTCCGCGCTCAGGTTCCCCAGGAGGACGATGACGACGAGCAGGAGGATCGTTACCTGGTAGAGGTTGCCGACGACCTGGCCCGTGAACGCGGGGTGGAACCCGAACCCCGACTGGCTCACGTGGGTCATCTCCGCGATGAGGAGTGTGCCGACGCCCGCGTCGCTCGAGAGCGCCTCGACGACGGCCTGGGTCCCGAGGTAGATCGGGAGCGTGAGGCCGAAGACCAGGAGGAGCAACGGGACGATCCGGCGCCCCGTGTGCCGCCACAGGATCGTCGACTCCGGCACCCCGCGCGCCCGCGCCGCTCGCACGTGGGGCTCGTCGAACGCCTCGGCGACGGCGTGGCGGGCGAACCTAAGGAAGATCGTGACGTAGACCAACGCGATCGCGAGCGCCTGCCAGAGGGTCTTCACGAGCACGAGCTCGACGAACGGCCAGTCGCGATGGAGGACCCCGTCGACGAGCGGTAAGGTCGTCGGCGAGGTCGTCTGGGCCAGGCCGATCCACGGCGGCGGCCCGCCGTGCGCCTGGAACCAGATGCTGGAGGGAAGGAACCCGTAGGGGATGTCGCCGAAGATGCGCCCGAACGCGTCGTAGAACGTCCCGAGGAAGAGGATCACGATCAGGAACGTCGGGATCAGGAGGCCGACGACCGAGCCGACGCGCACGCCGGCGTCGACGACCCCGTCGCGGCGCGACCCGGCGGCGAGCCCGACGAAGTAGGCGATCGCGGCGGAGATCGGTAGGGCGAACAGGGCGAGCTCGACGGAGTTGGGGAGCCACCAGGTGAGGAACTGGCCCGCCGGTTGGACGAGGTTGCCGTACCGGGCGTACCCCCAGTTGCCGGTGAACATGTTCCACGCGAAGTGGCCGAACCCGTAGGCGAACGCGAGCGGCGGATTGAGCGGGTTCGACCAACCCCCCGCGACGCAGACGGGGTCGGTGTACGTGCACGGGTCCGTGCCGTAGAACACCGACGGCAGCATCGTGCCGAAGACGAACAGCACCGCGAGGATCGCGAGGATCTGGACGGGGACCAGGAGCAGGCGGGCCGCGACGTACTGGGCGAACGGCGACAGGACGCGCGGCGACAGACCCAACGCGACCCTCCGTTGGCTCGCCCGCCAGTAGCCGACGGCGAGGACGGCCGCCACGAGGGCGACGATCGGCAGTACCGCCGCCCACGGGCTCACGGTCGGTAGTTTGGGCTCGACGGCGAGGACGAGACCGCTGAGGCCACCGATCGGCACGAGGACGTGCTCCTGGAACCCGTTGAACCGCGTGGGCGGAGAGACCGTCAGGTAGTCGAGGCCGGCGGGGGCGCGCAGCGTGAACGTCCCGTCGGGCGCGGTCGTCGTCGCGTTCGTGAAGCCGTAGGCGCCGAGGACGATCACCGTCGCGTTCGCGACCGGTTGGCCGCTCTTCCCGTCGACGACGACCCCCGAGACGGGGACCACCGGCACCGGGACGAGGACGAACGAGAGGTTCGAGACCGGGCCCGCGACGACGATCGCGGCCGTGAGGGTGACGTACCTCGGGGCGCTCACCGACGCCGAGTACGTTCCGTTGGAGAGCCGGAGCTGGAACGACCCGTTCGCGTCCGACGCCGCGACGGACCGGCCCGCCACGATCGTCGCCCCGCGGATCGGGGCGCCCGACTCGTCAGTGACGCGTCCCGCGACATCGAACTGGGGCGGACCGCCGGGGACGCCGAGGGCGAGCAGCGTCCCGAGATCGGTCCCGATGTAAACGACCCCGGTGTCGACCGCCGGGTCGGAGTATGCGGGCACGAACGACGTCGGGAACCGCCAGAGCGCCGCCCCATTCGTCGGGTCGACGTCCAGGATCTCGAGAGCGGCGTCGGAGACGTAGAGACCGTTCGGGGTGAGCGCCGGGCTCGATAGGACGGGGTAGCCGGCGTAGCTCGTCGCGATGTGCCACGCCAGCGAGCCGTTCGATAGCCACAGCGCGAAGACGCTCCCGCCATCGGTGCTGCCGTAGACGCGGCCGAGGCCGACGGCGGGCGTCGCCTCGATCGAGTCACCGAGGGTCAGCGACCGCTCGGCGAAGCTCCACGCCTCGCTGCCGTTCGATAGGTAGAACGCCGTGACGTTGGCCGACCGGTCCCCGACGACGACGAACCCGTCGGACACCGACGCCGCGCAACCGACCCCGGCCCCGACGCTCGCGTTCCAGACCGGTGCTCCGTCGGTCGAGAGCGCGACGACCCCGCCGAACGCCGTCGTCGCGATGACCCGGTCCCCCTCGACCGAGAGCGCGCCGGCGACGGGCGCGCCGATCGGCCGCGCCCAGAGGTTCGCGCCGCTGGAAGCGTTCAACGCGTAGACGGTGCCGTTGTCGGTGCCGACGAAGAACCGGTCCGACGAGGCGGCGACGCCCTGGCGGATCGCCCCGTCGAGCGCCCGGCTCCACCGGACCGTGCCGTTCGAGGCCCAGAGCGCCGTCAGAGTCCCGTCGCCCGCCCCGACGACGAGCTCGGGGCCCCAGCGGTCGCCGGCCGTAGGGGTGGTCCCGACGGTCTGGCGCCATAGCGTCGAGCCGTTCGACGAGCGGTTGAACGCGACGACGCTCCCGAGGTCCGTCGCCGCGTAGGCCGTCGTCGGGTCGACGACGACCCCGGTGCGGATCGGGAACGCCGAGGAGCCGGCCGGTACGGCCGACCAGAGCAGCTTCCCTTGCGTCGGGCCGTTCGAGGGCGAGAACCCGCTGCGGTTCTCGCTGCCGTGGAACGTCGACCACGAGCCCGCGAGGTCGGCGGGCGCGACCGCGCCCGACGCGGCGATGGCGCCACCGGGTCGGTCCGCCCCCGTCGGAGGGAGCGACGGCACGAGCAGCGACGCGACGGCCGCGACGATCACGAGGCCCGCCCACCGACCGATTCTACGGGGTCGACGCGGGCCGATCGGCGGCGGTCCCGACACGACCACCAAGGCCTCCGAGCGCCATTACGGGACGCCCCGACGCAAGTATAAATACGGACGGCGGGTCTGACGACCTGCTAGGCTTGACCGGGGGGTTGGGCGTCCCCTTATACACCGAAACCGTCCTCAGCGGGGGTGACAGGTCGGAGCGACGTCCGGAGGAGGGGTCCGTCTCGCGTGTCTCCGCAGACGCTCTGTTCCATCGGGCCGCGGGCATCGCGACGGGCGCTCGGAGGAGCGCTCTAGCGGTTATCCATCACGGGCACCGGGTCAGGTCCTGACGGGAGCAGCCTTACCGTGACCCGTCGACGCTGATGGGGCGACGGGGCCGAGGAGCGCGCGGGAACTACGGGCTCTTGCTCCGGGCGGCCATCCGACCGGCCTAGCACCGCCACCGCCCTATAGCGACCGGATCCGCCGAAGCTGGGCAGGGATCTCCCTTTGGGGTTCCCACTTCCGCTCGACCCCCCCACCCCCCCATTTCCACTGGAGATGAGAGGAGGGGGGGTGCGACCCTACGACCAGCCTTCCGGAACGGGATCGACCGCGTCCCGCTCGATCGCGAGGCGTCGTTCGGCCGGGATCTCCTTCTTCGCGTTCCGCGCGTAATCGTAGCAGACGACGACCGTCCTACCACGGGCGTAGACCCTCGCCTCGTCCTCCGGGTCCCGGAACCGGTAGAGGAGGGAGAAGCTCGTGCGACCCAACCGGAGGGAGGGAGCGACCTCGCCGAGGATCTCCTGACCGTAGCCCACCGGTGCGAGATAGCGGCACGTCGCTTCGGCGATGATGATGTCGAGCGACTTCGGGTCCGTCGTCCCGAGGAGCGGTAGGTAGTAGTCGCACCGGAGCGTCTCCATGAACGGAAAGTACGCGGCGTGGTTGAGGTGGTTGAGCACGTCGATGTCGTGGTAGGTGATGGGGAAGAGGCGCTGCATCGGCCAGGGTCGTGGGTCCGCGACGGGCGGGATCGCGCTCATCGAGACCGGTGGGACGGGACGCCCTATATGGCCGTGATGGAATGGCCGGCGCACTATCGGTAGGCGGTGGGCTTTCGTTGTTGTTCTGGTCGCGCGGGCCCGCTCTTCTCCTCCGGTCCCGCCTCCACGCGCACCGAGGGGGTGGGGGGGTCTGACGTCGACCGACGACGGCGCCGCGCCGGCCGACGACATGGCGGCCATCGTGCGGAAGATCCGGTCGACGGTCCGCGCCCACTCGGTCCGCTTCGAGCGCGCGATCCCCCTGATCGCCTCCGAGAACCTCCTCTCCCCGTACGCGAAGGAGCTGCTCATCAGCGACCTCCACTCGCGGTACGCCGAGGGGCTCCCGGGCGATCGGTACTACGAGGGGAACGAGCAGGTCGACGAGGTCGAGAACGTCTGCCTCGACCTCGCGCGGCGGCTGTTCCGCTGCTCGTTCGCGGACGTGCGCCCGATCTCCGGGACCGTCGCGAACATGGCGGTGCTCAAGGCGCTCGCCGCGCCCGGCGACCCGGTCGGCACGTCGCGCCTCGCCGACGGGGCCCACATCTCGAGCGCGTCGTTCGGCGCGTTCGGGCTGCGCGGCGTGAAACCCACCTACTACGCGTGGGACCCTGAGCGGATGACGATCGACGTCGAGAAGACCCGAGCGATCCTCCGCGCGGAGCGGCCGAAGCTCTGCCTGTTCGGCCTCTCGCTGTTCCTCTTTCCCCTCCCGGTCGCCGAGCTCCGCGCTACGCTCGAGGAGATCGGGGCCGTCGGCTGGTACGACGGCGCCCACGTGCTCGGCCTGATCGCGGGCGGCGAGTTCCAGGACCCGCTCCACGAGGGCGCGCAGGTCCTCTCCGCGTCGACCCACAAGACCCTACCGGGGCCGCAGCACGGGATCCTGCTCGGGGAGACCGACGACGAGGAGCTCCGCCGCAAGCTCCAGTCGGCGGCGTTCCCCGGCGTGACGAGCAACCACCACCTCCACGCGATGGCCGCCCTCGGGGTCGCGCTCGCGGAGCACCTCGCGTTCGGCCGTTCGTACGCCCGCCAGGTAGTCCGGAACGCGCAGGCGCTCGGTCAGGCGCTCCACGAGCGCGGGTTCGACGTCCTCGGCGCCGACCTCGGGTTCACGAAGTCCCACACGCTCGCGGTCCGCGTCCAGACGGAGGGCGGCGGCGAGGCCGTCGCGCGCCAGCTCGCCCAGGTCGGGGTCATCACGAACAAGAACCTCCTCCCCGGGGACAAGAGCCCGAAGCACCCGCAGGGGATCCGGATCGGCACCCCCGAGGTGACGCGCGTCGGGATGAAGGAGAAGGAGATGGTCCAGATCGCCGGCCTGCTCGACGACCTCCTGCACCGCGGGAAGGACGCCACGGAGGTCGCGCGCGCCGCCGCCGAGCTGAAGGCAGGCTTCACGACCCTGCAGTACTGCTTCGGCGCCGGCGAGGCCGCCTACCGGTACTACGACCTGGTCGGCCGGGACCCGTAGACCCGCGCGGGCGTCGGGGGCCACGGCTCCGCCGGCCGACCGAGACCATTGGCCCCACGGCGTCTCAATCGTACGGGGGAGGCTCGCCGATCGGACGGGTGACCTCGGGCCACTTGCCAATGAGCGACATCCGCCCACCGGCGTCCGGGGTCGTGTCGATCACGGTCGCACCCGCCTGGAGCGCGGCGGCCCGCAACGCCTTGAGGGCCTCGACCGAGAGCCCGCCGTGGACGGGGCCATCGTTCAGGGCGCACGGCACCCGGCGAAGCCCCCTCAACCCGATGATGTTGCTCTTCCGGTAGTCGGCGAGCATGAGCTTCAGCTGCGGGTCCGCCCAGCGCCGCTCCCGGGTCGTCCCGTCGGCCATCCCGTACCTCGCCCCGCCCGCCGTGACCTCCACAAAGTCGAGGCGACGCCGCGCGTCGCGGAACGATTTCACCGCCATGACGACGCCGAAGGCGCCCATGGCGATGCCCATCCCGCGCAGGAACCAGTCGCCCCGGATCGCGCCGAAGATCGCGACGACCACGCCGAACCCGAGGAGGGCGAGGATCCCGATCACGATCATGGCGTAGACCGGTCGTTGGGCCGATCGGAGCCGCTCGTTCTCGGCCCGCACGTCGAAGCGAACGGGCGCGAAGGTGCTGAGGACCGGTCCGATCGGCGGCGTCGCGGGTCCTACCCAGACGGCGGAGAGACCCGCTGGGGGGCCGCGGGCCGACGACGCGCTCACGGTCGGACCCCGAACCGCCGTGGGTCCGCACCGAACATTCACAGCCCCAAGAGCGGCAGGTCGTTCTCGGCTATAGCGCCGAACCGCGGGAGGGACGAACCTCCCCTGCGCGCCGTCCGAAGAGAGCGACGACCACCCCGGAGGAATCCGTTCGGATCCCCGCGGAGCGACCCTAGGCGGGTCCGCTCGGCGGGTCCGGGCCGTCGGCGTTGCGCCGGTCCAGGGCGGCCTGGAGCGCGCCGTCGTCCAGCTCGACGGTCACCGTCTCGGTTTCTCCCGCGCGTTCGACCCTGAGGAACCGGGACCGTCCGTCCGGACCCAACACCGTCCGCAGGCTGCCCTCCGCGACGAGCGACGCGACCCACTCCGTGAGCTCCTCGGGGGCGGGGGGTGGTCCGACGAACCCCGCGGCCAGCTCGTCGAGCGTTCGGCCGTGGGTCGGGTCGGCGCGCGCCAGCACGTGGGCGCGTCCTTCGGCGATCCGCTTGAGCTCGTCCTCGGTGGATGGGTCGTGGGGCCCGAACGCCGGGCGCGACCGTTCGAGCCGGCCGGTGCGGCGATGCCGCGCGTAGAGCGCGACGGCGAGGAGGCCCATGCCCGCTATCGCGAGGCCGAGCCAGTACGGAGATACCGAGAGCGCCGGCGCCGCTGCCGGAACGTTGATCGGGGCGAGCAGCGGGCGGTCCTGGTCGCTCAGAACGTACACGGTCCCACCGCCGGGTCCCGGGGCCGAGAAGTTGACCCAAACCGTCGCGACCGACGCGTTCGAGCGGATCGGCGGGTAGACGTACGAGGTCGCGCCGTCGAAGACGGAACGGACGATGACGTAGCCCCCGTCGAGCGGGTCCCCGAACCGGTCGGCGATCCGGTAGAGCGTCGCCGCTGACCGGTCGGTCGCGAACGCGATGGTAGGGTGCGAGAGTAGGACGTTCTGACGGTCGGGCGTGACCCGAAGAAGGCGGTCGCCGCCCGGCGCGTCGGTCACGGGTAGGCTCGCCGCGACGTGCCAGACGAACGTGCCGGACGCGCCAATGTCGATCGTGAAGTTGAGGAACCCGTGGGACCAATCGGCGCCCTCGAGGGCATACGTGCCGCTCCCGTCGGGTGTCACCGGTCCCCCGGAGCCGTTGACCCACACCGGGACCGCTCGGTCACCCGTGGTCGGGAGTAGCTGGAGGGTCACCACCGTCCCGTTCCCCGTCACGGTCTCGCCGACGTTATCGACCGCGGCCCACGAGACCGAGTACGGGCTCCCGGCGGCGGTCGTCCACGTCGGCGGCCCTCCCGAGGGCGCGATCGCCACGGCCATCCCGGGCGCGACGGCCATCGGGATCGGCTTCGCGACGACAGTCCCGAGCGCGTCCACGACGGTGAGCGTGATGACCGTCAAGCCCGCGATGTGCGGCACGAAGTCGAGCACGAGCGACCCATCGGACTCCGTCGTGCCTTCGTAGAGCGTACCGGCGGGGCTCGAAGCGTTCCACCAGTACGTCAGCGGGAGCGCGCCGCCGGTCACGACCGCCGAGATCGGCACCGAGCTGCCGACCAAGGCCGTGTTCGACCCCGCGAGAAGGTTCGTGAGGGACGGCCGGTCGAAGACGTCGGTGGTCCATGGGATCGACACGTTCGCGCCGCCCGCGTCTTCGACCGACGCCCGCCCGACGTACGTCCCGGGCGCACCAAAGGAGAGCGGGAAGGCGTACGTGGGCCCCGGCCCGTCGACACAGAGCAATCGGCCGTCTCCCGGCCAGACGCACCCCCGACCGAACGGGGAGGTCCCCGTGCCGGCAGCGACACTAACGGTCACCGTCGTGGCCACGTTCGGGTACTCGACCGCCGAGGACGGCACGACGCTCGCCGCGAGCGCGGTCGCGACGACGACGTCCGGGAACCGCCACGACGCGCTCGAGTAACCGTTCGAGAGGACCGCCGAGGGCTGGGCGGTCCCGGCCATCGCGTACGCGACGGAGGCCGCGCAGCTCAGCGCGACGAGCCCACCCGACGCGGAGGCCGTCGTGCACGGGGCGACGACGCTCGGTGCGCCGAGCCCCGGCGCGATCACCGCAGAGTAGGCGTAGCCGCCGGCGCCCGTTCCACCCACGGTGAAGGTCGCCGGCAGGTCCGCGTCGAGCCGCGTCGGCACGACCCCTCCGGAGGTGGCGGCCGTCGCGGCGGCGGCGAGGCCGAGAGTGACCGCTGGGGCGACCACGGGCGTCCCGTTGTACGACCCGTTGACCCAGACCTCGAGGCCGCCGGGCGCGGCCCCGTCGGAAGCTTCGATCCAGGCGGTGTCGGTCCCGGAGCCGTTCAACAGGGTCCAACCGGCTCCGACGATCGCCCACGCGAACGCCACGGTCGCCGGCGAGGGGCCCCCGTTCCCCGACTGCGGCGTCGCCCGAACGAGCGTGGGGGCGTCGGTCGAGAGGGTCACGCGCGAGGAGGGTGTGAGGGCCGTTTTCGCCAGCGCGGCGACGAACGCCAGACCGATCGTCGAGCCCTGGACCGACGTGGTGAGGAAGTAGCCGGCGGGCGCCCCACCCGCGACGTGGACCGACACGGGCGCGAACGGTCCGGAGAACGTCGAGCACGAGGCCGAGTTGCACGACGACGTCGGGATGGGGAGCGCGACCGAGAACGAGCCCGAGACGCCCGTCACCGCCGAGGCGCTCCCGTTCTTGCACGAGACGATCGGCGACCCGCCGTTCGGCGTGAAGTTGAGCGTGTAGGCGTAGGTGACGACGACCGTCAGGTTCTTCACGCCCGGAGGAAAGGCGCCGCCGCCCTGGACCGTCAGCGTCCCGAGGTAGGCGCTCGGCACGGAAGGGCCGGTGCATGGGGAGGCGGCCGCGCCCACCCCGACGACGGCGACCGCCGCGGACCCGAGGGCCCCGCGGCCGTCATGCGACGAGGCCTCGACACTCGGGGCGAGCATGATCAGCACGAGGCTCGCCGCGAGGACGACGATCGCCGTTCGGCCGCTCCCCCGGTGCAACCCCGCTCCCCCTCGCCGACCCGGGAGGGGGGTCGGAAAGGAACCCCGGAACCGGGTAGGGCCTCTTTAATCGATGCCTCGCGCCGGCGCCCGGGGTGAACGGTGGTGACCCGGGCCCGGCCCACTTTAACGCGCGGCGGCTCGGGGCCCCCGTGGCGAGGGAGCCCGCGGCCCGATCGACCCGCGCCCGCACGTCGTTCGGTCGCTCGGACCGGGTGCGGACGTACCTACGACCCCCGAAGCTGAGCTCGCTCCCCCGGGAGCGCGATCAGCTCGAGTTCTCCTCAAGGTCGCTGGTCTTCGCCCACGACGGCGACCAGGTCCTCCGCGTGTGGGGACCCCCCGAGCGTCCGTGGGTCCTAGGGGTCGAGGAGGCGGGAGAACGGTGGCGCGTCAGCGCGTGGGGCGCCGACGCGCGCACCGCCCGCGCGGCGGTCGTCGACCTGTTCTCCCTCGATCACCCGCTCGAAGAGTTCTACCGCCAGGTGCGCGCGGAGCCGGTGCTCGCGGGGACGGAGCGGCGGTACCGGGGCCTCCGACTGCCGCGCGACGCGAACCTGTTCGAGGCGCTCGTCCACGCGGTCGTTGGCCAGCAGTTGAGCGTCCGGGCCGCGCACACGATCAAGCAGCGCATCATCGCGTCGGCCGGCGCGACGGTCGACGTCGAGGGGACCGAGGTGCCGAGGATCCCGACCCCGTCGGAACTGGTGCGCCTCGGTGAAGCGGGTCTACGGTCGGCCGGCGCGAGCGGCGGGAGGCCCGGTCCCTGATCGGGTTCGCTCGCCGCCGTCGGTCGGGCGGCCTGGTCGACGCGGAGTACGCGGCCTTGGAGTCCACCGCCGCCGTCGATCGGCTCGACGAGGAGCCCGGGGTCGGGCGCTGGACGGCCGAGAACGCGCTCCTCCGGGGCCTGGGCCGTCGTGACCTGTTCGTCGCGGGGGACCTCGGGTTGCGGGCGGCCCTCGAGCGGTTCGGAGCGGTGCCGAGGGCCGCTCCCGAGGCCGACGCGCGCGCGTGGGCCGACCATCACTACCCGGGCTGGGGCAGCTACGCCACCCTCTACCTGTGGCGCCGGCTCGTCGCGGCGATGGCCGAGGACGCGCGCGAGCGATCGCCCTAGCCCGGGACGCCGGCCCCGACGAGGGGGCACCGCTGGACGACGCGGTGGACGGGCCCAGAGGGTCCGAGCCGGCTCTCCTTCACGAGGACCTCGTTCACCATCCACGGTTCCCCCTCCGTCGGGGGCTCCTCGAGCAGGCGGCGGGCCCGGCCCTCGTCCTGCGGCCGGCGAACCCGCAGGATCGTGAGGTGGGGTACGAACGGCCGACCGTCGAACGGAAGCCCTTCCGAAGCGGCGACGGCGCGCGACACCGAGGCCAGACGCTCCAACGACTCCGCCCCCACGCTGACCCGCCGAAAGACGACGCGGGGCCGGTCGTTGGATGGGAACGCCCCGACGTCCCCGAGGGCGAGCGCGAACGGCGGCAACGACCGCACCCGGGTCGATAGGGCCTGGGCGAACCGAGCGACGCGCGCGTCGGGCACCTCGCCGAGGAAGAGGACGGTGAAGTGCGGCGGGGCCGAAGGGGCGGGCTCCGCCGGTCCGGTCGGACCGTTCGACGGAAGATCGACCGCCACGAACGCCCGCACGCCGTCCCTAGCCGCTCAGGGTCGATGAACGTCGCCCTCCCCCAGCGTAGCCCGCGCCTCGCGGAGCGTCCAGACGCGGGCGTCGCGCGGGAACGCGCCGGCCGCGACGAGCACCGCGCGAACCCGCCGGGCCTTGCGCGGGTCCGCGACGACGAACAGCGCGAAGGCGTGACGGGCGGCGGCCTTCGCGAGCCCGCGACGGATCCGGAGCGGTCGCTCGGCCCCGCTCACCTCCGCCTCGACGTGGACGTCACGGCCGCCGAACGACCGCCACGCCCACGTGGAGCGCCGCGCCTCGAGGAGCGAGCCCAGTTCCGACGGCGACCGGTCGGGGCCGCCGGGCGGAAACAGCCGCAGCAACGCATCCGGTAGCCTCGTGTCGAACCGTCCCTGCCGGACGAGCTCGAGGCGCTCGCCGTGGCGTGCGAAGATCCGCATCGCGACGAGGACCAGCGCCCGGTGCTCCGCGCCCTCCGAGACCGCGCCCGTCGGGCCGCCGACCCCGAGGTACCGAGCTCCGGCCGTCGTCAGCCGATAGCGTCCCTCCGTGCGATCGACCCACGCCCGCCGCACGAGGTCGCCCACCCGACGCTCGAACGCATCCTTCTCCGCGAGCTCCGGCCGTCGCGTGCCGACGATCGACCGCAGTTCGTCGCCGGAGGTCCCGTCGACCCGGCCCTCCCGTTCGAAGAGCGCCAGCAGGATCGTCTCCTCCCACCCACCACCGGGGATCGGCTCGTCGGCGACGGGGTCGCCCGCGAATCGGGCGGCCGTCGACGCGGCGCACTCCTCCCACCCTCCGCCCAAGGACCGGGCCATCGGTACCGTTTCGATGAGGCGCGGCCGCTCGCCGGGGAGCGCGACCACCGCCCGGCCGACCGGCAGCGCGGGCAGCAACGACGCGCTCTCGGTCGCCCCGAGCCCCACCCAGCCGCCGGCGCTTGGGGCCGAGGCCGAGGGAATGCGGAAGACGACGTGCGAGCCTGCGGCCCCCTCCGCGGCGGCCCGAAGCTCGGGAGCGAGCCGGTCGGGATACTGGGTCGCCAAGACGGCGCCGACCCCGAACTTCCGCCCCTCTGAGAGGATCTCCGTCAGCAGCCGGGGGGAGAGCGCGTGGGCCTCGTCGACGACGAACAGGGTGGTGGGCGGCGACCTCCGTTCCCGCCCGAGCCGGACGAGCGTCAGGTACGTCCGCGTCGCGAGCAGCGTCGCGGCGAACGAGCTCGCCTCGGGCCCGAGGACGGGGAACGGGAGACGGTAGACGACCGACCCGCCCGAGGCCAGCCACGCCCCGAGAGGCACCCCGCCCGACGGGGGCGCCAGAAGGTCGGCCAGCCGGTCGTCGAGGAGCACCTTCGATAACCGGGCCGCGGCGGGCCAGAGGAACTCGGGCGACCGACGGAGGATCGCCGGGAGCTCGTCGAGGAACCGGGCGAGCTCGGGACGTCGCGTCGAGTACCGGGCGGCTTCCCGCCGACGCTCGTCGGTGAGCAGCTCCGCGACGTCGACGAGCGAACCGCCCCCCTCCTGGGCGAGGCGGACGAACGTGTCGAAGACGCGTTCGAGCCGGAACCCCCAGTACACGTCGGTCCCGTCGGACGAGAGCCGCTTCAGCGCCGCGACGAGATCGGGGGCGTCGTGCTCCCCCGGCTCGGTCGGGTCGCCCCCCAGGATCGCCACGCCGGTCCGTCGGGACCGCGGCTGCTCCGCATCGACGACCGCCACCCGCCGGCGTTCCGGGCCGGAGAGCGGCGCGACCACCGCCGGGCCGAGATCCCCGTGCAGGTCGAAGACGATCGACGCCCCGCCCGCGCGGATCCGGCCGGCCGCGAGGCCGGCGAGCAGCGCCGTCTTGCCCGACCCGCTCGCGCCCACCACGACCGTATGGCGGTCGAGCACGGTGGCGTCGGGGAACGGCCGGAGCGCCGGGGCGGGCATGACCGCGGCCGCCGACTCCGGTCGCGCTCCCACCGACGGCTCCTCCCGGAGGCGCCGCAGGCCACCCCGAGACCATTCGGCGCGCTGCCACGGGCGAACGGTCCGCACGACCACACGAACGTCGACCCCGGCCGCCGAGCCGAACCGATCGGCCAGCGCGAGGGCGGAGCCGAGCACGGTTCCGCGCGTCGGGGCTATCGTGGTCGTGGGCACGGCGAGCCGCGTCCAGATCCTCAGGCCGCCGGCCCGATCCGGGAACCAGTGGCTCTGGACGGTCGCGATCCCGTTGATCGGTCGACCGGACTCGACCGCGCCCAGGGCGTCGGTAGGGCCGTCGGGCGCGCCGGCCCGCGCCCGCACGACGTTCCCTCCGGAGGCGGGTCGCTCGGCGGGCGCCTCACCGCCCGGCGGCGCCCCGACCAGGAAGGCGCACTCGCGCGGCGGTGGGGCTCGCTCGCCCGGACCGATCGGGGAACGACGGAGCGTTCCCGGAAGTCCCGCAGCGGCCCCGGCGATCGCCGGTCCGAACTCCGCGCAGAGCGGGATCACGAAGGGTCCGTCGCCACCCGGTCGCAGCTCGACGAACAGCGCGTGCCCGCGCGGGGCATGGGCTAGGGCCCGGGCGACGCGGACGAGAAACGCATCCCGCCAGACCGGGGATCGGGTGCGAAAGGTGTACGCGGGGTCGGCTTCGCCACGGTCCACGCGGTTACCTCGAGGCGTCGATCCGCTCGATCTCGGCGCGCAGCGCTTCGAGTCGGTTCAAGCGCGCGAAGGCGACGAGGAGTCCGGTCGAGAAGCACCGACGGACCGGGCGGTCGAGCTCCCAGAGGTGGACGCACCAGATCCGGCGTCCGTCCGGGAGGCGGTAAAGCGTGGCCCACGGTCGGTACGGTCCGGCGATCGGGATTCGGACCCGACCGAGGGCGCGGACGCGACGAGGGCGCGCGTTAGTGGGGGCACGTTCGGCGACGGCGAGCGGAAACGGTTCCGGGGCCCACTGGATCGGTTCGGTTCGAGACATACTGCGCTCGGGGACCCGAGACCGGCCGCGGAACCGGCGACCGGCAGGATCCGGGGTCGGCAGGGCCGGACGGCACTGCCGGTCGCAAGGTCGTCGAATCGTCCGGGGAGGTTCCCGGCGGCGCGGGACCGCGTCGCCGTCCCCGGGATCGGGTCGGCCCCCGTAGTCACGGGGGGAAGTTCACCGGCTCCGCCGGGCGCATGCGATCGAACGTCTCCCGGTCCCGGGAGCGCGTCCGCTCACGGCGCGCCGGTCGCGAGGTCGCTCCCTCGCCTAGCGCAGCGGATCGGCCGGTGGGCGTTGGCGTCCCGAGCGTGTCGACCCGAGGGGCGACGGGCGGTCGGACCCCGCGGGAACGGAGGGGCGCGGTCGGTCTCGAGCGGGCGCAGACGTTGGGACCGGGGCAGCGCGCGGGATCGCACGGTGCAGGGGTCGCGGGGAGTTCTGCGTGGGCTCTTCGGGCATTCGGCCCGGCGAGAGCTCGCGCTCGGGTGAGACCGGAGCGGTCGTTGAACGGTGGAAGGTGGGGTCGGAAAAAAGGGGGGGAAGGCCCCGCCGCACGACCGGGACGCGGTGACGTCCCCCTAGGGTCGATGTAGGCGGGGTCTTCCGGGGTGGTTGCAGAGGTACGAGGGTCGTCCGGGGTATTTCAACGGGGAACGGAGGGGGGTTGAAACACCCACCCCGTGGACGTGTACCCGCTAGTGGTTGCGGCGCGCGCTGTCGGGGACGACGATCCGTGGAAGCTCGCCCTGGATCGCGGGTGTCCGCCCGGTGGCGCGCTCGGCGTCCACCGCGCGCAGCCGCGGCGCGAGCCACCGCTCGCCCCACGCGCGCAGCTCACGCGCCGCCGGGGCGAGCCCGAGGCCCATCTCGGTGAGCGAGTAGACCACGACGAACGGTCGCGTGCTGACGACGTTCCGCTGGACGACGCCGGTCCCCTCGAGGTACTTGAGGGTCGCGCTGAGCGTCTTCGCGTTGAGGCGCGGGTTCGACTTGAGGAGCTCGCTGAACCGCTGGGATCCCTCGAGGAGACGGTGGATGATGGCGAGGCGCCACTCGGTGCCGATGACCCCCGCGGCCGCCAGGACGGGGCAGAGGGACCTCCCCCGGACCTCGCACGGTTCGTTGGTGGAGTGGACGGACAGGCTCGCCCGGCGCGGGGAGGTCGTCTGCATCGTCGGTCGCCCTCGGGGAAGATACCGGTCCGCCCCTATATATCGTTACGTGCGGTTATCGAATCGACTCAGGTTACTTGATAGCCATCGTTCATCGCGCGGGGCGTTCGACGCCGTTCGCGGGCCCGCAAGAGGTTTTGGGCGCGGCCGGGTTCGCCGCTCGGTGACGCTGCGTCGGACCGAGATCGATCTCGCCGTCGAGCGGGACGTCGTGGGCGAGGACGGCGTCGCGCGGAGGTTCCGTGCGACGTCGCGCCTGGTCCTCGACCCCGCGGACGCCCCCGCGCCCGAGGCGGAGCTGCGCGAACGGTTGCGGGCCCTCGCCGACGAGCTCGACCGGTCCCTCCCCGAAGGGCGGGCGGTCGGTGGGGCCCGCGAGGAGCGCTCGACGAAGGAGCTCGTCGAGACGTACCGACCGCGCCAGCTCGAACTGCTCGACCTGCTGCGCGAGGACGGCGAGCTGAGCTCCGACGAGTTCGCGCGACTGCGGCAGTACCTCGTCGAGCGGCCCGGTGGGGTCGTCCCGGAGGTCCCGGTGACGGACCGCCCGATCGCCGCGGCGCCGCTCGCGCTCGACCGCACGCCGCTCGTCCCGCGACCGGTGCGCGAGCTCCTCGAGCTCTACCGGATCGAGTCGCTGAAGCAGGCGGGCGCCGTGCGCGCGCGTCGCCAGATCTCCTACGAGGAGTACATGGCCCTCAAGCGCCACTTCGCGCCGGCCGAAACGGGCTCGACCGGGGCCGCGGCCGCCGAACCTAGAACCTGAGCCGCCCGATCGCCGGCACGATCGCCGGCCCGACCACGCCGATCGCGACGAACGCGCCGCCGATCAGCGCCCCGAGCGGGAATGGGGCGAGGACCGCGGCGAGCGCGCCGACGAGCACGGCCCCCACGGCCCTCGAGCTGCCGCGGAAGAGGTACGCGTTCGAGAGCGTCCGACCGACGAGCGGGGTCGGCGTCGCGCTCTGAAGGAAGACGACGACGGTCGTGTAGAAGCCGACGTCGACGAACCCGACGGCGGCCCACACCGGCGCGCTCAGCGCGACGGAGGGGGCCAGGGCGACGGCGACGAGGAGGAGCAGTCCCTCGGCGATCGTCGCCCCCACGAGGACCCGGCCCGCCTGGGCGCGCGGGCTGACCTCGCCGAGGACGAGGCTCCCCGCGACGCCGCCCAGGGCGAACGCCGTGAAGAGCACACCGTACGACCGCGCCGGGTCGGCAAAACTGCGGAACGTGAGGAGCGTGATCAGGAGCGGACCGGCGGCGCTGAAGAGCCCTTGCGCCGTGCTGAACGCCACGATCGACCGCACGGGTGGGACCCTCGTGCCGACCAGGTAGCGCCACCCGTCGCGGAACTCGTCCGAGAGCCGCGACGGCGGCGTCGGCGCCCGGGGGGCGCGGGCCGCGATCGAGGCGACGGCGGCCGCGAGGTTCAGCGCGCCGTACAGGAGCATCCCGAGCGCGGGCGAGCCGACCAGGAGCAGCAGCGCGGCACCGGCCGCGAACCCCGCGATCTGGTTGCCGCCCGAGACGGCGCCGGTGAGCCCGTTCGCGAGGAACAGTTCGTCGCTCGGGACGATCCGCGGCAGGACGGCGTTGAGCGCGGTCCACGTGAAGTCCCAGACGACGGAGAGGGCGACGATGAGGGCGAAGAGGACCGGGACGGTGAGCCACCCCTCGAGGGCGACGAACCCGAGGAGGAGCGCGAGGGCGGCCTGGATGGGGTAGCCGACCAACAGGATCGTCCGCAGGTCGATCGCCCGGTCCACGATCGGGCCGGCGAGGAACGAGAGCGCGTAGATCCCGAACTCGACGGCGAGGACGAGGCCGGTGAACACCGCGCTGTGGGAGACCGTGACCGCGAGCCACAGCACCCCGATGGCGTAGATCGCGTAGCCCGCCTCGCCGAGCCCGAACGCGAGGAAGAACCCCTGGAACGACCGTCGGCGAAAGAGGCGGCGGTACCGGGAGCCGACGGCCGGGACCGCCACGGGGCAGGGAGCGTGCGAGGGGGAAAACCCCGGCGACCCCTACGGTCGCCGCGGCACGACGGCCGTCGCGATCGCCCCGACGTCGGTGATCCCCGAGCGCATCGGCAGGGACCGGGCCGGCACGCCGGCGACACCCCCTTTCGGGGCGACGACCCCGCCGGACGGCGACGGGTCGGCCGACGGCGCGCCGCACGTCCGCGCGATCCCGACGGTCATCTCCCGGCGACGGAGCGCTCGCGAGGTCCGCGCCAGGAACGTGCCGATCGCCGGCCGCTCGTCGACGCCCTCCGCGAGGTCGAGGGTCATCGGACCGAAGACGACGATCCCCTTGCTCTCGGCGAGCAGCGGGTCCCCCTGGAGGTCGTCGACGATCTCCTCGACGCGCCGGAGGAACCGATCCGCCGCCGCTTCGGGCGGCAGCGCGTTCGTGAGGTCGGCGAGCCGCGGCAGCCACTTCTTCTCGGCGACGGCGGCCGAGGCTTCCCGCAGCGCGTCGGCCGGCTCGGCGATGACGACCGGGCGCTCGACGTTCACGGGCCGGGCGATCCGCCGGCTCGCATCGACCGCGAACGCGGCGCGGCGGGCCGAGGGCCGGTCGGCCCAGTCCCCCACGCGCTCGAGCGTCGCTCGAGCGTCGGTCCGCTCCGCGTCGGTGACCGGCACGGTCGGTCCCCCGCCCAGTCGGACGGGGCCGTCGCCCCGGTCGATGACGAGGGTTGCGACCTCGGCGGTGACGCCGTCCGAGAACCGGCCGCCCACCGGACCCAACGCGTCGATCCGCGCGATCGACCCGACCTCGGCCGCGGTCGCGCCACGGCTCCCGATCGCCGCGAGCTCGGCCTGCCAGGCCGCGACCGATAGGCCGTCGGGCGGTAGCGCCAGGTAGCCCAGCGCGCCGGCGGAGAGCAACAGCAGGAGGAGGTCCCGCGGCCCCAGCCCGAGGGCGAGCTCGCGCACCGCGGCCCCGACCTCGGCCGCCTCGGGGTGGCCGGGTCCGGTCGAGGGCGCGACCGTCGATCGGAACGGCACCTCGTGGGGGAGCGCGTCCGGGGCCGCCACGTACCCCTGGGTCAGGAACTCGCCGAGCGCCTCGTTGACCGCGAGGGCCTGCGACACCGCGGCGCGGCCGAGCGCGACGAAGGCGATCTCGCGGTACGTCCGCGCAGCGACGAACCGGTTGCCGATCCGCAGCGTCCCCTCGTCCCGTCGGACGGCGGCGCGCGTGAGGCGGAACGCGTCGGCGCCGGTGACCGCGGCCTTGAGGCAGAGCCGGTGCAGCGACTCGCCGCCGGAGGGGTCCGGGAGCCGCTTCGGGTCGAACGGCTCGATGGGGAATCCCCCGTCCACGCGCGTTCGCAACGGGGCCGGCCTAATACCGTTGAGCGGGGCTCGGACTACCCGAGCGACAGTCGCTCGACCGGCGCGTCGCGCCCGGGGGCGAGGAACCGGGCGGGGGAGAACAAGCGCGGGTCGAGGTCGTTCGGCGAGCCGAGCACCGCCCCGGCGACCCGCGCGGTCGCGGCCGGCGCGAGCATGAAACCGTGGCCGCCGAAACCGTTCGCGTGGACGAACCCGTGGAGCCGCGGATCTTCCCCGAGGATCGGCAGGCCGTCCGGCGTGTCGTCGTAGAAGCCCGACCACGCCCGCAGGACCCGCATCGGGCGCAGGCGCGGGACGAGCCCCGTGAGCGCGCGCGCCATCGTCCCGAGGAACTCGACGGAGCTCGGCATGCCGGCCGACGTCCCCGGTGGGTGGGCGAGGGTGAGCCCGCCGACGATCTCGCCGCGCATCGTCTGGCTGAAGTAGAGGCCGTCGCCGACGCGGACCACCATCGGGTCCAGGAACGGCTTGAGCGGCTCCGTCGCGAGGATCTCGTGACGGCTCGGCGCGTTCGGGACCGTGAGCCCCGCGCGCTGGCTCACGTCGGCCGACCAGCCGCCGGCGGCGTTGACGACCCACTCGGCCTCGACCGGTCCCGCCGACGTCTGCACCCCGACCACCCTTCCGTGGTCGGTCCGGACCGACAGCACCTCGACCCCGAGCACGACCTCGACGCCCATCGAACGGACGGACTCGTAGAGCCCCCAGATCACCGGGAATGGGTACAGGGTCCCGTCGGTCGCGAGGAACGTCGCGCCCGCGACGCGCGACAGGTCGAGCCCGGGGGCGTACCGCGGGATCGACGCGACGTCGAGCTCGACCGACGGCAGACCCTCGCCGGCGACGACGCCCCGGACCGATCGCAGCCGCGCGAGCTCGAGCGCGGTCTCCGCGAGGAACAGGTAGCCGCCCTGGCGGAACCAGACGTTGTAGCCGAAGTCCCGCCCGAACCGGCGGTAGGCGGCGACCGATTCGCGCGCGAGGCGGACCGTCGCGGCCGTCTCCCACTGCTGCCGGACCCCGCCCCCGTTCCGACCCGACGCGCCGCTCGAGAGGAACCCTCGGTCGACGACGAGCACGTCACGCACCCCCGCCCGCGCGAGGTGCCACGCCGTGAACAGCCCGATGACGCCGGCGCCGACGATCACGACGCGGTAGCGCGTGCGCGAGGGGGCGTTCACGTAGGATCGCCTCCGGTCGGGCCGGGCAGCACCGCGAGGGCCTCGAGCGGCGTCGGGAACACCGGCGGGCGCTGCGTGATGTAGCCTATCTCCGACGGGGCGCGCCCTTCGAACTGGGCGAGGAGCAGCAAGGCGTCGGGGAGGCAGTAGCGCCCCTGGCAGAGACCGGTGCCGACGCCGGTCAGCCGCTTGATGACCTCGATCCCGCGGAACCCGCGACGGGACGCCTCCTCGATCTCCGAGAGGAGCACGTCCTCGCACGGGCAGACGATCCACTTCGCGCGCGGGCGCGCTCCGTGGAGCAGTTCCTGGTAGTACCCTTCGAGCTCGCCCGGTCCCTCCACGGGAACGCGGGACGGGAGCGCTTCGGCCTCCCACGGGCGCCCGAGGATCGCGTCGGCGGCGGCGGCCCCGCTCGACCGCGCGGCCGGCTCGTCGACGAACCCCGCGGCCTCCCCGACGCCGTAGAGACCCTCGACGCTCGTGCGGCACGACGGCCCCAGCTCGGGGTAGTAGGCGCCGGTGCTCCCGTGCCACCGCATCCTCGCGCCGGCCTGGTAGTAGAGCTGCGGGTTCGGCAGGCGTCGGTGGGCGAGCACGACGGCATCGCACGCGAGGGAGAACTCCGGGGCACCGCCGCGCGTGCGCAGCCGCAGCGAGCGCACGCGCGACCGGCCCGACGCCGAGAGGAGCATCGTGCGAGGGTACATCGGGATCTCGAGCGCGGACGCGCGCTCGACCACGCCACCCTGGATCGACCCGGGCGCCACGACCGCGTCGATGTGGCTGCCGAAGCGGTCGAGGAGCGGGACCACGCGGGGACCCCCGCCGAAGACGACGGCCCGACGGAACGGTGGGGCGCCCTCGGTCGGAGCGATCGCGATCGCCCCCTCGGCCGACAGGACGCCCGGTCGGTCGCTCCCGGCGAAGAGGAGCGGGCCGTCGTACCCGCCGGTGGCGACGACGACGTGGCGCGCTCGGACCCGCATCGCCCCGGCGCCCTCCCGGTCGACCACGGCCGTGAACGGCTGGGCCGCGGAGCCGGAGGGTGGCGGCAGGAAGACGACCGACGCGCCCGGCCGCGTCGTCGCGCCCTCGACGGGCGGCCCCGGGTCGCCGCGGTCGAGGAGGAGCGTCGCGACGCCCCCCGAGGCCAAGCGATGCGCGGCCTCGCGCCCGCTCGGTCCGGCCCCGATCACGAGCGCCTCGGTCTCCACCCGTTCGGAGGTCGAAGGGAACGACGGGGGACGGACCGGATCCGGCGGTCGCCCGTAGCCGGCGAGCCGCCGCACGACCCAGTGGTAGAGCGGGGTCGCCCACGCCGGGCGGCGGAACCCGTGCAGCGTATCGATCCCGCGCGGGAAGAGCGGGTCGAGCAGCCCCAACACGTCCCAACGGGGCGACGGCCACGCGTTCTCCGTCTCGATCCGATCCCCCGGGGCCGGTACGTACCGGCAGGCGCGGACGTTCGGCACGCCGTTGACGCGGACGAGGCACTGGGTGCACTGGCCCACCCCGCAGAACGGCGCGCGCGGTCGGTGGTAGCGGATCGACCGTTGGAGGATCGGGAGGCTGCGACGGGCGAGACGGCGCACGAGGCTCTCGCCGTCGGGCCCGTCGACCGGCCGTCCGCGGAACCGTGGCGGCGCGACGGCTCCCTCGACCATGCCGGGAGCCGTGAGCGGGAGGGCGTCTATTTAGGCGCGCGGGCGAGGGCGCGCCGGTGCGCGGGCCCCTCCGCGCCATCGGCGGTGGCTCCGCACGTCGGCCGCGACGACCGGCGAACTTCAGATACCTATATAGTGCGCCGAAAAGTCGCGGCGCCCACACCATGCGGTCGACCGGTGGGTTCCACGGTCGCCGGATCCAGAAAACCGGCGGATCGACGTTCATCGTGTCCCTCCCGAAGAGCTGGGTCCTCCAGCGGAACCTGCGCGCCGGCGACGTCCTCCTATTCGCGCCCCGCTCCGACGGCTCCCTCACGGTCTATCCCGAGGAGGGCCAACGCGCCGACGAGGTCCGGCGCCAGGTCCTCGTCGCGAACGAGCTCGCCGAAGCGCACCTCTTCCGCCTCCTCGTCGCCGAGTACATCGCCGGGGCGCCGCTGCTGGAGGTCCGGACCCAGGGGCGGATGAGCGCGCGGACGCGCAACATCGTCCGCGGGTTCGCGCAACGCATGATCGGCCCCGAGATCCTCGAGGAGACGGCCGAGGCGGTCGTCCTCCAGGACGTCGTCGGGTCGAACCCGCTGCCGATCCCGTCGGTGATCCGGCGGATGCACCAGATGGTGAAGGCGATGCAGACCGACGCGATGGCCGCGTTCCGCACCCAGGACGCGTCGATCGCCAAGGACGTCGTCGAGCGCGACTGGGAGGTGGACCGCCTCCACTGGTTCGTCGAAAAGCAGCTCTCGAGCGCGCTGCGCGACGCCCGGACCTTGACCTCGCTCGGCCTCACGCTCCCGGAGTGCGCGACGTACCTCCTCGCCTCGCGCGTGCTCGAGCGGATCGCGGACCACGCCGTCCGGATCGCCGAGACCGTCGCGATGCTCGGGAAGGAACGCCCGCCCGAGGAGATCGTCGGGGAGCTCGACGGGCTCGCCACCGCCGCGGCCCGCGCGCTCAGCGACGCGGTCGACAGCCTCGAGTCGAAGGACCTCGCGCGCGCGAACGCCGTCGTCGACGACGCGAAGCGCGTCACGCGCGAGCGCGAGAAGATCCTGCGCGAGCTCTCGACGAAGCGCGGGCGCCTCGCCGTCGGGCTCGCGTACGTCCTCGAGAGCCTCGAACGGAGCGCGTTCTACGCGAGCGACCTCGCCGAGATCGCGATCAACCACGCCGTCGCGTCGCGCGTCGACGGGCCCCCGGTGACGGTCCGGCGCGAGAGCCGGACCGCGCCGTCGGCCGGGGCGCCGTCGCGCTAGAACCCGACCGGCGTCCCGCGGAGCGCGGCGCGCAGCAGCTCGGCGAGCTCGGGGTCGGACGGGATCCGCGGGCTCGACATCGCGCCCGGACTTGCGAGGGTACGACGCGCGACCCGCTCGATCGCCGGCTCGAGGGCTTCGGCGGCGACCCCCGCGTCGGCCAGGGTCCTCGGCAGGCCCGCTGCGTCCCAGACGGCGCGGAGCCGCTCGGGGATCGCCGAGCGGGACGAGGCGGCCGAACCTCCGAACACCGCGGCGAGCGGGGCGTACCGGTCCCGAGCGGACGGGTAGTGGAACTCGGCGACGAACGGGAGCAGCGCCGCGACGAGGCGCGCGTGCGGGACGTCGAACTCGACCGAGAGCGACGTCGCGAGCGCGTGGGTGAGGCCGACCTGCGCGTTCGCGGCGGCGAGCCCCGCCTGGGTCGCGGCGAGATGCAGCGCGGCCTCGACCTCGGCGTCGCGGTGCTTCGCGAGCTTGGCGATCGCCGGCACGGCCGTCGTCATCGCCTGGAGGGCCAGGGCGTCGGAGAACGGGTTCGACCACGCCGAGACGAACGCCTCGAACGCGTGGGCGACGGCCCCGGCGGCCGTCGCGGCGGCCTCGGGGGTCGGAAGGGTCTCGAGGAACGTCGGGTCGACGATCGCCCAGTCCGGGGCGAGCTCGCGCGACGCGATCTCGACGATGGTCCCGCCCTCGCCTTTGAGGTAGGCGACCCAGGTCGACTCGCTCCCGCTCCCGCACGTCGTCGGGAGCGCGGCGAAGCGCGCGCGGGCCCGCAGGTCGAGCTCGGCGAGCGGGGAGACCGACGACAGGGGCACGTCGGGGTGACCGTACCGGGCCCAGAGGCCCTTCGCCGAATCGATCGTCCGGCCCCCGCCGATCGCCACGATCCAGTCGGGACCGAACGCGGTCGCTCGGGCGAGGAGCGGCTCGATCGACGCCACCGTCGCGTCGCTCGTCCCGGTCGCCACCGTCTCGACGGCCGTCCCGACCTTGGCGAGCTCCTCGGTCGCCCGCAGCGTGCGGGTCGCGCGCGCGATGGCGGGGTCGACGAGGACGAGGGCCCGGCGCGCCCCGAGATTTCCGAGCTGCTCGATCGCGGAGGGCCCGAACGCGATCCTCGGGGCTGTGAAGTAGCCCATCAACGGCGATCCCACCGGCCGCCCGCGGGACCCACGGTCGGTCCTATGCGTCCGGGGAGGACCCGCGGCGGCATCGCTCGCACGCCCCCGTGAGCGAGAACGAGATCAGGTCCACCGACCAGCCCTCCGGGCGCTGTCGGGCCAACCGCTCGAGGAGGAGGGACCCTTCCGTGTCGAGCGGGACGTTGGCGATCCGGCCGCAGACCCGGCAGACGACGTGGGCGTGGGGCGGCTCCGAGAGCACGGTGAACCGGCTCGCGTCGTTCGGAAGGCTCCCCGGGACGACCGCGGGTACCGGCCGTCCCCACCGGCGGACCCTCGAAGAACGCGACGGAGCCCGGCGCTTGGGTCGACGGGCGACGGCGCGGGGGCGTCGCGCGCGTGCCATCCCGCGGGGGACCGAACGACGGTATTTGAGGCGTGGGCCCGGCGGGTGCCCGAAGGCGAACCGTCTTGCTCCCCCGACGGCTCCCTTGGGTCCGCACCGTGACGCCCCGACCCGTCCGACTCGACCTCGTGATGGCGACCTGGTGCCCCCACTGCGTCCCGGTGTCGACGGAGGCCGCGCCCGAGCTCGCCCGTCGGCTCGGCGTCCCGTTGCGGGTGCTCGACATCGACCGCCGCCCCGAGGAGATCGAGGCCGACGCCCTCGTCCGCGACCACGGCGACTGGACCGAGGACTACCTGATCCCGCAGGTCTTCCTGACGTGGAGCGACGGACGCGTCGAGCACCTGCTCACCGGGGTCCCCGGCCCGACGTCCGGGACGCGGGCTCGGTGGGAGGAGCTCTTCCGCCGGTGGCCGGACGCCTCGGCCACCGCCATGCAGTGAGGCCGGACCGCCCGCGCGGGCGCTACGAAGCGGCGCCGCGCACCGCGGCCGCCACGGCCGCCCGCCGGGGCCCAGCGCGCGGTTCCGATCGTACCGCGTCACCGGTCGCGAGCCGTCGGACGATCGCGCGGTCGAGCCCGACCTGCGCGATGTCCTGGGCGTAGGCGGTCGTCCGGTCGATCGACTGGAGCGCGAGACCCAGGTTCGCCGACGCGAGGGGCGTGAGCCCGGCCGCCGCGCCCCGTACGAGCAGGCTCTCGGTCAGGGTCCGGTGGGCCTCGTGGAGGGCATCGCCGGTGTCGAGGATCTCGTTCGCGCGGGCGACGTCGGGGATCTCCGACACTTCGTACGCGTGGCGGAGGTGGTCGACGACCTGCCGGTGGTGGGTCTGCAGGCTCGACAGCACTCCGACCGGAACCGCGCAGTCGGAGAGCTGGGCCGCACAGGTGCCGAGCGTTACCGCGTGGTCGGCGACGCGCTCGAGGGCCCGGGTGAGCAGAAGAACCTGGATCGGGTCCACCGCGAGCGCCTTCGGTTCCGCGGGTCGTTGGGCGCCGGGTGGTCCGTTGAGGGTCCGCTCGATGAGCCACGCGTGCCGGTCGATCGCGTCGTCACCCAGGGCGAGGTCCGCGGCGTGGAGCGGCTCGACGCCCGTGAGGTACGTCCCCGCCGTCTCCTGCGACCGGGCCACGAGATCGTACATCTGCCGTAGCTCGTGCGACAGCGGGCCGCGCGATCGGTCGGGAGCGATCTGCAGGGTCACCCGGTCCTTCGCCTCGGCCACGACCTCGGGCCCGGAGGTCCGGCGGGTGAAGGTCCGCACGAGCTCGCGCGTCGCCGGGCGCAGTCCCCCCTGCTCGGCCACCACGAACTCGTCGGCGCCGGCCAAGTACGCGGCCACGAGCTGGCGGAAGACGTGCTCGAGCGGCACGTCGGCCGACGCGTCGACGGTGCACGTTCGACCGTGAAGGATCGGGGTCTCGGAGACCCTCCTCGACGTCGTATCGCTCCGGGGTCGGAGGAAGAAGGTCGCGCTTTCGGGTGCCCCCACGGCGCCCGGGTCGTCGGGCGTCCGGTGGTCATCGCGCCTATCCTCTGTCGGGGCGATCGTTCGGGGTGGGGCGCTCGGCTCGGCTCGGTCGTTCGCCGTCGGGACCTCGCGCTCGTGCGCGGCGGCTCCCCTCTCGTTCTCGGTCTTCATCACGTCTACTGACTTCGGCTAAACGTATATAGATTCTGACAATAGAATATAGTATCACCATAGTCGTTGCGGACCCGACGTCCGGCGGTGGGGGGGCGAGGCCCTCCCGAGCGCACGCTCAGCGCCGCCGACGCCGGGCGGCCCACGCGATCCCGCCGAGGATCGCGGCCGTTGCGGCGACCGCGATGCCGAGCCAGACCAACGACGTCGTCGAGAGGAGGTTCTGGGAGGACGCCCTCGATCCGCCCGACGACGGCGGCAGCTGGGTCATCGTGATCGCGATCGAGCTCGCGTTCCCCGGGGTCACCGTGATGTTCGCCGCGTACGGTTCGTAGCCGACCGATTGCGCCTGGACCGTGTGCAGGCCGGGCGGTAGCGGCAGGTTGAACCAGCCGAGGGTCGAGTTCGTGAGGCGGCCGTCGATCCAGACCGAGGCGGCCGCCGGCTCGACGGTGCCCTGGAGCGATCCGAGGTGGATCCCGAACAGGACGTCGACGAACACCGGGAAGCCGACGACCACGATCGACCCGTTGTCCGGGGCGCCGATGAACAGGTTCACGGTGGACGTCGCGTAGTCGTACGTCCCGTTCGGCACGTCGATCGAAGCCACGGGGCCGGTCGCGTCGACCTCCGACCCGCCCACGATGACGGACCACGGGGTCCCGGCGGGCAGGCCGTACGCGGTGAAATCCACGGTGTAGTTCGCGGTCCAGAACGCGACGAGGATGGTGACCGGGCCTCCGATCACGGTGAAGGACCCGTCGTACGGGTGGGTCCGATACCCGGGGACGTTCGCGAGAGCGTACGTGTAGGACCCGTCCTTCTCGGTCGTCGCCACGGTGGCGCCGGTCGCCGGCAGGACCGTCGACCCGACCCGGACCGACCACGCCGTCCCGGCCGGTAGACCGGTCTCCTGGAACGTGATCGTCTGTCGCGGGAACGGCAGGGCCAGGTGCGCCGTCGCGCCGGCGCCGATCGTGACGTTGCCCGCGCCGACGAACGTCCCGCCGTCGTCGAGCTCGACGGTGTAGTCGCCGGGCGCGAGCGTGAAGTTGGCTCCACCGCCGCGGTACTCGTACGGCGACCCGTTGATCCGGACCGTGCCGTTCGTCACGGTGCCCGTCGTGACGACGAGGGTGCCGACCTGCGACGCGTTGTAGAGGAGGCCGAGCGAACCCGAGCCGTTGACGACGTGGGCGCTGAGGCTCCCGTTCGGGGGCGAAGGGCCGAGCGACGAGATCACGTTGTCGAGGCTCTCGGCGGTGTTGCCGCCGAAGTTCCACGCGTTCGGGGTCGACTGGTAGTTGTGGCCGTTCCAGTAGCGGAGCGACATCGTGAGGTTCGAGTGCAGGTTGTGCTGACCCGTGGTCGAACCGGCGTAGTCCCACTCCGCGTCGTAGAAGACGCCGAGCGGCGTGTACGCGTAGCCGTCGACGACGAACCCGTGGTTGGTCCAGCCCCGCGCGTGGGTGAACGTGACGTTGTCGTAGGTGACCCAGCCGTAGCCGTCATTGTACGTGAACCCGACGCGCGGGTACCCGCCGACCGTACTGACGATCGAGCGGACCGAGAGGTTGGTCGGGTACGCGAGCGTGATCTGGTTCCCGGGGTAGGTGCCGCCCGGCGAGTCCCAGTACCAGCTGAGACCGGGATAGTTGCTCACCGTGCCGTTCCCGGTGATCTCGCCGGCCTTGAGCGCGGCCGTCGGGCTCGACAGGTTCCAGATGTTGTCGACCCAGCCGATCCCCTGATTGGACGAGTCGACGCTTGCGACGTTCTGTACCCAGTAGGAGTAGTTCGTCCCGCCGCTCGAGAGCACGATCACGGTGTTGAGCTGGAACGACATCGTAGAGACGCCCGCGCCATACGTGAGCATCGAGTCGACCCGGACGTCCCCCTGGAACACGGTCGTAGCGTAGCTGTAGGCGTCCACGGCCCCTTCGACCCCCGTCACGCCGAAGTCCGCGATCCCCATCGGCGCGGGCTCCGAGGAGATGTACGCGAACGGGTCGACGTGGGTGCTCGAAGGGCGCGGCGCCTCCGGGCGGACCGGTAGCGCAGGCAGGCCGATCGCGGGGGTCGCGGAGATCGCGTGGCCGCCGTCGGGCGCCTCGGCGCGACCGGCGAAGCCGGTCCCGGCGGGGAGGAGGGTCGAGAACGTCAGGAGCGCCAGGAGCGCGAGCACGAGGGCGGGTCGGCGGAGCGCCGGCGGGCCGAGCACGCGAGGGGCAGGGCCGCCCCGTATTAACACATCATATCGCGCTTCTCGGCGGGCCGCGCCCTCGGGGTTCGCGTCCCACGGGACCTCGAACCCGCACCGGCGCCGCCGACGCCACCGGGCGCGACCGCCGCCCGGGGCGCGACGGAGCGCTCCACCGGGCGCCCGTCTCAGAACGGGTCGCACGGTGAGAATCACCGCGACGCCGCCCGTTGGGGGTCCGGACGGGCCCCCCGAGGTCGGTCGGCGGAGCGCGGCTCGTTCGGGGCGAGGTCTCGCGGCGGCCGGACGGCCGGTCGTTCCCTCGAGCCGTTTATTACCCGGTCTCGCACCTAAACCTCGCGTGTGGTCCGCCGGGAATCGGACCCGGCCCCGGATCGGACGGCCGGAGGCCTGGCAGGCGCTCATCGGCCGGCGCCAGTCGGCCCAGCGGGGCAAGGGCGGCCTCACGCTCCTCGAGGGGCGCGACGGGGTCGGCAAGTCGACGTTCCTGAGCCTGATCTCCGAGGAGGCCCACGCGGCGGGGTTCCGCGTCGCGACGGGCAAGGCGAGCCGGCTCGACGACCCGCCCCCATTCCGCATCATCGGGGACGCGCTCCGGTTGATCTGGGGCCCGACGTCGACGCCGATGGCCGTCCCCCCGAGCGACGCGGCGGCCGGGTCCGGGGCGTTCCTCCCCGGCATCGCGTCGGAGGGGGCACGGTTCGCCCCGATGGACCCGCTCGGCGCGATGACCGACGACGCCCACTCCGAGCTCACGTCCGACCGCCTGCGTCTGATGGGCGCGCTCGCCCAGCCGTTCCTCGAGGCTGCGCGCCGCGCCCCGCTCCTCGTGATCCTGGACGACCTGAGCTGGGCCGACGAGGCCTCCCTCACCTTCCTCGCCTTTCTGTTGCCGCAGATCGTCGCCGAGCCGATCTGGATCCTCGCCGGCGTGCCGACCCGGGACCCCGCCGAGCCGCCCGGGGCCGACCCGCTCGCCGCGGTCCGCGGCCGCCTGGAGGTCGACCGGATCTCGTTGCGCCCGCTCTCCGAGCAGGAGACCGGTGAGTTCGTCCGCTGGGCGTTCCCGCTCCTCACCCCGGAGCCCTCCGAGGTGCGACGGCTGCATACCGCCTCGAGCGGCATCCCGTCGCAGGTGGTCCAGCTCGTCTCCGCGTCGCAGTTGGTCCGTCCGGCGGACGACGACGCCGACGCGCCCGAGGGCGCGCCGGCCCCCGGTCTCGACCGCCTCGAATCCGAGGCGCGCCGCCTGCTGCACTACGCGGCGGTCGAGGGGATGGAGTTCTCCGTCGGGGTCATCGCGCCGGCGGCCGGCCTCGACGACGCCCAGGCGGGGCAGTACGTCGAGCGGTTCGTGGGCCTCGGGATCGTCCGCGAGCTCGACGAGGGACGGTACGCGTTCGAATCGGACGACCTGCGGCAGCGGATCTACGCCGAGCTCACGAGCGTCCGGCGCCGGATCCTCCACAAGAAGATCGCCGAGGCGCTCGAGCGGCTCGGCACGAACGACGTCACGACCGCGTACGCCCTTGCCCGTCACGCGTTCCTCGGCCGGATGGACCGCGCGGCCGTCGAGTACAACCAGCGCGCGGCCGCGGTCGCCGCCCGCGCCTACCAGCCACGGGTCGCCCTCACCTACCTCCAGCAGGCCCTCGAGGCGCTGCGCCGTAGCGGCGCCAACGACCCGAAGACCGAGCTCTCCCTCCGCCTCGAAGTCGCGGTCCAGCACGCCCACGTCGGAGAGCCCGCGGCGGCCGGCGCCGCCCTCGAGGAGATCCGGTCCTCCGACCGCCTGTGGAGCTCGGCGTCGCCCGCGGACCGGGCGCTCCTGTCGGTCTACCGCGCCCGCGTCATGGCCGACGAGGGCCGTTGGGACGACGCCGAGCGGTCCCTCGAGGAGATCCCGGCGGGGCTCGCGTGGGAGGGGCCGGCCGAGCTGCGGCGCGCGGCGTTGCGCCTCCACGGCGAGATCCTGTTCTACCGCGGCAAGTACGCCGAGGCGCTGAGCGCCCACGACGCCGCGCTCGCCATCGCCCGTCGGTCGGAGGCGCCGCGCGACGTCGCGGCCGAATCGATCCGGCGCGCCACCGCGCTCTCGATGCTGCCGGGGCGGGAGGCAGAGGCGCTCGAGGATTTCCGCACCGCCATCGACCGATTGGTCGAGCTGGGGGACGCGGCGGAGGCGTCGTTCGGCGCGCTCTGCCTGGGCGCGCACCTGAGCGTCCAGGGTCGCCCCGAGGAGGCGCGCATCGAGCTCCAGCGGTCCGTCGTGCTCTCGGAGTCGGCCCACGACCTCCGTCGATCCGGCTGGGCCCACCTCAACCTCGGGGACCTCGAGTTCGGTCTCGGTCACGCCGACGCGGCGAGCGAGCAGCTGCGACGGGCCCGCGAATGCTTCGACCGCGTCGAGGACGCCCTCGGTCGGGCCCGCGCCGCCCTGAGCGACGGCCGCCTCGCCCTCGCCCGCGGCGAGCACGGCGGTGCCCAGCAGGATTTCGAGGTCGCGCGCGCCATCTTCGCCGACCGGAACCTGAACGCCGACGAGATCGAGGTCGACCTGCGCGTGGCCGAGCTCGAGCTCGCGCGCCACGACAGCGAGAGCGCCCGCCGCCGCCTCGTCCGGTTGCAGGAAGAGGGGCTCGTCCGCCTCCGCCCGGACCTCGTCGAGGAGGGCCGGCGGATCGCCCGCGTGCTCGGCCCCCCCGAGATCGCCTTCGGCTAGCCGCGGCCGGCGCCGACCGGCGGTTCAGGGCTCGACCGGCGACGTGGGGACGTACCGGATCGACCGGATCCGCCGCGATAGGAGCGCGATCGCACCGACGGCGACGAGACCGACCGCCGCGACGCCGAAGCCGACCGTGACCCCGAACGCTTGCGTGAGCACGCCACCGGTGACGATGCCGAGCGGCGCCACGGCCCACGTGAGCATCTCCTCGAGCCCGAAGTACCGCCCGAGCAATCCGGACGGGACGAGGCGCAGGATGAGGTTGAAGAACCCCGTCACGACGAACCCGAGCAGGGTCCCGAAGAGCGTGAGCGCGACCAGGACGACGACGAACGCCGGCCAGACGACCAGGACGGCGAGCAGGCCCCCGCACGCGACGAGCGCGAGGACGAAGAACCGTCCGTAGTAGCGGACGATGCCGACGTGGGGGGCGCGGAGCGACCCGACGAAGAACCCCGCGCTGTAGCCGGCGAGGAGGACACCGAACGTGCTCGCCGGCGCGTGGAGGTCGTCGACCGTGTAGACGACCAGGAACGGGGAGAACATCGTGACGAAGAAGCCGGCGGCGACCGAGACGATGGTGAGCTCGACGAGCGCCGGACGGTCGCGGAGGAACCGAACGACCTCGGCCGTGTCCCGCCGCAGCGACCGCGTCGGAGGCGGACCGTCCGCCGGCTCGGAGGGAGCGTACCGGCCTCCGACCGACGCCATCAGGAGCGCCGCGAGGGCGAACACGCCGACGTCGGCGCCGAAGCTCCCGCCCGTCCCGGCCACGACGAGGAGGACCGCGGCCGCCGCGGTGCCGCACGTCGTCGCGACCGACGTCGCCGCTTGGACGACGGCGTTGGCACCGTCGAGGTGGTCCGCCGCGACCAACCCCTCGACGATCGCGGTGGCGGGCGGTCGGTAGAGCACCGTGACGGTCTCGAACCCAAGCACGAGGACGACGGTGAGGAGCAGACGGAACCCGAACGCCCACCACGCGAGGACCACCGACGCGATCAGCGCCGCCTGCAGCAGGGTGGTCGTGACGAGGAGCCATCGCCGGTCGTACCGGTCGGCGAGGACCCCCGCGACGAACCCGACGACGATCGGCGGGATCGCCTCCGCGAGCCCCACGTACGCGACCGCGAAGGTCGAGCCGGTCTCGGAGAAGACCAGCCAGAGCAACAGCACGTCGGCGACGCCCAGACCGGCCCAGCTGGCGACGCTCCCGGCGAGGTAGAGGGTGTAGTTGCGGTTCCGGAACAGCCCCGTCGTCGGTCCCGCCAGGTCGGGTCTGGTCGGCGCAATCCCCGCCGGGATCATCGGCCGTCCGATGGTCGGCGCGGGCGGCGGCTCCGGGGGCTCCGGCGCGGGCCGCAGGCGGGGCACGCTCGCCAGAACCGCGGCCGGACGATGCGGACGTCGCTCGGTCGCCAGAGGTTCAGTTGGAGGAGCCGGCCCCGCGTCGGCGTCGGCAGGCCCGCGAGGAAGTAGAGCGCCTGGAGCGCCCCGTAGTGGCCGGCGATCGCGGCCGTCGGGGCGATCACGGCGTTCGAGGCGCTCGGTGGGTAGAGTTCGACGCCCTCGAAGGTCCCGGCCTCCTGCTGGCGCGACACCATCGCGTGCTGGAGGCAGCGGAGGCAAGGGGTGACGCCCGGTACGAACAGGGCGATCGCACATCGGGGTCCCGAGTAGCTGTTCTCGAGCCACGGCGTCCCCGCCCGGACCGCGGCGTCGTTGGTCCAGAGAAGGATCTCGTGGGGCTGGTCAGCCCCGAGAACGAAGAGGTCGCACCCCGCGAGGAGCGGGGCGAGGTCGGCCCCCGACCGGACCCTACGCCGACCGGTGGTGACGCGGACGTGCGGGTTGAGCCGGCGCAGGTGGTCGACGGCCGCGTCGACCTTGAACCGGCCGATGTCCGACGAGCGGTACAGGAGCTGTCGGTTCAGGTTCGACGCCTCGACGCGGTCGGGGTCGACGACCCGCAACCGGCCGACCCCCGCGGCGGCGAGGCTCAGCGCCGTGGCGCTGCCGATCGCCCCCATCCCGAGGACCGTCACCGTCGCCGACTTGAGCCGTCGCTGGATATCGAGGGCCGACCGGGACGTCCCGAGGGCGACGAGGGAGAAGAAGTCGAAGTTCCTCGAGTACCGGTCGAGCTCGGTCCGCGAGAGGTTCGGCGAGGGGGCCTCGGCGGCGTCCTCCACGACCCCCAGCCGGCGCAGCCGGGCGACGGCCCGTCGCACGCTCGGTCCGGTCACCCCGGGGTGACTGCGTCGCAACGCCCTCTCGACGGCGTCCAGGTCCCTCGAACCGTCCATGAGCTGGAGGAGCCTCCAGATCGTCCCGTCGCCGTCGTCCGGGAGGCTCCGACCGAGGCCGAAGACGTCCCGGGCGAGGAGGATCTCGCCACTCGGGAGGCGGAACGGGCTCACCGAGGGCTTGGTCCGGGGGAGAAAACGTCGGCGGTCGGGGGGTGTCGTCACTCCGGTCCCACCCCGGCGGACGACGGCGGGCCGGCCGTGGGAGGCCGGCGTGGCGGAACGCCGACCGCGCCGCGGCGATCGCGGGGCGCCCGGGGCCGCCGGGCGCTCCGGGCGATTACTTGCGAGTGGGGGTCGCTAGGGGTGGGGTCTTCGCGCGCGGGATCAGGGTAGCCCGAATCCGAATCTCTCGCTGGTTCTCCATCTTGTTTCCTGCCCTCCCGCTTTCGGCGGGGTAGGGAAGAAAGTAGTCGTTGGCTGGGGGGATAAACCCTGTGGCGTGGCCCGCCGGAATGCGCAAAATGCGACCCGGGCCCGCGTCTCCCGATGGCCCCCTCGGCCGAGGAGGGGCGGACGGGGTCCACCGACTGCCGTTCGGTCGCGCGTCGGGGGGTCGCCCGGCGTCCCGATCGTGCGCTGGGGCCGGGTCGGTTCGGGCGCAAGGTGAACGACGAATGGAGGTGGCCCGTCCCTTATGATGCCGTAGGGGGCACTCGACCCCCCGGGGCTACCGCCTCCCGGCCGGGTCCAAAGGTGTCGCCGGCCCTAGCCGCCCTACTTCGCCTTGGGCGTTGGCGAGAACCGCTGGGTCCAGTCGTCGGACAGCTCGTCGCGGTGGGGTCGATAGACCTCATCGTAGAACCGCCGCCGGGACTCGAGCGCCGCTCGGTCGAAGGTTCCGACGAGGCGGAGCGCCTCCTCCCAGGCGGTCCGGAAGTTCTCCTTCGTTCCGAAACGGAGGGTCACCGCCTTGTCGAACTCGGCCGGCGTCTGGTCCTTATCCCCGATCGTAAAGAGCAGCCCCTCGGCGTTCGGGTCCCGCAGCGCCTCTTCGTCGCCCAACCGGTAGACCTCCCGGGAAGGCCGTTGGGAGCCGCCGGCATCCTCCCCGCTCGCCGTTGGAGGGGTCCCCTTGAACCCGCGTTTGGCGGCGGCGTAGAAGATCGCCCGGTTCAGCCCCCAGGAGACGGCGGCGTCCCTCGGGAGCCCGAGCGATCGCGCGCGGGCCGCCTGGAGCATCGCCATGACGACGAATCGCGTGACTCGACCTTGGTTGCGCACCACCAGCGGCTCCAGTCCGGTAGGGTTTCCCGGGATGAAGGTCGGACGAATATCGCTTCCCCGGGCCCGCAGACCCAACGAACGCGGTCCCAGGGGGGAAGGCGCGACCTCCCCGTGACCTCCCGGGGCGCGGGCCCGGGGGCGGGTCGGGCGTTCGACGGGCCTGGAGAGCGACCGGACTCGACGGCCCTCGAATGGGGTTGATGCGGGGAGAGGGATTTGAACCCACGAACTCCTGCGAGACCAGACCCTGAATCTGGCGCCTTTGACCTAGCTGGGCGATCCCCGCGCGGAGGGATTCCAGTCGCGCCGGACTAATGAACCCTTGGACGGCAGTGGGGCGGCTCACGCCGGCGCGAGGGTCGGGGCCCGCGCCTTCTCGCCGTTGAGCAAGTCGAGCGCCTCCGCGGCGGTCGCCTTGTCGTGCACGACGGCCCGAAGGCCCTTGAGCATCGCCACTGGGTGGTCGGATTGCCAGACGTTGCGGCCCATGTCGATCCCGTGGGCGCCCTGCTTGATCGCGGCGTGGGCCAGCTCGAGAACCGCCCGGTCGCTGTCGAGCTTCGGCCCTCCGGCGACGACGATCGGGACCGGGCACGCCTCGACGACCTTCTCGAACCCGTCGCAGTAGTACGTCTTCACCAGGTGGGCCCCGTGCTCGACGGCGACTCGGCACGCGAGCGCCAGGTAGCGCTGGTCGCGCTTCTCGAGCTCCTTGCCGACCGCGGTGATCGCCATCACCGGGACGCCGACCTCCTCGCCGTCGTTCACGAGCTTCGAGAGGTTCACGAGCGAATCGTGCTCGTGGGGAGCGCCGACGAAGATCGACATCGCGACGGCCGACGCGTTGAGCCGGACCGCGTCGCGCATCGAGACCGTGATCGCCTCGTCGGAGAGGTCCTCCTTGAGGATCGTCGCCCCGCCCGAGACGCGGAGGACGATCGGGACGGTCGATCCCGAGGGGACCGAGGAACGCAGGATCCCGCGGGTGAGGGCGAGAGCGTCGGCGTGCGGCAAGAGCGGCGCGATCGTCGCCCGCGCGTTCTCGAGCCGCCGAGTCGGGCCCATGAAGTAGCCGTGGTCGACCGCCAGCATGACGGTGTTGCCGCTGTGCGGCGACATCATCCGGGCGAGGCGATTGCTGAGCCCCCAGTCGGCCATCGGCGCCGGTCGGGACGAGGAGTGCCGCGGGCTTAACCGTTGCCGAGGGGCGACTCACTCCGACGCGGCGGCGTCGGTCGCGCGGAGCGAGATCGGGACCCTAGGGTCCTCTTTGACGCGGTTCAGCACCACCTGGGTGTTCGTGCGCTCGATGTACGGGTCCTGGAGCGCGCGCTTCACGAACCGGTCGAGGTCGCGCCGGTCGCGGAACCGGCCGATCAGGAGCGCGTCGATGTCCCCGGTTACGTCGTAGATCGCGTACGCCCGAGGGTCCCGGGCCAGGCGTTCCTCGACCTCCCGGAGCTTCCCCTTGAGGATGCGGATCCCGATCGTCGCGGCGAGGTCGAACCCGAGCTGCTCGTCGTCGAGCAGGGGCACGTACCCCTTTATCACGCCGTCCCGCTCGAGGCGGGCGACGCGGGCGCTCACCGTCGTCGGCGAGACCTTGAGACGCTGCGCGATCTCGCGGTGGCTCTTGCGCGCGTCGACGTTCAGCTCCTGGAGGATCGAGCGGTCGAGTTCGTCGAGCGTGGACGTTCGGCGCATGAGTTAGATAGGAACGGGACGAGTATAAACTCTATCGTTAGAATACTGGACGTTCAGCCTGTTTCCGCGGGGGAGGGTTGAAGTACCGGAACTCGCTCGATGGCTCGGGGTCGACATGGCGGTGGCGGAACCGAGGGGGACGGTCGCGGAGCGCGAGGCGAGAGGGACCGAGGCACTCGACCGGATCCGGGCGGAGAACCTCCGCTGGGTCGAGTTGTTCTACACCGACCTCGTGGGCGGGTTCAACCACATCCACCTCCCCGCGGACACGCTCGACGCCGACTCGTTCGTCTCCGGGGTCCCGAAGCTCGACGGGTCGTCGGTGCGCGGGTTCCGCGAGATCTTCGAGTCGGACATGATCCTCGTCCCTGACGCGAGCACGTTCGCGGTCGTCCCGTGGCAATCGGCGTACGGCGGGACGGCGCGGTTCATCTGCGACATCCTCGTCGGAGCGTCGAAGGACGCGTATGGCCACGACCCGCGCGGGATCGCGCGGCGGACGGGGGAAGTCCTCGCGCACGCTGGCTTCGACCGGTCGTACTGGGGGCCGGAGATCGAGTTCTTCGTCTTCGACTCCGTGAAGCTTCTCCCCTCCGCCGACGCGGTCCGGGACGCGTGGGGCGGTTCGGGGTACGCGATCGAGAGCTCCGAGGCGCCGTGGCAGACGGCCGACGGCCACGGCTCGATCCGGTTCAAGGAGGGGTACCACCGGGCGAGCCCGCACGACGCCCTCGAGGGGATGCGCAGCGAGGTCTGCAACATCCTCGCCGACAACTTCCACATCCGGATGGACGCCCACCACCACGAGGTCGCGACCGCGGGCCAGGGCGAGATCAACATCCGCTACGACGACCTGATCCCGTCGGCGGACCACGTCCAGGACGTCCGCTACGTCCTCAAGAACGTGGCCCACCAGCACGGCAAGGTCGCCTCGTTCATGCCGAAGCCCGTCTTCGGCGACAACGGGATCGGCATGCACATGAACCAGTCGATCTGGTCGGGCGGGCGCAACGCGTTCTACGACGCGGACGACGCCTACGCCGAGGTGAGCCAGACGTGCCGGTACTACGTGGGCGGGCTCCTCGCCCACTCGCGGGCGCTCTGCGCGATCACGAACCCGACGACCAACTCCTACCGCCGCCTCGTCCCCGGGTACGAGGCGCCCGTATTCATCGCGTGGAGCCGCTCCAACCGCTCCGCGAACGTGCGGATCCCGTTCTACCACCGCGGGCGACCCGAGGTGAAGCGGATCGAGTACCGGACGCCGGACTCGGCGGCGAACATCTACCTCACGGAGGCGGCGCTCGCCCTCGCCGGCTTGGACGGGATCCGCCACAAGACCGAGCCCCCGCCCCCCGTCGACATGGACATCTACAAGCTCTCGCCCGCGAAGCGGCGCGAGCTCGGGATCCGCGAGCTCCCCGGCTCGCTCGGGGAGGCCCTCGAGTGCCTCGCCTCCGACGACGCGTTCCTCAAGGACGTCTTCGGCGCGTCGGTCCTTGAAACGTGGTACGACCTGAAACACGAGGAGCAGCTCCAGCTGAACCTACGACCGCACCCGTACGAGTTCTACCGGTACCTGGACGTCTAGCGCGCGTCCTCGCTCCTCCTACGCCGCGTCGCCCTCCCAACCCACCGGCGCGAGGGGACGGTTGACCGCGACGGCGACCGTCGGGTGGCTCAACGGCCGCGTCTACACCGGCCACCGCTGGGTCGAAGGGATCCTCGTCGAGGGGGACCGCGTCACCGTCGCCGCGAGCTCGGCCGAGGTGCGTCGCGCGCGCCCGACCGGCGCGACGACCGTCGACCTCGCGGGGGGCTGGGCGATTCCCGGCCTGATCGACGCGCACCTCCACCTCGCCCGGTCGGTCCTCGCGCCGCTCGGGGTCGACCTGACCGGGGTGCCGAGCGTGCGGGCGCTCGTCGCGAGGGTGCGGCGTCGGGTCGCGGGCCGGTCGTCCGAGCCCCTGATCGGTTGGGGCTGGGACCAGGAGCGGTTTGCGGAGCGACGCTGGCCGTCGCGCGACGACCTCGACCGGCTGCCGACGAACCGGCCGATCGTGCTCCACCGGCACTGCCTCCACGCGGCCGTCGTGAACTCCGCCGCCCTCGAGATGGTTGGACTCGACGACGGGTCGGCCGACCCTCCCAACGGCCGGCTCGGCCGGTCGCGCGGCCGCCTTGACGGCCTGCTCTTCGAGGACGCCCTCGCGCGGCTCCGTCCCATTGAGGCGCGGGCGTTCGAGGCTGCGGCCCCCGGGGTCCGGCGGTTCTTCGACCGCGCGGCGTCGTTCGGCCTGACGACGCTCGCCCCGATGAACGCCGACCCGAGAGAGCTTCGGACAGCCGTCGGGGCGTACGAGCGGGAACCGCTCCCCGTCCGGCTCCGGTGGTACGTCCGCGGCGACCGCCTCACCTCCCT
>Ga0075426_10000036_pt1 | contig 97978 bp, 85 predicted proteins | sample SoiMethybrSBSTD5_FD_75304 | JGI IMG/M metagenome (GOLD analysis project Ga0075426, IMG submission 75304) | Bulk soil microbial communities from a Populus tree surrounding site in Tennessee, USA - Soil MetaG P. TD hybrid SBSTD5 | ecosystem: Environmental > Terrestrial > Soil > Tree plantation... | reverse complement strand
TCCTTGATGTTGAACACGATCTTCATCAGGTCCGAGCCGATGTCGGCGATCTTGGTGAAGATGCCGCCGGCGATGCGCAGCGCCGCGGCGCCCAGCGACTCGCCGATCGCGAAGCCGATGAAGCAGGGGCCTGCGTAGTCGCTCGGGATGAAGAGGAGGATGGCGAGCATGATCACCAGCTCGACGCTGATCAGCAGCATGCCGATGGAGATGCCGGACTTGAGCGGGATGGCATAGGTCGGGAATGGCTTGCCGCGCAGACTGGCGAACGCCGACCGCGAGTTCGCGAAGGTGTTCACCCGGATGCCGAACCAGGCCACGCCGTAGCTGCCCGCGATGCCGATGAGACTGAAGAGCAGGATGACGATCACCTTGGTGGCGGGGAAATGGCGCAGCCAGCCGAAGTAAAAGATCATCACGACGCCGATGAACACCTCGAGGAGCAGGATGAACTTCCCTTGGGTGACCAGGTAGGTCTTGCACGTCTCGAAGATCAGCTCGGAGATCTCCCGCATGGAGCGATGGACGGGGAGGTTCTTGAGCTGCGTGTACATGACCAGGCCGAAGGCCATTCCCCCGAGACAGACGAGGAGGCCCCACAGGAGCAGGTTGTGCCCGGAGGTCCCGAAGAACTGGACGCTGCCGAGGTCGGGGAGCTTGAGCTCCGCTTCACTGGCGGCGGCCGGCGCAGCGGTGAGGGCCAACAGAAGCGCGGTGAGCCCGAGAAGCAGGAGCCCTTTGCGCCGCGCCCCGTCGGTCCGGTCGAGGAGCTTGTGGATCGACATGACGGTTTCCTCCGAAGACGAAAACTCACAGCGCGGAGCGGCCCCGCGGCCCGCCTTCGGGCCGGATCGCTGCTCACTGCGCTGACAGGGTAGAACCTTCCAGGTCCCGCCGGCGGCCCGCGCCGCGGCCCTCCCAAAGAGGGCCCCTCACGGCAGGCCGGGTCGGAATCCGGGGGAAGCTATCACAAAACGGGTCTCACTGCCTCCCGCCATCCGCCCGCCCCCTCCCCCGCGCGTGCCCACCCTCCCGCCCAACCCGTCCCCTCTCCCTGTGGAGGCTGGGCGATGGGAGAGGGGGCCGGGCGGTGAGGCCGGGAGGGGGCGCCCTCTCCCGCTCGGGGCGGGTGTGGGCGGGCTGGCGCAGGCGACCCGATAGCTAAGAGCTACTGGTCGCCTGCAGGCCGACGCCGAACCGGTCGGCCTCCTAGAAGTCTGTGTACACGATCCGGTTCGGCGAGAAGTTCAGGTTGCCGAGGATCGCTCCGGGCGTCGCCCTCTCGATGAGCACCGCCTGGATGGTTGCCGGCGTCGCCAGCGGGTTGCTCTGGAGATACTGGGCGACGACGCCGGTGACCACGGGCGCCGCGAAGGAGGTGCCGGTGCCGATGCAAGCCCAGGAGTGGAAGGCGTCGTTCATGGCGCCCAGCACGTCCACCGCCGGCGCGAAGAGGTCGACAGCCGGCCCGAAGTTGGAGCCGCAATCGTAGTGAAAGTAGGGGTCGGGGCAGGCAGAGGCGCCGGCGCCGTAGAGATAGTTGTTCCAGTCGAGGCCGCCGACCACGATCACTTCAGGCACCCGTGTCGGGCTGTAGAAAATCGCGTCGTCCCGTTTGTTCCCGGCAGAGTTGATGATGGCGATGCCGTAGTTGTTGATGAGCCGCGCGGCGGCCTCGTCGAGCGCGGTCGGATCGAACAGGCGCACGTCGAAGTTCCAGCTCAGGTTGACCACGGCCGGCCGCAGGGCGTTGCCGGCGACCCAATCGAGCCCCAGCGCCACCCACGACGAGTACGAGCCGCCATTCGTTGTGCTCACGCGCACCGGGTGGATAGTCGCCGACTTGGCGACACCGAAGCGCAGCCCGGCCGCGATGCTGGACACCAGAGTCCCGTGCCCTCGGCCGTCGGTGGTATCCCAGCTCGTACTGTCGCCGCAGCTTCCGCCGTAGACGCACAGATCGGGCGTCGCGATGTTGATGCCGTTGCCGATCCGAGTGCCGCCGGCGGGGTTGGCGAACTCGCTGTGGTTCGCCGCGATGCCGGTGTCGACGACGTAGATGTGAACGCCGCTGCCACGGGCGCCGAAGTAGAACTTCGAATCGAGCGTGTGCGCGGCCTGGTTGCCGGTGCGCTGGTCGATGCGGTCGAGGGCCCAGCTATCGGTGCAGCTCAGCTGCGGGTCCCAGCACGAGATCGGCTGCGGTGAGGTCGGGTTGTAGCTGTTGGCGGAAGGAAAGCTGGTGGGATTGAAGCACGAGGGCAGCGCGCTGGGCTCCGCCGGCACGTCCTCGGAGACGCTCGCCACTCCAGGCCGCGCAGCCAGTTTCTCCGCCTGCTCGGGGGTGGCGTCAATCACGAACATGCCGAGGTTGGCGAGGATGGCGCGAGGCCGCAGCCCGCTCTCCGCGGCGAGCCCGCGCACAAGCGTGCTGGTGAGCTCGCGGGTGACCTTGCGGTTCACCGCCTTGTCGTTGTCGCGCCGCAACGCCACCGCGTCCTCGTCGAGGACGACGATGTAGGTTCGCAGGTCCGGCCTCTCGCGTTCCCTGGCTTCTTCCCGCGCCAGTCCGGGGACGGCGGCACCGAGGACGAGGGCCGCTGCGATGAGTGCCGATAGGCAGAACGAGCGGCGCGCAGCCGGCTGGATCTGGATTGTGTTGGAAAATCGCATGTTACTCCTTTCTTCATGTCGTCATGACATAGATGGACATAGATGGTACGCCATCGCGGCCTAGATGGCCGCCGCGCTGGAGGTTCCGGACCGCGGAATACTGGGCACGGCAACGCAACGAGTCGTTCAGCGCTCGCCAGTTCGCCACGCGGGAGATCGTTATTCTCGATCCACTCCCCTGCTGGCAGCACCTTGTCGAAAGAAGCAATCCGAGAGCGGGTCGCCGCAATCGTGGCGGTCAGATCCGTCAGAACGCCGCGGTGTCGGCCTTGCCGCAGATGTTCCCAGGCGGATTGTGGTACTGCTTGCGAGCCCCCGTCACCGTGTCGACCACGGTGATGGTGTACTCGACGTCGGAGAGGGCGCCGTAGAAGACCCACTTCTTGCCGTTGACCAGGGTGCCGTCCAGGACCTTGACCACCAGCTCGACGTTGCGCGGATCGAAGAACCAGAAGGTCCCCGACTGGTCGGTGCGCGGCACGGCGAAGCCCTTGCCGGTGCCGCCGCCGTGCTGGTCGTGCCAGGCGACCGAGACGCGGTAGCGGTGGTCCAGGAGGCAGAGGGTCTGGGAATCCTCGACGCAGCCGGATACCGCCTTGTCGCCGTCCGCCAGCGGGAAGAGCGCGAAGGCGTCTTCCGCCGTGTCGGTGGTGGCGGCGCCGGAATCGCGGAAGGCGAGCGTGTCGGCGCTGCCGCAGATGTTGCCCGGCGCGTTGTGATACTGGCGCACCTTGCCGGTCACGCCGTCGGTGACCGTCACCCAATACTCGACATCGGAGAGTGCGCCGTAGAAGACCCAGAAGGCGCCGTTGACCGGCCGGCCGTCGAGCACTTTGACCACCAGCTCGATGTTGGAGGGATCGAAGAACCAGAAGAAGCCGGTCTGGTCCGTGCTGGGCACCGCCCGCCCATAGCCGGCGCGGGCGTTGCGCTGGTCGCGCCAGCTCACCGCGACGGTGAAGCGCTTCGCCAGCAGCGCGAGCGCACGCGCGGAGGGCGGCGGCGCCGCATTGACCGTGATCTGCTTCACGAAGGTCGTGCCGAACCGGGCCATTCCTTCGCGCAGCATGCGCCAATGGACTGTATAGACGCCGGGGACCTGGGGTACCTGGAGGGTGAATTTGAAGGTCTTCTGCTGCCCCGGCGCGATGGCGTCGGTTGGCGCCAGCGGATGCCGGGGATCGGTGAACGGGTCGGTGTCGTTGTCGGCGCCCAGCGTGTAGCCGGCGGCCGCGGTCCAGGTGGTGGTGCCGGTGTTCTTGAACGTCAGGGTGACGTCCAGGGATTGGCCGGTCTCGACGGCGCCCGGGAAGGTGTCGGCGACCGGCAGCGCGTCGTCCACCGTCGGCTGATGCTGCGCGATGAAGGTCCGGTAGGCGTCGTAGGCCGGCTTGGCGGAGCGGTCGCCGCGCAGGATGCCCCAGGTCGAGCTGCCCGGAGCGGTGCCGTCCTTGATCTCGTAGAAGAAGGTCTTGGCCAGCCAGCTCCGATCCGAGCGGCCGGTGTACCAGTCGGTCAACAGGCCTGTGAAGTAGGCGGCCTGGCGGTCCTCGCCCACCCGGCCCGACTCCCAGCCGGTCTCGGTCAGCCAGATCGGCCGCGCCGGATACCAGCCGGTGTACTTGAGCACCTCGCGCACGGACGGCGCCACGGTCCCCCAGAAGTCCGGCCGGTTGCCGAACAGGGTCGAGCCGGTGAGCTTGTCGGTGACGTCGCCGTTGCCGTTGTTGTCGTAGACGTGATGGGTCACGAAGTCGAGCTTGTCGCTCGCCTGGTCCACCGTGTCTTGCAGCCAGTAGTACCAGTCGGCGCCGCCGGAGATGAGGTGGGCCAGCTCCGGCCCGCCCACCAGCGCGGCCGGGTTGCCGGCGTGCACGGCATCGGCGCCGGGTTTCAGGATGAGGTCCAGATACTGCTGCCGGCTGCCGGACCAGAACTGGGCGAGATTGGGCTCGTTCCACATCCCCCAGAAGCGGATCTTGCCGCTGTAGCGCTGCGCGGCGCGGTAGCAGAAGTCGACCCAGCGCTGCGGATCGTCCGGCACGCCCGTGAGCTCAGGGCCGTGAGTGGCCCAGGCGGGCGTGTAGGCGAGGGTGGCGTAGATCTCGATGCCGCGCGCCTGCGCCGCGGCGACGATGGCGTCGTAGATGCTCCAGTCGAAGACGTCTTGGGCGGGCTCCACGAAGGACCACACGAAGTCGATCCGCACCCAGCCGATGCCCGCCGCCTTCACCTGATCGAGGAGGAAGGTCAGCTCTTCGCCCTGCGGCGCGTGGATGTTGACCCCGTACGGCGAGGCCTCCACCGCCATGGCGGGAGAAGCCGGCACGAGCAGAGCGAGAGCGCAGACGAGGAACGGGGGGACGATCTGCCGCGGGCAATGCATGGATTGGACCTCGACCTCTCACGCCTCAAGGCGCCGGCCAGCCGAGATTATTCCTGGAAACACCATAGCACGTCGTCTATACTCCTTTGGCCCCTCCGGGAGAGTGGACATGATGCATTTCCGCGAGCTGACCGATCGCTACAGCCTGGACAAGATCTTGCGGTCCACGCGGACCGGCTCGGTCCTGCGGGCGATCGACTCGCGCTCGGGCCAGGCCGTCGCCGTCAAGCTGATCAACGTCGCCTCGCCGGCCGAGCTGGTGCTGCGGGCGCCGCAGCTCGAGAAGCTGGCCGCCGGCCTGGAGGCGCTGCGCCACCCCAACCTGCCGCTGCTCATCGATTCCGGCTTCACCACGGAGGGGAGCGCGTTCCTGGTCATGGAGCTGCTGGAGGGCCGCACGCTCGACGCCGCGGCGGAGCCGCCGCTCCGCATGCTGGCCCTGCTCTACCAGGTGCTCAACGGGCTCGAAGCGCTCGCCCGCCGCGGCCTCGCGCACCACAATTTGTCACCGGACAATCTCCTGCTCGTCCCCGGGCCGGCGCCCGAGCCGACATCCGGATCGGCGGCCGGCTCGCCGGCGGAGCGCGTCAAGATCCTCGGCCTCGGCACGGCGATCTTCCGCAGCACGCCTCCGGCCGCGCCGGAGACCGCCTGCTTCAGCGCTCCCGAGCTGACCGAGCCGGCACCGGGCGAGAAGGCGGACTGGCGGGCGGACCTCTTTTCGTTCGCCTGCACCACCTGCCAGGTGCTGGGAGCGGCGATCGAACCGAGCGACCCGCCGGTGGTGCAGCTCCCTTTCGCCCTCAGCCTGGAGCTGGAGAATTCGGAGGCGCTGCGGCAGACGCTGGAGCGCGCGCTGCGCCGCAATCCGGCCGAGCGGCCGGTGCACCAGGCGCTCCGCGACGCCTTCCGCCTCGCCCTGGGCGCCGCTCCCGAGGCTCCGGCGCCCGGCGAGGAGAAGCCCGCAACCGGCCCGCGGCTGGTGATCCCGGTCTCGCCGCCGACCGGCTCTCACCCCGTGCCGGTCGCGAGCGCGCCCCGCATGGCGAGCTCCCCGCCGCCACGTCCGACGCCGGTCCCTTTCCCTCCCCCCGCAGCCCCGGCGGCGACCGCATCTGGCGAGCTGATCCTTCCTCCCCGGGCCGCGCCTCAGACCACTCCGCCGCGGCTGGCGCCTTCAGCCCCGCCGGCCGCAGCCGCGGCGCCCGACGAGACCGGTGGCGAGCTGCTGTCCTCCATCGACGACGAGCTGTTGAATTCGCTCGCCCCTGCATCGGTGAGCTCGGCGCCGCCTCCGGGACCGGCCGCGGGTGGGAGCGCTGCCACCGTCGTCCCTTTCGTGCGCCGGCCCACCGCCGGCGCCCAGGGGGGCATTGCAGCCTCGGTGGCTCCGGAGCCCCAGTCGCCTCTGCTCCGTCCGATCTACCTGATCGCCGCCGCGGCCGGCCTCGTCCTTGTCGTCGGCATCCTGTACTGGTGGTTCAACCGCGGCGCGTCCACTCCGTCGCAGCCGGCGGCCCAGGCGCCGGCCGCCCCACCGCCGGCGCCCCGCCGTCCCGCCGCGGACGTCCTCGCCGAGGCTCAGCTCGCCTTCGCCGACGGCGACGACGACCGCACGCTGGAGATCCTGCGTTCTCTCACCGCCGCGGATCAGAGCACGCTCGCTCCCGCGGGCTGCCGGGCGTTGCAGAGCCTCGCCGACACCCTGCAGCTCTCCGCCCTCGACCGCCTGCCGGAGAACCTCGCCAAGGGGCTGAAAGGCGACGTGGGCCGGCTGCGCGTCGCGGTGCTGACCGCGGCCGGCCAGGAAGCCGCCGTGCCCGAGCCCCTGCGGGCCGATTTCGCGCGCGCCCGCTCGCTGGTGGACCTCTACGGCCAGATCGGCGCCGCGGCTGACCGCAAGGCCCATGCCGAAGTGCTGGACCGCTTCGCCGCCTTCTCCCAGCAGCTCCCCAACGCCTCCGATCCCGGAGATCTACGCGACCACGCGGCCACCACCCTCGAGGACGAGGCCGAGGCGCTCGCCCGCGACGGCAAGTACCAGGAGGCCGTCAACCGCCTCGACCCGCTGGTGCGGACGTGGCCGACGCGAACCGGCCTCAAAGCGAGGATCGACGGCTACCAGAAGGCGCAGAAGGACGAAGCGTACCAGGCGCAGCTCCTCGCCGAGGTGCCGGCCATGGAGCGCCGCCTGCCCGACGAGGTCCTGGACAAGCTGAACGCCGTCACCCCGACGCCGCACCTGGCCGCGCGGTTCGCCGAGGCCAAGAAGCGCCTCGAGGATCAGCTCGCGCAGATCGACGGCCAACCGCCGGAGGTCGTGCTTCGCGACGGCTTTCTCCTCGACTACGACCGCGGCCGCGTGGTGACGCTCAGCTTCCGCGTCACCGACGACTACCGCGTGCGCAGCGTGAAGCTCATGGCGCGGCCGGAGGGCGGCAGGATGCGGGAGCTGCCTCTGGTGGCAAACCGGGCTTTCTACACGGTGGAGATGCCGCCCTCCTTCCATCAGAACGGCACCGTGTACTTCTATGTCGTGGCCACCGACGTCTCGGGCCACACAGGCACCTTCGGCACTCCGGATCACCCGCAGCAGATCAAGCGCCGCGAGGGTTTCCGCCGCATCCTGCGCTAAGCACTGGCCCCGTTCTTGCTCCCTTCACGCCATGGACCCGGACGGTCCGGGCCCATGATTGCCAACCGTTGCGAAGGGAGGCTCCGATGCCGAAAGCGTGGAGCGGCAAGGACGAGCGTCAATACGAGCACGTCAAGGAGAGCGAGCAGAAGAAGGGGCGGTCGACCAGGCGATCCAAGGAGATCGCCGCGCGCACGGTCAACAAGGAGAGGAAGAAGGAGGGGCGGACGAAGACGTAAGCCGGGGGGGCGGGATGCCCCAACGGGGCAAGATCCCTCAGCCCAGGGCATCGCCCTGGGTTTCCTCACGAGCGCCGCCCTCCCATCCCAGGGCGCTGCCCTGGGCTCAGGAAGATCGCCCTTTCAGGGCTGGGATGTGCCGGTTCTCATCCCCCCGGACCCGCCGGCGTCAGCAGGGGAATCCGCCCGATGGCCCCGACGCCCGCGTCGGCTGCTTTGAGCGGTGCCGCCAGCTCTTCCTCGGGCTCGCTCTCGCCGGGGTTGCGGAAGAGGTTCGATTCGAGGTTGTACTGCCGCGTGTAGAGGGCGTGGTAGCGGCCGCCGAGGGCGAGCAGCTCCTCGTGCCGGCCGCGTTCCACGATCTGCCCCTGCTCCAGCACCAGGATGGAGTCGGCCCGCCGGATCGTCGACAGCCGGTGGGCGATGACGAACGTGGTCCGTCCCCGCATCAGCTCGGCGAGGCCCTCCTGGATCAGCGCCTCGCTCTCGCTGTCGAGCGACGAAGTCGCCTCGTCGAGGATGAGGATCCGCGGATCGGCCAGGATGGCGCGGGCGATCGCCACCCGCTGGCGCTCGCCGCCCGAGAGCTTGACGCCGCGCTCGCCGACGATCGTGTCGTAGCCGTTGGCAAGCTTCTGCACGAAGTCCTCGCAGTGGGCGATCCGCGCCGCGGTGAGGACATCCTCCGGCAGAGCCTCCGGCCGCGCGTAGGCGATGTTCTCCAGCACCGTGCCGTCGAACAGGAAGTTGTCCTGGAACACCACGCCGAGCTGCGAGCGGTAGTCGCGCAGCCTGATCCCGGAGAGGTCCTCGCCGTCGACCAGGATCTGCCCGGAGTTGGGCCGGTGGAAGGCGGCGACCAGGCCGATGAGCGTGCTCTTCCCCGAACCCGAGGAGCCGACCAGGGCGACGGACTTCCCGGGCTCGGCGACGAACGAGATGCCGCGCAGCACCGGCGTCCCTTCCTGGTACTCGAAACGCACGTCGCGGAACTCGATCCGCCCGTCGACCGTGGCGAGCGGACGCTTCGCCGCCTCGCCGGCATCCTCCGTCACCTCGTTGCGGATGTCGCGGATGCGCTCCAGGCCGGCGAACGCCTCCGTCAACTGGCTGCCGATGTTGACCACCTGCATCACCGGTCCCACCAGCATGCCGAGATAGAGGGTGAACGCGAAGAAGGAGCCCACCGTCATGCGCCCGGACAGCACCTCGTTGGCGCCGATCGCCATCATGGCGACGCCGATGATCCCGAGGAGGAGAGTCGACGCCGCGCCGATCAGCGAGAAGCTGGTGATCGTCGCCGCGACGTTGCGGAACAGGCGGTGGGCGCCCTTGGCGAACACCAGAGCCTCGCGCCGCTCGGCGCCGTAGGCCTTGACGACCCGCACGCCCGAGAACGACTCGGTGAGGCGGCCGGAGAGATCGGCGTTGATCCGCGAGCGGTCCCGGAAGAGCGGCCGCAGGGTCTTGAACGCGCGCTGCAGGACGATCGCGAAGAGCGACAGCACGCCGAGGGCGATGAGGGTCAGCCTGGCGTTCAGGTAGAACAGGATGCCGAGCGCCAGCACCGCCGTCACCAGTCCGCCGATCACCTCCACGAGCCCGCTGCCCACCAGATTGCGGATCCCCTCCGCGTCGTTCATGACGCGCGAGAGCAGGGCTCCCGACTTCGTGCGGTCGAAATAGCCGACCGGCAGGCGGCCGACGTGCCGTTGCACGACCCGCCGCAGCTCGGTGATCGAACGCTGGGCGGCCTTGCCGAGGACCTGCGACAGGGTGAACGAGGTCACCGCCTGCAGCAGCGTCGCGGCGCCGGCGGCGAGGACGAGCGGCATCAGCATGGCGCGGTTGTGCTTGCCGATGACCTCGTCGAGGAGGAACTTGGTGGTGCCCGGGAGGACGAGGCCGCTCAGGCGGTTGACCAACATCAGCGCGAGGCCGATGGCGAGACGGCCCTTGCGGGCGCGCACCAGCTCCAGGGCGTCGTCGAGCACGATGCGTAATTTGAGCGGCTTCTTGGGCGGGCTGCCGGCTGCCTCGCCGGGATCACGGACGGGCGTCTTCTGTTTCGACGAGACGACGCCGCCGTAGAGACCGGTGCGCGCGGCACGGCCGGGTCGGACAGGGCTCAAATCGCTCATCGCGTCTCTCGCGGCGGTCGCACCTCGAGCGGACGGTCGAGCTGGATGTCGACCGCCGCCCCCTGGGCAAAGGTCACCTCCTCGCCGGGCGTCCCCGCGGCAACCAGCAGACCGACGGCGGCTCCGAGGAGGGCGCCGACCGCGCTCCCCTTGCCGTCTCCCTTGTCGAGGATGCGGCCCAGGACGGCGCCGGCCGCGGCGCCGCCGCCGATTTTCGCCGCGTCCTTGCCGGCCTTGCTCTTCCCCGCCTCCAGGAACGAGGCGGCGATCGGCACGGTGGTGCCGTCCGGCAGGATCAGGTCGGTGAAACGGAGGGCGAGCCTCGCCTGGCCGCCGATCCGGCGCGCCCGCGCCGCGTCCACCACCTCACCGACCACCTCGGAGCCGGACGGGATGGCGACCTGGCCGTCTTCGTCGCGCACGTTGCCGGAGAGGCGCGCCCGGAAGATGTCGCCGGCATGGCTGGTCCGGCTCGAAACGGTGGTCAGCATCTCGATCGCCATCACCTTGCCGGCGGGAACGGTGACCGGCTCGGGAAGCGGCCGCGGGCTCGGCTCGGGTGCGGGCTCGGGCTCGGGCTCGGGCGCCGCCTCCGCCGGAGCCATTTCGCCGCCTTCGCTTTCTGGAGATACGGCCGGCTCCTCAGAGCCTTTTTCGTCCTTGTTGTCCTTGTTGTCCCTGCTGTCCTTGCTGTCCTTCGCCTTCTCGCGGTCGCGGGCGCGGAGAGCCTTCTCGCGTGCGTCAAGCGCGGCTTGGCGCTCAGCCAGCTCGCGCTCCTTCGCCGCCAGCTCAGCCGCGGAGGGGGGCGGCGCGGCGGGCGGCTTCGCATCGGCGACGGTCACCGAGCGCGGCTCGGGACGCAGCTCGTTCGAGCGTGCGTCCGAGACTGCCGGCGGCGCCGGAGGAGCGGTGGTGGATGCCGCTGGGGCGGTGCCGGCGCTCTTCGTCTCCGCCGCAGGACGCCCGCAGGCGGTTGCCGCCAGCGCCGAGGCGCAGAGAAGCGCGAAAAGCCATCTGCTCAGGCTGCTGCTCATGGTCGGATCCTCCGACAGGGGAAACCGTGTGCCAACGAACGAAATTTCGCCGGGCGCAGGAAGGCGCGGTCACTTCCGGCGCTTGGGATCGAAGCGCAGCACCTCGGCCTGCTTGTCGGGGACCGCGCGGGGACGGGGCGCCTCCAGGGTGATCTCCGTCTCGGTCGCTCCCTCCTCGCCTTCCAGCACGCCGCCGCCGCCGTCGAAGCGCAGCATGAACTCGGCGGCGGGGTCGACGAAGACGGTGAGCGCGGCGAAAGGCACGGTCAGCCGCTGGCGCTGGCCGTTGAAGCTCAGGGTCACCGAGAACGCCTCCGCGTCTACCTCCAGGTCCCAGAACTGATGCTGGAGGACGATCTTGGTCTCCTCGGGATAGAGATCGCGCATGAAGCGCGGCACCACGACGCCGGGATCGGCGGTGCGGAAAGCGATGAAAAAGTGGTGCTCGCCGGGAACGCCGTGCTCCGCCACCTGCGCGAGGACCCGCCGCACCACGTCGCGCAGCGCGTCCTGGACCATCGTCGGGTAGTCGAGCTGGTCGGGATCCACACCATTCTCCCCTGGGCTGCGAGCATGGGCATGCCCGCGAGCTTTGTCAACCGTGGAAACCCTGCGCCTTGCGGCGCGTACCATCTTCTGAGCCCGCGCTCGCTTTCCGGAGGTCCGCACGCATGATTCACCGCCGCGATCACCGCTCTGCCGTCATCCTCGCCGCCGCCCTCATCGCCCTTCTCACCGCGTTTCGCGGCCGCGCGAGCGCCGCCGAGCAGCCCAAATTCGAAGAGCTGACCCACGGCGCCACGGCCCGCACGGGGTTCCTCGACACCTACGAGAAGGGCGACCATCTGTACCTCGCGATCCCGAAGGACCGGCTCGGCCGCGACATGATCCTGGTGCCGCGCCTCGACCAGGGGATCGGCGCCAACGGCATGTTCGGCGGCCTGATGTTCGACCGCCAGGCGGCGAGCATCGTGGCCTTCGAGCGCCACGGCGACCACGTCTTCCTGGTCAAGCGCGCCCACCGCTTCACCGCCGGGCCGGGGAGCGCCGCAGCGAGCTCCCTCGCCCTCTCGATCGGCGACTCCGTCCTGCAGACCGCTCCGGTCGTCACCGCGCGGCCGGACGGCGCCGTCGTCATCGACACCTTCGACTGGTTCGTCTCCGACCTCTCCAACATCGACCACTGGCTCCGCGAGGGCCTCTCCTTCGCCCCGGGCGCCAAGGGCCTGGGCCAGGCGACCCTCGACCGCTCGCGCAGTTGGCTCGACGAGGTCAAAGTCTTCCCGCACAACGCGGAGATCCGCGCCAAGCTGACCTTCACGCCGAACGAGCCGTCGAAGCTCACCTCCCTACCCGATCCCCGCTTCCTCCCCCTCGTGCTCCACTACTCCTTCGCCGAGCTGCCCGCCGCGCCGATGGAGCCGCGCCTGGCGGACGACCGGGTGGGCTCCATCAACATCGTGCGCAAGGACTTCTCGCGCACCGAGGAGACCTTCTTCGTGCGCTACGCCAACCACTGGCGGCTGGAGCCGGGGGAAAAGGCGGGGGACCTGTGGAAGCCGAAGCAGCCCATCGTCTACTACGTGGACCGCACCGTGCCCGAAAAATGGCGGCCATGGATCAAACAGGGGATCGAGGCCTGGAACCGCGCGTTCGAGGCCGCCGGCTTCAAGGACGCCATCCGCGCCGAGGATCTGCCGGCCGACGCCGACCCCGCCGACCTCCGCTACCACACCGTGCGCTGGATCACCAGCGACCGGCCGCAGTTCGGCGCCATCGGTCCATCGATCGTCGATCCGCGCACCGGCGAGATCCTGGACGCCGACATCCTCATGGAGAGCGGCCAGGTGTTCGAGTATCAGAACGGATGGCGGTTCATGGCCAGCCCGGCGGCGCGCTTGAAGAGCCAGCTCGGCGAGGCCGCCGATCCGGAAGTCGTCCCCGGCGCCGAGTCGTCCGACTTCGCGGACTCCCTGGCGGCCCAGCGCTCGGTGCTCCATCTGGCACTCGCCGCCGCGGGCCGCATCGACCCCGGCCAGCCGATGCCCGACGAGTATTTCGGCCAGGGTCTCAAGTGGGTCACCATGCACGAGGTCGGCCATACCCTGGGCCTCGACCACAACTTTCGCGCCTCCGCGAGCACCCCGTACGAGCGCCTGCACGACGGCGCGTGGACCCGCGAGCACGGTCTCGCCGCTTCCGTGATGGACTACACGCCCCTGAACGAGGCCCCCCTGGGCCAGGAGAGCGGCGAGATCTTCCAGAGCGGAGTGGGGCCGTACGACATCTGGGCCATCTCCTACATGTACACCCCCGATGCCGAGAAGGCCCGCCAGATCGCCCGCCTGGCCGCCCAGCCCGGTCACGACTACGGGATGGAAGAGCACCTCGACACCCCCGGCGCCCTCGATCCGAGCCTGGCGCGCGACGACCTGAGCTCCGATCCGGTGGCCTGGGCCCGTGAGCGCGCCGGGCTCCATCACGCCCTCCTGCGGCGCCTTCCCGCGCTCGCGCTACGCGACGACGACAGCTACGAAAAGCTGAGCGACGCCTTCCAGCCGTTCCTCTTCATCACCGCCGACCTCCTCGCTCCCGCCGTCAAGACCGTCGGCGGCCAGTATCAGAACCGCGACCACACCGGCGATCCGGGAGCCCGGCCGCCCTTCGCGCCGGTGCCGCGCCGCAAGCAGGAAGACGCCCTGGCCTTCATCATCGCCGAGGCCTTCACCGCCGAGCCGTTCGGCATCCGGCCCGATTCCCTGCGCCAGCTCGGCGCCCGGGCCTGGGCGCACTGGGGGATCGAAGCGACCTGGGGCGGCCGCGTCGACTTCCCCTACGCCGAAGACATCGGGAAGATCCAGGGCGCTCTCCTCGAAGGGCTGACCGATCCCTACCGCCTCGCCTCCATCCGCGACGCCGAGCTCAAGTACGGCGCCGCGAACGTCCTCACCATGCCGGAGCTGTTCCACCGCCTGAGCGAAGCCATCTGGAAAGAGGAGTGGAGCTCTCCGGCCGCCGACGTCCCGGCACTGCGCCGCAGCCTCCAGCGCGCCTGGCTCGACCGCATGACCACGCTCCTGGTCAAGCCGCCCGAGCACATGCCCGACGACGCCCGCGCCCTGGCGAGGCTCGAGCTCAAGGACGTCCGCGACCGCCTGGCGAAGCGCCTCACCCCGCCGGTCAAGCTCGACGCCTACACCAGGGCGCACCTGCTGGACGTCAAGGACCGGATCGATAAAGCACTGAGCGCGGAGTATCCGGCGGAGGCGCGGTAGGGGCGATCGATCAGGCTGCTACCGGTTCACATACCGCCGCATGTCCACCCCCAGCATGATGCCGGTGGCGATGAAGTTCACCATGGTGAAGGAGCCGCCGTAGGAGAGGAAGGGGATGGGGATGCCGGTGATGGGCACGAAACCCACCACCATGGCGGCGTTGTAGAGGACGTGGAAGCAGGTCACCGAGACCAGACCCACGACGAGGAAGATGCCGGCGCGGTCCCTCGCCCGCATCGCGATGCGCGCCGCGCTGGTGATGTAGACGGCGTACAGGCTCATCACCGCGAGCACGCCCGCGAAGCCCCACTCCTCCGCCAGCACCGAGAGGATGAAGTCGGTGTGGCGGGCGGGCAGAAAGCGAAGCTGGCTCTGGGTGCCCTGCATGTAGCCTTTGCCCATGAGCTGCCCCGAGCCCACCGCGATCTTGCTCTGCCGCACCTGATACCCGGCGCCGAGCGGATCGCGCTCGGGGTAGATGAAGGTGAGCACCCGCTGTTTCTGGTAGCCGTGCATGCCGAAGGTCCAGACGCCAGCGCCCAGGACCAGCGCGAGGACGGCCGCGGTGATCAGCAGGCGTATGCGGATGCCGGCCACCAGCATCATGCCGGCAACCAGCGGCGTGAACATCAACGCGCCGCCCATGTCCGGTTCGATCGCCACCAGCACGATGGGCAGGCCGACGATCGCGATCGTGACGACGATCTGTCGCACATCGAGGACGCGCATGTTGAGACCCGCCAGGTAACGGGCGGTGAACAGCGCGGTGGCCAGCTTGGCGAACTCAGAGGGCTGGAATTGCCAGGGGCCGATCTGGATCCAGTTGACGGCGCCGCCCCTCTGCACGCCGATGAAGAACACCGCAATCAGGCCGGCGATCCCGGCTCCGTAGAGGACCACCGAAAGATCGAGGAGCACGTGATAGTCGATGCTCATCACGACGACCAGGAGGACGAGGCCGATGCCCACCCAGCCGGCCTGCCGCGGGAAGTAGTCGACCACCATCTCGGAGCTCGCGCTGTGCACCGTGGCCAGGCCGATGGCGGCCAGGAGGAGGGCCGACAGAGCCAGCCCGAGGTCGATCGAGGAGAGGTGCCGCAGCGCCTGCGGCCGCTCCTCAGCGAGCGGCTGGATGGAGATCGATTTTGAAATATTTTGCATGCAGGGCCTGCGCGATCGGTGCGGCCGTATGGGCGCCGGAGCCGCCATGCTCGGCGAAGACGGTGATCACGATCTGGGGGTCGGCGAGCGGCGCGAACGAGGTGAACCAGGCGTGGTCGCGGTATTTGAAGGGGAGCGCCTTGGCTTCGAGTCGCTGCGCCTGGGCGATGACCTGCACGGTGCCGGTCTTGCCCGCCACGTTCGCCCCGTCCACCCGGGCCGAGTTGTAGGCGGTGCCCGATGGCGAGTTGACCACGTCCCACATGCCCTGGCGCACGAGCTTGAGGGCGGCTGGATCGAAGGCCACGCGCTCCGGCGGCGGCACCGCGGCGTCCTTCAGGAGGTGGGGCGTGACGCGGTAGCCGCCGTTGGCCACCATCGCGGTGAGCTCGGCCATCTGGAGCGGTGTCAGCAGCACCGGACCCTGGCCGATCGCCACCGAGATCGTCTCGCCCGGGTACCACGGCATCTTGCGCGTCTTCAGGCTCCACTCCATGTCCGGGACCAGGCCGCGCTTCTCGCCGCCGATGTCGAGCCCGGTGGGGCGGCCGATGCCGAACATGCGCGCGTACTTGGCGATGCGGTCGATCCCCAGGTGCTGGCCGACGCCGTAAAAGTAGACGTCGCAGGAGCCCTGGATCGCGGTCTCCGCTTCCACGGAGCCGTGGCCGCCCTTCTTCCAGCAGCGGAACGGGCGCCCGTAGTAGACGGCGGAGCCGGTGCAGAAGGTGCGGCTGTGCGCGTCCACAACGTGCTCGGTCAGGCCGCCGGTGGCCATGATGATCTTGAACGTGGAGCCCGGCGAGTAGGTGTTCTGAATCACCCGGTTCTGCAGCGGATGATTGGGGTCGTCGAGCAGGGCCTGCCAATCGTTCTTCTGCAGCCGGTGGGCGAACAGGTTCGGGTTGTAGGAAGGCGACGAGACCATGGCGAGGATCTCGCCGTTGCGCGGGTCCATGGCCACGATGGCGCCCACCTTTTCGGGGCCGTCCAACTGGTGCGCCGCCTCCTGCTGCAGGTCGAGGTCGATGGTCAGGGTGAGGTTCTTGCCCGGGACGGCCGGCTTGCGGCCGTACTCCTCGAGCAGCTCGCCGCGGCTGTCGACCACGACGACGCGCTCGCCGTCCTCGCCGCGCAGCTCGGCGTCGTAGGTCTGCTCGATCCCCTTCTTTCCCACCAGGTCGCCCGCCTGGAGGCGCCCGTCGGAGCGGTCGACCTCGTCCTGGGTGACCTCGCCCAGGTAGCCGAGGACGCTCGCGGTCTGGCCGCCGTGGCGATAGAGCCGCAGGTGCTGCACCTCGACCTCGAACTCGGGGTATTCGTAGCTCTCGACGCCCAGGCGCGCCACCTCGGAGAGGGTGAGGTTCTCGGCCAGGAGCACGGGCTGGAAGACCGGCGTGCCGGCATAGCGCCGCATGACGTCGTGGAGCTCCTCCAACGGACGGCCGAGGGCCTCGGCGGCGAAGGCGAGGCTGCGGTCGACGTGGGTGGCCCGGCTGCGGTCGATCATCAGGGCGTAGCTGGGGATGTTCTCCACCAGCAGACGGCCGTGGCGGTCGAAGATGAGGCCGCGCGGCGCCTTGATGGGGAGCTTGCGCAGGCGGTTGTTCTCCGCCAGCTCGCGGTAGTAGCTCCCCTGCACGAGCTGGACGAACCAGAAGCCGGAGGCGATCACGGCCAGGATGCCGGTGATGACGGCGGAGAGGATCCGCACGCGGGTGATGAGGTCATCGCGGTGCTCACGAACGACGCGCACAGGGCCTCCTCTTCTTCATCCCAGGCGGAGCCGGCTCATGCGGCCGCGGCGCCGCGCTTCGGCGGCCCGCCGCCAGTTGATGGTTGCGATGTGGATCGTCATGCCGAGTATCCCGCTGACGCCGGCGCGCACCGCCACCCAGACCGGATTGGGCAGCTCGGGGGCGGGCAGCAGGAGAAAGGCCAGGCCGGCGACGATGGCCTGCTGCGCCACCGCCGCGAAGCTGACCAGGGCCAGCACGCCGGTGGAGCGCTGGATCACCAGGCGCTGCGCCAGGCGCGCCGTGGTGTAGCCCACGATGGTATCAGCGAATCCGAAGAGCCCGTAGGGGCCGCTGGTCAACGTGTCGTGGAGCAGGCCGACCACCAGGCCGGCGAACAGCGCCGCGAGCGAGCTGCCTTCGAGGGCGTAGAGGACGACGATCACCAGAAAGACGTCGACCAGGTTGGCGAGAGCGGGCAGCCAGTGCATGCCGAGGAGATGGAAGAGCACCGCCGCGGCGAGCGCGGCGAGCAGCTTAAGGGCGTGCACTCGGGGCAGCCTCCTTCATCTTCTGCGGCACCGGCTCGTGCTCGAGCAGGTAGACCTGGTCGAGGGCGCCGAAATCGACCGCGGGAGCGAGCTGGATCTTGTGGAAGAGCTGCCCGCCCGGCTCCACGGCGATGACGGTGCCGATCGGGATCCCCCGCGGATAGATGCCGTCGATGCCGGCGGTGAGCACGAGGTCCCCGGGCCGCACGTCGGCCTGGACCGGCACGTAGTCGAGCTCCAGGCCGCCGCTCCCGCGGCCGCCGCCGCGCACGATCCCCTGGCGGCGGGTGCGCAGGAGCATGGCGCCGACGCTCGCCGCGCGGTCGGTGACGAGCTGCGCCTTGGCATAGGAGCCCGAGACGGTGACCACGCGGCCCACCACGCCGTCGGCGGAGAGCACCGGCTGATTGACCTCTGCCGGCACATCCCCGCAGTAGATCACCAGCGTCCGCAGCCAGGAGGCATGATCGACGTAGACCACGTCCACCGCCCGGATGCGGCCCAGGGGAGGCGTGGCGTGGCGCACGGCGGCGCCCAGGCGCTGCGCCTCGTTCTCGACGTCGGTGAGCTGCATCAGGCGGAGCTTCAGGTCTTCCACCTCGCGGTGGAGGTGCCGGTTCTCGTCCTCCAGGCCCTGCCGGCTGCGCAGGCTCTCGCGCAGGCCGGAGACGTTGTTGGGCAGGCCGGCGATCGTCCGCGCCGGGGGCCCGAGGACGCGCAGGCCGATCCTCTCGAGGACCGTGTGCCCCTGCCGCGAGCCCTGCACGGCGAGGAACACGAGCTGGCCCACCAGCACCACCATCAGCACCCAGCCGGTGCGCCGCTCGTCCACCACCTACCGGATCGAAACCTTGCGCAGGAGGTCGATGTCGCCGAGCACGCGGCCGGTGCCCAGCACGACAGACGCCAGCGGGTCCTCGGCCAGCACCACCGGCAGGCCCGTCTCGTCGCGCAGCCGCTGGTCGAGGTTGCGCAGCAGGGCGCCGCCGCCCGACAGCACGATCCCTTTGTCCATGATGTCGGCCGACAGCTCCGGCGGCGTGCGCTCCAGGGCCATCCGCACCGCCTCGACGATGGTCGCCACGGGTTCCGACAGGGCCTCCCGGATCTCCTCGTCGGTGATGGTGAGGGTCTTGGGAACTCCCTCGACGAGGTCGCGCCCCTTGATGTCCATCTTGAGCTCTTCCTTGAGCGGATAGGCGGAGCCGATCTGGATCTTGATCTGCTCCGCGGTGCGCTCGCCGATGAGAAGGTTGTATTTGCGCTTCAAGTACTGGATGATCGCCACGTCCATCTCGTTGCCGGCGATGCGCACCGAGCGGCTGTAGACCGTGCCGGCCAGCGAGATGACGGCGACGTCGGTCGTGCCGCCGCCGATGTCGACGATCATGTTGCCCGACGGCTCGGTGATCGGCAGCCCGGCGCCGATGGCCGCCATCATAGCCTGCTCGACCAGGAACACCTCCGAGGCGCCGGCGCGCATCGCGGAGTCGCGGACCGCGCGCTTTTCCACCTGCGTGATCTCGGAGGGGACGCCGATCACGATCCGCGGGTGGACGTACATCTTGCGCCCGTGCGCCTTTTTGATGAAGTACTCGAGCATCCGCTCAGTCACCTCGAAGTCGGCGATGACGCCGTCCTTCATCGGGCGGATCGACTCGATGTTGCCGGGCGTGCGGCCCAGCATCTCCTTCGCCTCGCTGCCCACCGCCTCGATGCGGTTGGTGAGCTTGTTGATGACGACGACGGAGGGCTCCCGGACGACGATCCCCTGGCCGGTGGCGAATACCAGGGTGTTGGCGGTCCCGAGATCGATGGCGAGGTCTTTGGAGAAGTAGCGCAGCAATGAGGCGAGCGGCATCAGCCTTTCTGATCCTTATATTTTTGCCCGACCGGGTCCGTGAAGGGCCAGCCGGGACAGACGTGGAACTGCATTCTACGGGTTTTCGACGAAAACGCGCTGCCGGCGAACGGTTTCGTTGCCGGCGGCGTCGCGCGACCGGACTTCGATGAAGCTCCAGCCCTCCTTGCCGAGCTGGACCGTCTTCTTGAACGACCCGTCCGCGCCGATCTTGACCTGGTCGCCGTTGATCTCGACACGCGCGCCGGGCTCGGTCCGGCCCCCGACGATGAAAAGGCTGCCGTAGGATTTGACGTCCTCCAGGTCGAGCTCCGGCGGCGTCTTGTCGACCTCGGCGTCGGCGCTGCGGAAGGAGGCGACGCGGAACTTCCGCGCCTTGCTCCACGGCCCCTGGACCCCATCCTTGCCGTAGGCGGCCACCCGCCACTGGAAGGTGCCCTCCCCGCGCACGCCGAGCGTGGCCCGCGTCTTCGTCCGGTTGGTCACGTCGATGATGTTGTCGACGAACAGATGGTTGCGCGAGATCTGGAGAGAGTAGCGCGCAGCGTTGGCGACCGGCTCCCAGGCGAGCACCAGGCGGTCGGCGCGGTCGAGGTCGAGGTCGACGTTGTCCGCCGGCTCCTGGAGCTCGGGCTTGCCGGGCAGCGGCTGCGCCGCGGAGAACAGGTCGCCGGTCTGCACCACCTGCTCCATCGGCTTGATGTCGCGTTTCAGGCCGCCCTGGGAGGTCAGCTCGATGCCGCCGGTGAAGGTGCCGAAGCGCCCCTGGCTCGAGCCCTTGTCGACCGCCACGAAGGCCTCGGACTCCTGGCGCACCCGCGCCACCGCGCCGGGCGTCTTGACGTTGCTGGAGGCCTGCGAGGTGTTGAGATCGACCCAGCCGTACTCCATCGAGATCGCCTGGTCGCCGCCGCCGCCGCCGGCCGGCCGCCCGGCCGACACCATGAACTGGGTGTTGGGACGGACGGTGTACAGCGTGCCGTCGAGGAACATGATCTCGGCCGAGCCCTTGTCGGACGTGCGCACGTAGTCGCCGGGATGGAGCGCCACGCGGCTGCGCCCCTCCTGCCAATCGCCGCCGTCGCCGCGCCGGTACTCGACCTCGCCCTGGATGGAGATGAACTGCGCCTGTCCGGCGGTGGCGGGCAGCGAGAGGGCGTCGAGGATCGACAGGAGGACGTTGCGGCCGCGCCGGGCGTCGGTGAGGGCGACGCGGAAATCGCCTTGGGAATAGGCGGACTGGGCGTCCTGGAAGCTCTGCCAGGCGGCGTTGAGCTCGCTCTTGAAGCCGGCCGTCCGCTCCTCCTTCTGCAGGCGCTGGATCAGCCCCTGGACCTCGGCGATGACCTGCGCAGCCTCGCGCTGCAGGTCCCGGTTCTCCCAGATGCGATAGGCCAGGAACCCGGCCCCGAGCACGGCGAGGATCAGCGTCAGGAGGCCGACCCCGCGCAGGGTCTCCACCGAGACGCTGTACCACTCCTTCCTCGGGCGGGCTGCCTTCCGGGGCACCTCAGCTCCTTCTCATAGTGGAAGCCGAATATAACACAGGATTGTTGGCTCCCTTGTGCCCTTGGCCGCGGGGCTGGTAGAGTGCCTCTCTTCTCCCGGGTCGGAAAGGAGCCGGTTGTATGCTGAAGGTCTTCCGCGACAACATCAAGTACCTGAGCTGGATTCTCTGGGCCGTCATCGGCCTGTTCGTCCTTTTCGTCTTCGTCGACTTCGGCAGCGGGGTGCGCAGCCGCAACTCCGGCGGCGGGAATTCCGCCGCCCGGGTGGGCGGCCGGACGGTGACCATGGCCGACTTCGAGCACCAGTACCGCCAGCTCGAGCAGCTCTACGGCCAACTCTATGGCGGACGGCTCACGCCGGAAGTCTCGAAGCAGCTCCAGCTCCCCTTGCAGGCGCTCAACCGGGCGGTCAACGAGCAGGTGCTCCTCGCCGAGGCGGAGCGCCTCGGCCTGCGCGTCTCCGACGCGGAGCTGCGCGACAAGATCCTCGAGCAGGCGGCGTTCGTCGACGAGCAGGGCCGCTTCATCGGCGAGGACAAATACGCCCAGATCCTCGCCGCCAACAAGTACACGGTGGCCAGCTTCGAAGCCGAGGTGCGCAGGCAGATCCTGCGCGAGAAGCTGAACGACGCGCTGCGCAACGGCATCTTCATCGGCGACGACGAGATCGAGAAGGCCTACCGCGATCAGGTGGAGAAGGCCAAGATCCGCTATATCCAGCTACCGCGCGCGCAGTTCGCCGCCGAGGCCCAGCCGACGCCGGCCGAGGTCGCGACCTATTTCGAGGCGCACAAGGCGGAGTACAAGCTTCCCGAGCAGCGCGAAGGCGCCTATCTGCTGGTGGAGCCCGATCGCCTGCGCGACCAGGTCAACGTCAGCGACCAGGAGATGCGGGACTACTACGGCCAGCATCAGGACGAGTTCAAGCGCTCGGAACAGGTGCACGCCCGCCACATCCTGATCAAGACCGGCCCTCAGCGCTCCGAAGCCCAGGCGCGGCAGGAGATCGACAAGCTCCGCCAGCGGATCGCCGGCGGCGCCGACTTCGCCGCGGTGGCCCGCGAGGCCTCCGAGGACACCGGCTCCAAGCCGCAGGGCGGCGACTTGAATTTCTTCGGCCGCGGCCAGATGGTGAAGGAGTTCGAGGAGGCGGCCTTCAACGCCAAGGCCGGCGAGGTCGTCGGGCCGGTGAAGTCGCCCTTCGGCCTCCACCTGATCCAGGTCCTCGAGAAGCGCCCCGCCACCGTGGTGCCGTTCGAGGAGGCGAAGAACCAGATCCGCGCCCGCCTCGCCTTCACCCGCGCCGGCGACCTGGCGCAGCAGAAGGCGAAGGGCCTTGCCACGCAGATCGCCAAGGACAAGCCGAAGAGCGCGGATGCGTTGGCCGCCGTCGCCAAGAGCACTCCGGGGGTGACCTTCGCCGAGTCGGGCAAGTTCGGCGCCCAGGACCCGATCCCGGGCCTCGGCCGCGTGCAGCCGCTCAACGCTGCCGCCTTCGGCCTCAAGAAGGGCGAGGTCACCGCCGCCGTCCAGGTGCCGCGCGGCTGGGCGGTCTTCTATCTCAAAGACATCCACGAGCCGCGCCTGCCGCAGCTCACCGACGTCGAGCCGCGCGTCCGCCAGGCCCTGCAGACCCAGAAGCAGCAGGAGGCGGCGCTCGCCAAGCTCAAGGCGGCACGCGCCAGCGGCAAGACCCTCGACCAGATCGCGGCCGAGCTCAACACGCAGGTGAAGGAGACTCCGGAGTTCGGCGCCCAGGGGGGCATCCCGGGGCTCGGACTCAATCCCGAGCTCGCCCAGGCCGCGCTGGCGACGGAAGCCGGCCACATGGGCGATCCGGTCGCCGACCTCCAGGGCGCCGTGCTCTTCGAGGTGAAAGAGCGGAAGAGCTGGGATCCGATCCAGTTCGCCACCGCCAAGGAGCAGACCCGCGCCAGCCTGGAGCAGGAGAAGCTCGGACAGCTCCTGGCCTCGCTGGTGGAGCGGCGGCGGCGCGAGATGGGCGTCGAGTTCGACCGCCGGCTGCTCGACTCGTTCGGCATCTCCCCCGACGCGGCGAGCCAGGCGCAGAGCTGAGTGATCGGCTATCTCCAGGGCAGCCTGATCCGCACCACCCCCGACCGCCTGCTGCTCGACGTCGGGGGCGTCGGCTACGAGGTCCACATCCCGCTGTCGACGTTCTACGAGATCGAGCGGCGCGGCGGCGAGCGCGTCGCCCTCTTCATCCACACCCACATGCGGGAGGACGGCATCGCCCTCTTCGGCTTCTGGACCGAACGCGAGAAGCTGTTGTTCGAGAAGCTGATCGGGGTGGGCGGGATCGGCCCGCGCCTGGCGCGCGTGATCCTCTCCGGCATGGCGCCGGAGGACCTCCTGACCGCCCTCGCGCACGGCGACCTCGGACGCCTCGCCACCATCCCGGGAGTGGGCAAGAAGACCGCCGAGCGGATGGTCCTCGAGCTCAAGGACAAGATGCGCGGGCTGGCCGCGGAGCTGCCGGAGCAGGCGGCCGCCGCGGTGCCGGCCGACCAGGACGTGGTCTCCGCCCTGGTCAACCTCGGCTACAAGGCCACGCAGGCCGAACGTGCGGTCGCCGAGGTGCGCCGGGAGCGCCCGGACGCGGCGTTCCATGAGCTCCTGCGCGCCAGCTTGAACCGGCTGTCGCGAGCCTGAGCTACGGAACGGTCACCGCGAAGTAGCCGCTGACGTCCAGGACCGCGTCCACGGCACCGCCGCCGGCGACGTTGGCGAACAGCGCGAGCGTCCCCGAGCCGTCCGTCGCCATCGGCATCACCACGGAATTGGCACGGACGGCCCCGCCGGCGTAGTTGACGGTGCTGGTGATCGGCTGCGGGTAGTTGCCGGGAAAGAGAGTGACGAAACCCAGGTTGTCGGGGTTGACGACGGTCAGGTTGCCGGCCACGGCGCGGGCGTTGGCCGGGATGCCGCAGCCCGCCGCCGCCACGTTGATCACCGTCGTGCTGCCGGTGGCCAGGGCGGCGCCGGAGCGCGAGTCGAAGACCCGGCAGGGAGTGATGGTGTAGAAGTCGCTCGCCGCCGCCGGCAGGAGGGTCACGAGGAGGGGCAGCGAGCCCGCCGCGCCGGCCGTGTTGGAAATCGTCAGAGCGATCGTGTAGACCCCCGGCAGCTGGCCGGTGGTGTCCCACCAGGCGGTCGCTCCGGGAAGGTTGAACGCCGGCCCGGCCAGCGGCGTCACCTGCCAGGTGAAGGTGAGCGGCGGCTTGCCCGTGCCGGTCCCGCTCAGACGGACGAGCTGGCCGACCTCGGCAACCGTCACCGCGGCGCCCGCCCCGGTCACCGCCGGAGTCGGATCGAGGACGAGGACGTTGTTGAGCGCCGTGGTGCACAACGACGGACCGTTGCAGGCCGTCAACGTCACCTGCTTGCTGCCGGGAGCAGTAAACACCACCGAGGGATTCTGGAGGGTGGACGTGCCGGCCCGGGCGGCCGGCACTGCGCCCGGGAAAACGCCCAGGCACAGCATGGCCGTCAAGCCGAAAACACACCCACACAACTCACCTGCGCCGAGAGCTCGTTTCACGGGAGTTCCTTAAAATTGACGGGACGCTATATCTTTTTCGGCCCGCGGTCAAGCCGGGTCGGCGCCTCCACCAGGGCTCCACTACAATGGGGGGCGAAATGGTCGAAGAGCGTATCCTCTCCGGCGCACCGGATCCGGAAGACCTCGGCGTCGAGCCGACGCTGCGGCCGCAGCGGCTGGACGAGTACATCGGCCAGAAGAAGATCCTCGACAACCTGCGGGTCTTCATCCGGGCGGCCAGGGAACGGCGGGAGAGCCTCGACCACGTCCTCCTCTTCGGTCCGCCGGGCCTGGGCAAGACGACGCTGGCGCACATCGTGGCGAGCGAGATGAGCGCGCCGTTGCGGATCACCTCCGGCCCGGTGCTCGAGCGGGCGGGCGACCTCGCCGCGATCCTCACCAACCTCGAGGCCGGCGAGGTGCTGTTCATCGACGAGATCCACCGCCTGGGGCCGACCGTGGAGGAGATCCTCTATCCGGCGCTGGAAGACTTCCGCCTCGACCTGGTGATCGGCCAGGGGCCGGCCGCCCGCACCGTCAAGATCGACCTGCCGCGGTTCACCCTCGTCGGCGCGACCACCCGCGCCGGCCTGGTGAGCGCGCCGCTGCGCGCCCGCTTCGGCATCGTCCACCGTCTCGACTTCTACCGCCCCGAGGAGCTGAAGCTGATCGTCCTGCGCTCGGCGCGCCTGCTGGGCGTGACCATCGACGCGGACGGCGCGGCGGAGATCGCCCGCCGCAGCCGCGGCACGCCGCGCGTCGCCAACCGCCTGTTGCGGCGGGTGCGCGATTTCGCCCAGGTGGAACGGTCCGGCACGATCGATCTCGCCGTGGCCCGCAAGGCGCTGGCGCTCCTCGAGGTGGACGACTTCGGCTTCGACGACGTCGACCGCAAGATCCTCGGCACGCTCATCGAGCACTACGACGGCGGGCCGGCCGGCATCAAGGCTCTCGCCGCCGCGGTGGGCGAGGACAGTGGCACGATCGAGGACCTCTACGAGCCGTTCCTGATCCAGGAGGGCTTCCTCCAGCGCACGCCGCGCGGCCGGGTGGCCACCCGCCGCGCCTACCAGCACCTCGGCTATCCGCCCCGGCCGGGCAGCACCGGCTCGCTGTTCTGATCCCCCACGTTCCGAGCCATCGTGCGCCGTGCCGCCCTGATCTACAACCCGACGGCCGGACGCCGGCGCCACGCGCAGGTGCTGGACGCCATCCTCGCCATCCTGCGCCGCGGCGGCTTCGCCGTGGAGCCCGCCCCGACGAGCCGCGCGGGCGAGGCGACGCTCCTCGCCCGCGGCCTGGCGGCCTCCGGCTGCGAGGCGGTGTTCTCCTTCGGCGGCGACGGCACGGCGCGCGAGGTGGCGGCCGGCCTCCTCGGCAGCCCCGCCGCCCTCGGCTTCCTGCCCGGCGGCACCGCCAACGTGCTCGCCCTGGGCTTCGGCCTGCCGCGCGATCCGCTGCGGGCGGCGGCGGCGCTCTGCGCGGCGCCGGTCCGCGACTTCGACGTCGGCAGCGCGGAGGGAGCGGGCGGGTCCGCGCCCTTCCTGATGATGGTCTCGGCCGGCCTCGACGCCGCCGTCCTCGCCGCCCTGGACCTGCGCCTCAAGCACCGCTTCGGCAAGGGAGCCTTCCTCTGGCAGGGCCTCCGCGAGTGGTGGCGCTACGGGTATCCGGACCTCGAGATCGTCGCCGACGGCCACAGCCACACCGCCACGTTCGCCGCCGCCGCCAACATCCCGTACTATGCCGGCTCGTTCCAGCTCGCACCCGGCGCCCGTCCCGACGACCGCCGGCTGGAGCTGGTGCTCTTCCGCGGCCGCGGGCGGCGGGCCGCCATGGGGTTCGCCCTCGACCTCGTCCGCGGGACCCATGTCCGCCGCCGCGACGTCGCCGTGCTGCGCGTCGAGGAGGTGGTTTTCACCGCCCCGGCCGGAGCCGCGGCGCAGGTGGACGGCGACCTCTGTGCGGAGAGGCTGCCCCTCACCGTGCGGCTGGCGCCGGAGAGGCTCAAAGTGCTCTTTCCGAGGCTTCCTCGATATGACCGATCCGACTGATCCGACCGATCCGAGCGATCCGACGCCGCACCGGCCGCTCGACGCCATCTTCTCCCCCGGCTCCGTGGCCGTGATCGGCGCGTCGCGGCGCCGCGACTCGATCGGCTTTTCCCTGCTCCACAACCTGATCGCGAACCAGCTCAACGGCGCCATCTTTCCGGTCAATCCCGCGGCGCGGGCGATCCACTCGCTCAAGTGCTACCCCACCGTGGGAGCGATCCCCGACCCGGTGGACCTCGCCGTGATCCTGGTGCCGCAACGGCTGGTGCGCGGTGTGGTGGAGGAGTGCCTGGCCAAGGGCGTGCGCGGCCTGGTGGTGATCACGGCGGGCTTCGCGGAGACCGGCGAGGAAGGGGCGCGGCGCGAGCGCGAGCTGCGCGATCTGGTGCGCGCGGCCGGTGTGCGCATGATCGGCCCCAACTGCATGGGGGTGATCAACACCGATCCGGAAGTGAGCCTGAATGCCACCTTCGCGCCGACGCCGGCGCGGCCGGGGTCGATTGGTTTCGTCAGCCAGTCGGGCGCCCTCGGGGTGGCGATCCTCAACGTCGCCCAGGACCTGGGGATCGGCCTCACCCAGTTCGTCTCGATGGGGAACAAGGCGGACGTCTCGGGCAACGATCTCATCGAGCATTGGGAGGACGATCCGGAGACCCGCGTCATCTGCATGTACCTCGAATCGTTCGGCAACCCGCGGCGCTTCACCGAGATCGCCAAGCGGGTGACGCGCAAGAAGCCGATCCTGGTGGTCAAGTCCGGACGCACCGCGGAGGGGGCGCGGGCCGCCTCCAGCCATACCGGGGCCATCGCAGGCACCGATGTCACGGTCTCCGCCTTCCTCGACCAATGCGGCGTGCTGCGCGCCAACACCATCGAGGAGCTGTTCGACATCGCACGCGCCCTCGACCGCTCGCCGCTCCCCGAGGACAACCGGGTTGGCATCGTCACCAACGCCGGCGGACCGGCCATCATGGCGACCGACGCCTGCGTCAACCTCGGCCTGCGGATGGCCGAGCTGTCCGATGCCACCCGGTCCGGCCTGCGCGCCTTCCTTCCCGCCGAGGCGAGCGTCGCGAATCCGGTGGACATGATCGCCTCCGCCACCGCCGAGTCGTACAGCCGCACCCTCGCCGCGGTGCTCGACGACCCCGGAGTGGACATGGCGCTGGTGATCAACGTCACGCCGCTCCTCTCCAACCCGATCGACGTCCTGGAGGCGGCCGGCGCCGTGGCGCGCACGCGCGCCAAGCCGGTGCTCGCGGTGATGATGGCCACCGACGAGTTCTACGAGGCGGCGAAGGCAAAGGCCGACCTGCCGCCCGTGTACCGCTTCCCGGAGTCGGCGGCGCGCGCCCTCTTCATGCTCGCCCGCTACGGCGCCTGGCGCCGGCGGCCGGCGGAGGCTCCGGTCCCCGACTTCGCAGCCGACGACGCCACGGTGGCGGAGATCCTGGACCGCACCGCCGAGGGCTACCTCGGGCCGGCCGACGTCTTCCGTGTCCTCGACCTCTACGGCATTCCGCTGGCGCGCTGGAGCGTCGCCGCGACGCCCGAGGAAGCCCTGGAGGCGGCGCGCACGATCGGCTTCCCGGTGGTCCTCAAAGCGATCGCTCCGGACCTGGTGCACAAGAGCGACGTCGGCGCGGTGCGGGTCGACCTGCGCACCGCGGAGGAGCTCGGGCAGGCTCTAGACGAGATGACCGCCGCGGTGGCGCGGGCCGGTCATCGCATCGAGGGCTTCCTCATCCAGGAGCTGGCCCGCGGCGGCCACGAGGTCATTTTCGGCATCACCACCGACCCGCGCTTCGGCCCCCTCCTCATGTTCGGCCTCGGCGGCAAATACGTCGAGGTGTTCCAGGACGTCCGTTTCGGCGTGCCCTCGCTGGCGCCGTCCGAGGCGCGCGACATGATTCGCGGCATCCGGGGGTTCAAGCTCCTGGAGGGAGTGCGCGGCGAGCCCGGCGCCGACCTCGACGTCCTCGCCGACGTGCTGCTCCGTCTCGCCCAGCTCACGCAACGCCATCCGCGCCTCCACGAGCTCGACATCAACCCCTTCCTGGCCGGCCCCGATCGGCAGTCCGCGCGCGCCCTGGACGCCCGTCTGCGGGTCGGCCCTGCGTCACCTCCCACCGAGGAGCAGACGTGAAGGCCATCCTCGCCTCCGCCGCCCTCGCCGGCGCCGCCGCGGTGCTTTGGGTCGCCTCAGGATCGGCCGCCGCGCCCGCCTCGGTCATCCGCCGCGACCACACCGTCGAGTTTCCCGCCACCATCCACGCGAGCGGTTTCGGGCGCGCCTTCCTGGGCATGCCCGGCTATCACCTCATCGTCTGGAAGGGCGGGCGGGCCGCCGGCGAAGCGCTATTCCAGGCCGATGTGACCGACGTCCAGGTGCTCGACGCTCTCGAGGCCCTCGGCGGGAAGCCGGGGAACAACCTGCCGATGGCGAGCTGGGACGAGCGGAACGACGCGCGCTCCCATGCCCCCGACATGGTCATCGCCGGCCCGGCCGTCGACGTGCTCATCCGCATCCCCGGCCGCGTGGAGCCCTTGCGCCTGGATCAGGTCCTGGAAGACGCCACCGGACACGGCTTCGAGATGCGCCTTGGAGGCCACCGCGCCAACATCCCGAAGTGGAAATCCGGGTGCATCGCCTGCCTCTACTCCTGCCCCGGCAGCAAGGTCGGCAACGCCCGCTCGACCGTCCGCGACTACGTGCGCAACCCGGAGCGCTACCGGGTTCGCCCCGGCGTTCTGCCCGCGGACGGGTCGCGGGTGACGGTTGTGCTGCGGCTCAGCCCAGCCCCTGGCGCATGAAATGCCAGCGCAGGTCGCCTTCCATGGGGTGGAAGACCTCGGGGGCGATCTTGTGGTGGAAGCGGTGGAGGACGGCGCTCAGCGGCTCGCCGCCGGCCGCCGCCGCGATGGCGTCCGCCGCGTCGCTCCCCGCCTTACTGATGTAGGTCTGCCAGATCGCTTGGCGGATGGAGACCGAGCCGAGCGAGACGTTCGGCATGCGGCCCACACCCTTCCGGAGCACCGCGAGCTTCTCCTTGAGGCTCCGCTCGTCGTCCATCGGCTGGCGCTGCCACGGGGTGTACGGCTTCGGCACCAGCACGCTGACCCCGAGGTGGACGTGCCCGATGATCCCCTTCGGAACCAATTCTTCGAGCATGACTGATCGCGCGCGGGCGCCCAGCTCCAGGATTCCTTGGACGTCCTCCATCGTCTCGCCGGGAAGGCCGACGATAAAGTACAGCTTGAGCTGGGTCATGCCGTAGCGGAAGATCAGCCGGATCTTCTCCAGCAGGAAGTCGTTGCGGATCGGCTTGCCCATCTTGACCCGCAGCTCGTCGGTGCCGGTCTCGGGGGCCAGGGTGATCGAGCGGTCGCCGGAGGCGTGGAGCGCGTCCAGCACCCCCTCGGTCACCGCCGGGATGCGGATCGAGGAGACCGAGGTGCGGAAGCCGAGCCCGGTCGCCTCGCGCAGGATGAGCTCGATGTCCGGATGGTCGCCTACCGCCGTCGCCACGAAGCCGAGCTGGTCGGTGACCGGCCGCGCCCGCTCCAGGGACGCCAGGATGAAGTCCGTCGGGTGCCAGCGGAAGCGGCCCATGCCGAACGTCGCCCAACAGTAGCGGCACTTCTCGGGACAGCCGCGCGACATCTCGACGAGGAACTTCTCGGCGAACTCGGTGTGCGGCGTGACGATGGCGGTGGTGGGCAGGTGGCCCGGCAGCCGCATCTGCTCCTCGGTCAGCTCCAGCTTGTTCAGCTTCGGCAGCTCGTCCCCGTCTTCCAGCCCCTCTTCCGGACGATGGAAGGCCGGCACATAGAAGCCGTCCTGCGCCGCCAGACGCTCCAGGACCGCCGCGCTGCCCTCCTCTTCTTCCAGGGCGGAGAGCAGTCCGGGCAGCACGTTCTCCGCCGCGCCGAGGGCGAAGACGTCGATGAATTCCGACATCGGGAGCGGATTGATGGCGGCGCAGGAGCCGCCCATGACGATCAACGGGTCCCAGGGGCCGCGGTCGCGGCGCCGCAGCGGGATGCGCGCCCGCTCCAGCATCTGCAGGAGGTTGACGTAGTCCTCCTCGAACGACACCGAGAAGGCGATGCAGCCGAATTCGGAGAGCGGCCGGCGCGCCTCGACCGACAACGGCGCGCCGGTCCCGTCGGCGAAGAACCGCTCGCACGCCCAGTCGGGCCGGCGATGGACCAGCTCGTAGACGCGCTGGAACGCCAGGCTCGACATCGCCACGTGGTAGCTGTTGGCATACGCCAGCGCGAGCCGGTACCGGCCGTGGGGCGAAAACCGCTCCACCGGCCGCTCGGCGGCGAGGATGCTGGACCAGTCGTGGGCGGGTTGAGGCTTCTTCATCAGGGACTCTCGGGCAACACGCCATTGTACACGGCGCGTCAGGCAAGGCAGGCCGCGCACGATTGCGTCCGACAGTGTCCGACGCGTCGGCCCAGTGTCGCCGACGATCACCGACACATCAAGACCTCTCTCCTGTCGTTCCTGCCGGAGACTTTTTTCGCCTCGGCGCGACGCCGTTCCGCAACCAGAGCTTCGTGAACGAGGTGGTCATCCAGGATGCCGACGGGTTGCACACGATCCCGGTCGAGATCGTGCCGGCCGCGGCGAGCGAGGCCGCGGCTGCCTCCGAAGATCTTCGCGTCCTCGTCAGCGAGCCCTTCGAGGTCCGGGAGTCCGCCAGTGTCCCGCCGGCAGGCTCGGTCAGCATCAACTACGACTCCAGCTTCCTCCTGCTGGAAACCGCGGGGATCGAGAACCCCACCATGCACGACGACCTGGAGATCGCCTGGACCTTCAAAGGCATCCAGGCCGGCAGGACGACCATCACCATCATCACCCGCGGCGGCATCGCGACCTTCGTCGCGATGCGGACGATCGAGGTCGAGATCGTGGTGCTCGCGAAGTAACTCCCACGCCATCTCCCGGCACTCTTCCTACTGGGCCGTCGGCCACCGGGCCGACGGCCCCAAGGTTCGCACGCTCTGGGGCAGGGAGCCGCCGGATCGTCGGTTCGAGCGGGGAGGCCGGTCTCCCCGCTGGAACGGAGGGCCTCCCTGCTGGGGAGCCCTCCCCACCCGCTCGAACGGCCGGCCCACCCGCTCGGGAGGAGCGCGTACCTGCTCGGGAGCTAAAGCTACCTGCTCGAACGGAGCCCCTCCCCGCTGGAACGGCCCCTCCACCCGCACTCGAACGGAGCCTCTCCCTGCTGGAACGACCTCTCCACCTGTTCGAACGGCGGCTCCACCCGCGCGATGGAACGCTTGGTCGCAGCCCCCGCGCTCCCGGCGCCGCTCCGCCGGCCCAGACACTTCTCAGACAGATTCCAGGCTCCTTACAGGCGCGGCGGAGCGCCGAGCCGCCAATCTGGGCGGTGCAGGGCGGCAGTCCCGCCGCCATGCGACAAGGAGCTGAACGTCATGTCACGAATCCACGGATGGTGCCGTTTCCTGTTGGTGGGCGCGCTGCTGCTCGGCGCAGTCCCGGCCTTGCACGCGCAAGGGACGGGTGTGCCGCAGACCCTGGACGACCAATACGCCGAGCTCGCGGCGAGAGTGCCCGGCTTCGGCGGTCTCTACCTCGATGAAGACGGCACGACGCACGTCTACCTGCAAGACCTTTCCCGCGCCCACGACGTGCAGGACCTGGGCGAGCGCGTCGTGGTGCAGCAGGGCGAATACGACTTCCGGGACCTCTACGCCTGGAAGGCTGCGGTGCGGCCGCTGCTGACGTCAGCGGGCACGGTGTTCCTCGACATCGACGAGAGCCGTAACCGCCTCGTCTTCGGCGTCGAGAGCGACGCTATCAGGGGCTTCAGCGATCTGCTCGCGCGCTTCTTGCTCAGCGCGCGGGTGCCGAGCGATGCGGTGATCGTCGAGGCCGCCGAGCCGATCGTCGCGATGGAGCAGATCACCGACAAAATCCGCCCTGCCCCCGACGGCGTGGAGATCCAGACCGCCTTCGGCACCTGCACGCTCGGCGTCAACGTCCATCGCGGCGTCGCCGGCTTCATCACGGCCTCGCACTGCACCCGGCCCGACCAGGTGCAGGGCGGAGTTGACAGTACGGTCTTCTTCCAGAAGTCGGCGCTGATGGTCTCCGACCGGGTGGGCGTCGAGACGGTCGATCCGCCGTTGTTCACCGGCGGCTCGTGCCCGTCGGGACGGCAATGCCGCTGGTCGGACGCCGCCTTCGTGGCCTATGACTCCCCATCCCTCTCCAATGGCGGACGGATCGCCAACCCCCTCATCTGCCTGCCCAACGCGGCGGGCCCCCTCACGGTGAACCCCGCCCTGCCCCGCCTGCCGATCACGAGCTACATGTTCGGGAGCCCCGCGTCCGGCACCAATGTCTTCAAGGTGGGCCGCTCCTCGGGCTGCACGTTTGGATCGCAGAAAAACTCTTGCGCCGATGTGAACGTCTCCATCAACGTCTCGGTCGGCAGCTTCACGTTCCAGTTGGACACGGGCCGTACGCTGCTGTGCCAGAACGTGGTCTCGGGAGTTGCTCTCCCCGGCGACAGCGGCTCTCCGGTCTTCCTCAATCAAGGGGACCATGCCACGCTGGTCGGCAATCTCTGGGGCGGTAACTCAAGTATCTTCGCCTACAGTCCGTGGCTCTTCGTGTTTTTCGAGCTCGGCCCGCTCGTCCCCGACTTCCAGTAGCGCCTCGCCCCTCGTCCTCTCGCTTCCCACCGGCCGGGCCGGGAGCGGTGGGATAGAATTCGGGGGCGATGTCCAGGTATCGCTTCGGCCCGTTCGAGCTCGACGAGGCCGAGCACAGCCTTCACGCCGAGGGGCGGCCGGTGCCCTTGACCGGCCGCGCCTTCGACACGCTGCTCGTCCTCGTGCATCATCCGGGGCGCCTGGTCACCCGGGACGAGCTGATCGGCGCCGTGTGGGGCGAGACGATCGTCGAGGAAGGCAATCTCCACTGGACGATCAGCGCCGTGCGCCGAGCCCTCGCGGCGGACTGCGCGGATCCCATCATCGAGACCGTGCGCGGCCTCGGCTATCGGTTCCTGCCGCCGGTCGAGGTCGTTCCCTCCGAAGCCCCGGGCGGAGCCGTTCTCGCCGCGCCGCCGCCGGCTTCCCTGGCGGCCGGCGACAGCCTGCCCTCCCATCGCATGCGCTGGCGGCTCGCCTTGACCGCGCTCTTGCCGGTGCTGCTCCTTGGCGCCGTGGCGTGGACGGTGGCCAGCCGCCTCGAGAGGTTGAAGGCGGCCGAGACAGCAGGCGTCGCCGTGGTCGGCTTCCGCAACCTGTCGCCCGGGGGAGACGCCGGATGGGTCGGCACGGCGCTCTCCGAGATGCTCGCCGCCGATCTCGGCAGCGGCGGCACGCTGCGCCTGTTCCCCAGCGACGACGTGGCGGGCATGCGGCGCGATCTCGGATTGCAATTGGACGCTCCGATGGGGCTCGCCGACCTCGCGCAGATCCGGCGCCGCCTCGGCAGCGAGTGGGTGATCGTGGGCTCTTACCTGGTGATCCCAGGACAGGATCCGCCTCTGCGGGTGGATGCCCTGCTGCGCCATACCGGCACCGGCGAGACGCGGACGGCGGTCAGCCGGCGAGGACGGGAGACGGATCTGTTCACGCTGACCGACTCCCTGGCCGGCGAGCTGCGCCGTTCGCTCGGTGCCTCGACGAGCTCCGCGCAGCAGCCGGCGCGGGGCGCGATGCCTGCCGCGCCAGAGGTACAGCGGCTGTATGCCGAAGGACTGGAACGGCTCCAGCGCCGCGATGCGGTGGCCGCCGCCCGGCGGCTCGCTGACGCCACCGCGGCCGATCCCGAGTTCTCCGGAGCCTGGCTGGCCCTGGCGCAGGCCGACGAGCTTCTCGGCTTCCAGGTCAAAGCCGCCGACGCCGCTCTGAAGGCCACGGAGAGGTCTGGCAGGCTGCCGGAGCGGCAGCGGCTGGCGATCGAGGCGACCTACCTCCGCATCGCCCGGCGCTGGCCGGACGCGGTCGACCGCCTGCGCCGGCTGTACGCGCTGTCGCGGCACGCGCTCGAGGATGGGCTCGCGCTCGGCGAAGCGCTGATCCCGGCGGGACAGCCGAAAGAGACCCTGGCCACGGTCGTCGAGCTGCGGAAAGAACATCCGGCCGCGAGCGACGACGCCCGTCTGTCTCTGCTCGAAGCCCGCGCCTTCGGACGGCTCGAGGACTTTCCGCACGCCACCGCGGCCGCCCAACGCACCGTCACAGCCGCCCGGCGACAGGGGATGGTCCAGGTCGAGGTCGAGGCTCTGCATCGCATGGCGGCGGCTCGCCTCCGCGCCGGGACCATCGCCGACTGCGGCCGCTCGCTCGCCGAGGTGACCACCGCGCGCAGCAAAGCCGAGCCGACCGGCGACCGCTTTCTGCTCGGCGGCGTTCTGCAGGACTTCAGCGTCGTCCTCGACACGTGCGGGCAGCCTGCCAGAGCCGATCAGATGGCCCGCGAGGCGATCGACCTCTATCGGGAGATCGGTGCCGTGGGCAAGTTGCCACCGCTCCTCTACAACCTCGGCACGAGCCGGCTCGAGGAGGGCGATCTCCTCGCCGCCGACAGCCTGATGCGCGAAGCCCTCGACGCCTGCCTGGCGACCAGCACACTCTGCCGCGAACGGTTGCTCCATCCGATCGGAGTGAACCGCCTGCACCGCGGCGAGCTCGCCGAGTCCCGGCGGATGATCGAGGAGGGCATCCAGCTCAACAGCCAGCTCGGCAACCGCACCCGGGTCGCCGAAGCCCAGGGGTTCCTGCCGGACCTCGCCTTCTGGAGCGGCGACACGGCTCAGGCGGTCGCCTTGCAGCGCCAGGTGCTGGCGCTCCGCCAGGAGATCGGCGTCGCCCATCTGATCGCCTGGGCCCACAGCGACCTCTCCGGCTGGCTGACCGAGGCGGGGCGCGGCGCCGAGGCATTGGAGCACGCCCGCCTGGCGGTCACCATGGCCGCCAAGGACGGGGAGACCACCCTCAACGCCTGCTCCCGGGCAAGCCTCGCCTTCGCGGACCTTGCCGTGCGTGACCTCGAAGCCGCCGACCGCGAGAGCGCGGCCGCCATCGCCCTGCTGCGGCCACCGCGCTTTCCTTTCTGCTCCTTCTTCGTCTGGAGCGTGCGTGCCCAGGTGCTCCTCGCTCGCGGCCAGCTCGAAGCCGCCGAGGCGTTGATCGACCAGGGGCTGGACCTCGCCCGGCGCGGCGGCTTCGTGACCTTCGAGCTCTGGGGCCGCCTCCTCCGTGCCGAGCTGGCCCAGGCTCGCGGCCGGTCCGCCGAGGCGAGCCGGCTCGGCAACGAGCTTGCCGGAGAGGCGCAAGCCAAGGGCTTCGGCATCATCGCCCAACGCTGCAAGAGTCTCGTCGCGCATCCTGCGCCGAGTCACCGATCCAGAGGAAAGCTATGAAGGCACCGGTCCGCCGCTTCATCCTGGTCTGTTGCGTCGCCATGCTGGCCTTCGCCGCTTCGGGCGCCGCTCCCCGCGGCAAGCAGCCCAGCCTCCTCGACAGGCCGCGTGCCACCGCGGCACAGCTCAAGGTCCTCGATCGGCTGGTGGGAACCTGGGACGTGCGGGTGACGGTCCGCGCACCGTTGCCTGGGACCGTCACCTACGCGGAGACCTACGAGTGGGTGCTCGATCGCCAATTTCTGCGCTGTGAAACGACCGTCAAGTCCGATGGCACCAAGGAGCTGTCCATGACGACCTACGATGCAGCGGTAGGGAGCTACCACGTGTGGGTCTTCAGCACTTCTAACGGCGCCTACGAGCTGCCCTTCGGGGCCTGGGATGCGCAGACCCGGTCCATGGATTGGACCAGCGGGCCGAACACGCAGCTTTCGTTCACCAGTCACTGGACCTTCCCCGATGCCAACACCCGCCGGTGGACAGCCAGGCTCAAGGACTGGAAAGGCCAAGTGGTTCTCGATCTGGACGGTACGTGCATTCGCCGCAGGTGACCAGGCCCTTCACTGATGATCCAAGAGCTCACCCCGCAGGTCCTCTTCCAACTCATCCTCTGGGTTACTCTGATCGTCCCGGCACTGACCCTGCCGGTCTCGTGGGTTCTGCTGCGGCTCTACCATCGGGCGGTCCTCCGTGCGATGGCGGCGGTGGCCACGGGCACAGACGCTCAGCCCGCGGAGGCGGTTCCTCAGCCTGCTGCTTTCTCGACTCCCGAGCCTGCCGCTCGTCTCCGCTTGCGGACCGTTTACGGCCCCTGGTGGAGCGCCGCCCGCTACGCGCTCGCTGGGCTCGCGTTCGCCTCGATCATCACACTCGGTTTCTTCGTGCTCTTTCGATTCCGCCTTCAGCCTCTCTACTTTCTGGCCGTCTGGTGGGTCTTTTCCTGGCCTGTCGTCTTGACGGTCAACTTCGTGGTGCCTTCCGGCTGGCGCATGAAGTGGACCACGGTCCTGGCGTATTTCGTGGCTCTCGCAGGCTTCGGACAGTTGGCGGCTCTGACGCCCCTCTCGCCGCTGAACCCCCTCGCCGTCGCCTGGCTGTGGTCGGTCCTCAATCTCCCTCCGACCGTCCTGCTCCTCGCCTTCTTCAGCCGCCGCGTCCGAGCGGTCGGGCCTCTGGTCCTGAGCTTCATGACCGTCGCCGTTGCGGGCTCCACCCTCGGGTTCTGGGCGATGTTTTATCGCGGTGCCGCGGACAAGGTCATCGCCCTGACGGTCGCATTGCGCATGAGCGTCTACTGGACTCTCATCGGAGGCGCCGCGCTGGCCTTTGCAGGCTTCGGCGGGCTCGGCTGGCTCTTGGCGCTGTGGATCCGGCGCGGCTATCAACGCAAGGGGATCAGCGACCAGTCCCTCGCCCTCGACGCCGTCTGGCTGCTGTTCGCGGCCAGCGATTCGATCCTTCTCGCCCTTGGCGGCCTGCGATGGGCCCTCACTGGAGTCGTCGCGTTCCTGGTCTACAAGCTCGTCGCGCGGCTCGGTGCGAGGCTCTCATCGGCGCATGCCGCCCCGCGCTGCACAGCTCTCCTCTTCCTCCGGGTCTTCGCGCTCGGCAAGCGCAGCTCGCTGCTGTTCGAGGCCGTCACCAAGCCCTGGCGCCACGCCGGCAGCATCCAATTCATCACCGGACCCGACCTCGCCACTTCGACCGTGGAGCCGCATCAGTTCCTGGAGTTCCTGACCGGCAAGCTGGCCCAGCTCTTCATCAGCGGCCAGGCGTCTCTCGATCGCAGGATGGAGCTCCTGGATTCCCGGCCTGACGCCGATGGCCGGTTTCGCGTCAACCACTTCTTCTGCCACGCCGACACCTGGCAGGGGGCTGTGGCGCGGCTGGTGCGGGGAAGCGAGGTGGTACTGATGGATCTCCGCAGCTTCTCTCCGCGAAACGCCGGATGCGTCCGCGAGCTCAAGGAGCTGGTCAACGTCACGCCTCTCGATCGCCTGGTGTTGGTGATCGACGAGACCACCGAGCGGTCCTTCCTCGACGAAACGCTGGAATCCGTCTGGCGTGCGATGCCGCCCGCCTCACCGAATCGCGACAGGCCTCGCAGCGATCTCCACCTCTTCCAGCTCGACTCGGTCGGCGCCGCCGAGCATCGGCGACTGCTTCACCGGCTGTGCCTCGCGGCAGGCCGAAAGCCTCAAGGCAAGACCTTCAGCCCACTGAGCCAATAGCAAGGCAAGTGTCCTCTTTCGATCCGGCCATCTCCCTCTTGATCGAAGAGCATAACCTCAGCGGGGAGACCACTCTCCCCACTCGGGGGATGGGCCTCCCCGCTCGGACGGGCTCCCCACCCACTCGCGCGCTGGACTCGCGGGGCGCCGCCCGGCGCCCAGAGCGCTTGCCGTAGAATCGCGGGCGATGGAACACGTAGTGGAGGCCCCCAGGACCAGCGCGCCCCTCGGTGCCGAGGAGCGCTACCGGCTCCTTGTCGAGGTCTCCGCGGCGGCCAACTCGCAGCTCGAGATCGCGGCGGTGCTCGGGGAGGTGGCGCAGGCGCTCGCGCCATTCCTCGCGGTGGACGGCGTCAGCGTGACGACGGTGGACGGCGACCGGCTGGTCCCGCATGCGCTGCACGTCCGCGGCGTCGAGCACCGGCGGGGCGACTCGGTGGCGGACGTCGTGGCGCGCTGGCGAGGGTCGGCGAACGGTATTCCCGGCTCGGCGATGCCGCGCTGTTTCTCCCTCGCGGGCTCCGGGACCGAGCACGTGGCGCGGACGGGCTCCGCCTATGTCTGCCACGATTTGAGCCTCGGCGGGAAGTTCGTGGAGGACGCCAACCTGAGCGACAAGGGGATCCGCTCGTATGTCCGCGTCCCCCTCCGAATCCGCGAGCGCCTGGTGGGCTCCATGGTGTTCGCGCGGACCACGCCGCACGGCTTCGCGGCGCACGACGTGGAGGTGCTGGAGGCGGTCGCGCAGCCGATCGCCGCCGCGGTGGCCAACGCGCTCGCCTTCGAGGAGATCGCCCGCTTGACCGGCCGCCTCCAGGAGGAGAACCAGGCGCTGCGCCAGGAGGTCGACGAGCGCTCGATGTTCGAGGAGATCGTCGGCTCGGCGCCGGCGCTGCGCCGCATGCTCGGCCACCTGGAGAAGGTCGCCGCCACCGACTCGACGGTGCTCATCACAGGCGAGACGGGGACCGGCAAAGAGCTGGTGGCGCGCGCCATCCATCGCCGGTCGCAGCGCGCCGGCCGCGCTCTGGTCACGGTCAATTGCGCGGCCCTGCCCGGTACGCTCATCGGCTCGGAGCTGTTCGGCCACGAGCGCGGCGCGTTCACCGGCGCCGTTCAGCGCCGCATCGGTCGCTTCGAGCTCGCGGACGGCGGCTCGATCTTCCTCGACGAGGTGGGCGAGCTGCCCCCCGAGATCCAGGTGGCGCTGCTGCGCGTGCTCCAGGAGGGCGAGCTGGAGCGGGTCGGTGGCACGCAGACGATCCACACCGATACCCGGGTGATCGCCGCCACCAACCGCGACCTGGCGGATGCGGTGGCCGCGGGAACGTTCCGCAGCGATCTCTTCTATCGCCTGAACGTGTTTCCCATCGCGGTGCCGCCCCTGCGCGAGCGCCGGGAGGACATCCCGATCCTCGTCGAGTACTTCACCGACCGTTTCGCGGCGCGCCTGGGCAAGCGGTTCAGCCGGCTGGAGCGCGGCGCCATGGACCGCATCCTCGCCTATCCCTGGCCGGGCAACGTGCGCGAGCTGCAGAACGTCATCGAGCGGGCCGTCATCCTCTCGGAAGGGGACACGCTGCACATCGACGAGCCGCTCACGGCAGGCGGCTCTGACACCTCCACGCTGGAGATGTCCCTGCCGGACAGCCTGCGTGGCCAGGAGCGGCGGCAGATCGAGGAGGCCCTGACTGCGGCCGGCGGGCGCGTCTCCGGAACCGGAGGAGCCGCCGCGCGCCTCGGCGTTCCCGCCACCACCCTCGAGTCGCGGATCAAGCGGCTGCAGATCGACAAGCGGCGCTTTCGATAAGACCCCTCACCTCCCGAGATCTCGTGAATTCCTGAGATCTCGTAACGAAAGCCGTCATCAGCAAATCGCAACTCGTTGATTCCACACGGCCGGCCTCTTGGCACCGATCGTGGATTGCTTCCCCGAGCGGAGGCGGATCGCGATGTTGCGCATCGAAACCCAGACCGAGACAGCAGCCGGAGTGACCTACGCGCTCATCGGGAGAGTGACCGGCGAGAACCTGCCGGAGCTGGGCCGGCTGCTCGCCGCGGCGCGCCGGGAGGGGCGCCGGGTGACGCTGGACCTGGCGGGCGTGGTGCTCGTCGACCGCGAGGTGGTCCGTTTCCTGTCGACCGGCGAAGGGGCGCGCGCGGAGCTCGCCCACTGCCCCGCGTACGTCCAGTCGTGGATCCGGTGCGAGGGGAGGGAGGAGAAAACGCAGTGAACAAGAGATGGTCAAGGAAGATCTTGACGGCCGCTTGCGTGCTCGTGCTGGCGTGTGCGGGAGCCGCTTTGGCTCAGCCGCCCACCCCGGAGGCTGCGCCGCTGCGGCTGTCGCTGTCCGACGCCGTCGCATGGGCTCTCTCGGACGCCACGGCGACGCGCCTCGCCACGCTGGCGGTGAATCTCTCGCAGGCGCGGGCCGGGCAGGCGCGTTCCGCGTTGCGCCCGCAGGCCGCCGGCGAGGTGCGGGTGGCGAGCGACATGGTCAACTTGAAGACGTTCGGATTTGCCGCGCCGGGCTTTCCGACCGTGGTTGGGCCGTTCGACGTGGTGGACGCCCACGTCAACGTCGCCTGGAACGTGATCGACCTGGCGGCCCGCAAGCGCTACGAGGCGGCGCAAGCGGGAGTGCGGATCAGCGAGGAGGAGCGGCGGCGGACGGAGAACGAGGTGGCGGCGGCGGTGGCGACGCTCTACCTGGCCGTGGAGCGCAACAGCAACCGGATCGATGAGATCCGCGCCAACATGGACCTGTTCGAAAAGCTGCGCGAAGTCGCGTTCGACCAGCGCAAGGCCGGCACCGGCACCCGCATCGACACCACGCGGGCCGACGTGCAGCTCGTCCGCCAGCGGCAGGCGCTCCTGGTGGCGCAGCACCAGCGCGACGTGGCACAGCTCGCCTTGCTGCGCGCCATCGGCGCCGACCTCGGGACCTCCCGGGTCGAGCTGACGGATGACGTGACGAAGCCCGCCGAGAACCTGCCGACGGTCCCGGCGGCACTCGCCACGGCGCGGCAGGAGCGGCCGGAGCTGCATGCCCTCGCCGAACAGGAGCACGCCGCCAAGCTCGCCGAGAAGGCGGCGCGGGCCGAGAAGCTGCCCCGCCTCTCCCTCTCGGCGACCGCCACGGAGAGCGGCAACTACCTGCGCGACCTGTTCTGGACGCGCAGCCTGAACGCGGTGGCCTCGGTGCCGCTCTTCACCGGCCACCGGCTGGAGCAGCAGATCGTGGCGGCACAGATCCAGCGCCAGCAGGTCACCGAGCAGATCCGCGACACGGAGCGGCAGATCGAGCAGGAGGTGCGCCAGGCGCTCCTGGCGTTCGACAGCGCGCAGAGCCGTGTCGAGCTCACCGACCAGGGAATCCGGCTCGCCGAGGACGAGCTGGAGACCGCCCGCGACCGCTTCCAGAACGGCGTCGCCTCGTCGATCGAGGTGGACAACGCCCAGACTTCGCTCGTCGCCGCCCGCGACGCTCGGATCGACGTCCTCGCCGACGTGGCGCAGGCGCGCTTCGACCTGGCGCGGGCGACCGGCGAGATCCGCAAGCTGATTCCCGGCCAGACCGGTTCACGATGAGATCCAGAGAGACCGAGGGAAGAATGAGCAGCCCATTGAAGATCGAGAAACCCCAAAAGGTCGACGCTTTCGCGCCCAAGGCGGAGACCAAGACCCGGAACGGGCGCATCCGCAAGATCGTAATCCTGTCGATTCTGGCGATCCTGGTGGTCGCGGGCGCGATCTTCGGCACCCGCACGGTCGTGTTCTACGAGCACCACGAGACCACCGACGACGCGCAGGTCGACGGCGACATCAATCCCCTGCTGCCCCGCGTCACCGGCTTCGTCCAGGAAGTACGGGTGAAGGAAAACCAGCACGTCCAGGCCGGCGAGGTGCTGGTGGTGATCGATCCCCGCGACTTGCAGGCCAAGGTGGACCAGGAGCAGGCCGCTCTGCTCAACGCCCAGGCCGCGGTGCCGGTGGCGCGCGCCGCAGTGGTCTCCGCGCGCGCCATGCTGGCCGGCGCGCGGGCGAAGATCACGACCAACCAGGCCGACGTCACCGCGGCCCACAGCCACCAGGAGCAGACCGCCGCCGACCTCGCCCGTTACCAGGCCCTCGTCGCCAAGGAGGAGATCTCAAGACAGCAATACGACGCGGCCCGCGCGGCCGCCGACGCCTCGCGCGCCGGCACCAACGCAGCCCGCGCCACCACGGAATCGTCCCGCGCCACCGCCGAATCCGCGGCGGCCCAGCTCACCGCCGCCGAGCGCCAGGTGACCGCCGCCGAAGCCCAGGTCGCCCAGCACCAGGCCACCCTGGAGGCCGCGCGCCTCCAGCTCTCCTATGCCGTGCTGCGCGCGCCGGCCGGTGGCATCGTGGCCAAGAAGAACGTCGAGGTCGGCCAGCTCGTGCAGGCGGGGCAGCCGCTGCTCGCCATCGTCGACGACGAGGAGCCCTGGGTGACCGCCAACTTCAAGGAGACCCAGCTTCAGAAGATGCGCGTCGGCCAGACCGCCGAGGTCGAGGTCGACGCCTACCCGGATCACACCTTCCACGCCCGCGTCGAGTCGCTGGCGGCGGCGACCGGAGCCCGCTTCTCCCTGCTGCCGCCCGACAACGCCACCGGCAACTTCACCAAGGTCGTCCAGCGCGTGCCGGTCAAGATCGTGTTCACCGATCCTCCCGATCCCCGGCGCCCGCTGCGCGTCGGCATGAGCGTCAGCGTCGTCGTGAATGTCGGATAAAGGGCCAGGAGACACTGCCGTGCCGGAGCAGGGAGCCGCCAACAAGTGGATCATCACGATCACCGTCATCCTGGCGTCGATGATCGAGCTGATCGACACCTCGATCGTCAACGTCGCGCTGCCGCAGATGATGGGCAATCTCGGCGCGACGCTCGACGAGATCGCCTGGGTGGTGACCGGCTACGTGGTCGCCAACGTGATCGTCATCCCGATGACCGCGTTCCTCGCCGCCCTCTTCGGCCGCCGCAACTACTTCGTCGGCTCGATCATCCTGTTCACGGTGGCGTCGTTCTTCTGCGGCCACGCGGTGGGCCTCTGGGAGCTGGTGATCTTCCGCTTCATCCAGGGGATCGGCGGCGGCGCCATGCTCTCGACGTCCCAGGCGATCCTGGTCGAGGCCTTCCCGCCTGACCAGCTCGGGCTCGCCAACGGGCTCTTCGGCCTCGGCGTCGTCGTGGGGCCGACGATCGGACCGACGCTGGGCGGCTGGATCACCGACAGCTACTCCTGGCGCTGGATCTTCTACGTCAACCTGCCGATCGGCATCGCCGCAGCGCTGATGGCGATGGCGTTCATCCCGCCGCCCAAGGAGACTCGCGCGGTGGGAACGATCGACTGGGCCGGGATCGGGCTCCTGGTGGCCGGCATCGGCGCGCTCCAGATCGTCCTCGAACGCGGCCAGTCGGAGGACTGGTTCTCCGCCGGGTACATCCGCTGGCTGACTGCGATCTCGGTGGTCTGCATCGCCGGCTTCATCTGGCGCGAGCTGACCGCCGAGCATCCGGTGGTGGACCTCCACGTGCTGCGTGACCGCTCGCTTGCGGTGGGGACGATCTTCACCTTCATCCTCGGCTTCGGGCTCTACGGCTCGGTCTTCATCTTTCCCGTGTTCGCCCAGAACCTGCTCGGCTTCACCGCCATGCAGACCGGGCTCATCCTGCTTCCGGGCTCGCTCGCTACGGCGGTCATGATGCCGGTGGTGGGCAAGCTCATGCAGCGCGGCTTCCCGGCGCAGGTGCTCAACGCGCTGGGCTTCGTCTCCTTCTTCGGCTTCACGTGGATGCTGTCGCACTCGACCCTGGCATCCGGAAGGGCCGACTTCTTCTGGCCGCTCATCCTCCGCGGCGTCGGTCTCGGCCTGCTCTTCGTGCCGTTGACGACGCTGGCGCTCTCGGGCCTGCGCGGCAAGGACATCCCGGCGGGCTCGGGGCTGACCAACATGATGCGCCAGCTCGGCGGCTCATTCGGCGTCGCGCTGGTGGCGACGTTCATCCAGTACCGCTCGTGGACGCACCGCTCGCACCTCCTGGAGCACGCCTCGATCTACGATCCGGAGCTGCGCCAGCGGCTGGCCGCGCTGACCAGCGGCCTGATGGCCAAGGGGTCGTCGCTCTTCGACGCGCAGCGGCAGGCGTACGGGGCGATCGAGGGGATGGTGATGCGGCAGACATTCCTGCTCACCTACATGGACGCCTTCCGCATCGTCGGTGTCTTCTTCCTCCTCTGCATCCCGCTCCTCCTCCTCTTCAAGCGGAAGGCGGGGCCGGCGGCGCCCGTCTCAATGCACTGAAGCGGGCGGCGTGGGACGGGACAGGAGCAGCGGTTTCCCGGGAGGAATCTCAAGATTGAAGCATGTCGCGAATCCAGACTGCACCGCCCTCGATTACCTGGATGGTCAGCTCCTGTCCGTACAGAAGGGCCATGCCAAGGAGAGAATCCGTCTCTACGACGTCCACTGCGACACGGCGCGGCTGGCCATTCCAGAGCACTATCCCGTCATGAACGTCATACAGGGTTCTGCTGCCATCGCCCAAGAGAGCGCTTGCCCTGGTCCGAAAAGGAAGTCTCAGCTCGGCGACGAGATGCGACGACAGCGTGAGCGCGCCATCGTAGCCGGTATCAACGACGGCCTCCACGGCTCGCTCGGCCCCACCCGGACCGCGAACAGTCAAACGGAGGATAGCTTCGCGAAAGGCGTTGACGTTTCCCGTCACCATTCGGCGGCGCGGCTCTTGAGGCGGTGGGAACCGAACCGGCGAGCGTAGCCAAATCCAATCCGGCGCAGCCAGAGCTGGGCACCGGGATTCCGGGCGAGAAGGCGGTCGGAGGCGGTCAGCTCGTCATCATCGATCTCGTAGGCGCCAGTCTCAATGTCAATGACGATGAACTTGCCTTTGTCGTCCGGGCTCACCCGGGGGAGGACGTCACGATCGTAGATCTCGTCGCCGCGCCGCGCGAGCTCTTCTCTGGAATAACGGGGTGGGGTCGCTACGGGAGCCATGCCTCAAGTATAGGACGTTCTGCCCCGATCCCCGAGCGGCGTCTTCTTCCTCCTCTGCATCCCGCTTCTCCTGCTCTTCAAGCGGAAGGCGGGGCCGGCGGTGCCCGTCTCAATGCACTGACTTCAATGCACTGCGGCGGTGGCCGGCGTGGTCGGGGAGAGGTGGCCGCTGGCCTTGACCACGATGTGGACCTCTTTCTCCACGCGCAGGATGAAGAAGCTCGGGTCGGCCATGCCCCACTCGAGATAGGGGATGGTCATCCTGCCGACGGCGTTCACCCGGTCGTCTTTGGCATTCGCGGTCGCCAGCAGATCGACGGGGCGCTGGACGCCATGCATGTCCAGAATGCCATGAAGCTCGATCTCGCTCCGGCCTTCGGGGTTCAGGCTGCCGCTGATGCGCTCCACGGTGAACACCATGTCGGGGTACTTCTGGCTCTCCAGGATCTTGTTGTGCATCTTGCGATCCCGGCGTCCGATGCCGGTCCAGGCGCTGGTCGCGTCGATGACGATGCGCCCGTTCGCTTGTCCGGTGGCAGGGTCGAAATCGATCTTCCCCTCTCTGACTTCGAGCGTCCCGGCCACCGAGTGGAGGGTGGCGCCGAAGCCGAGCTCGATCGTGGTCGCCGTCGGATCGAGGGTGAGAGTCAACGAATCTGCGGCGAGCGGTGAGGCGAGACATCCGAGGAGCAGAGTGGCAAGGAACCCCACGGCGAGGCGGTGCATCGGTGTCCTCCTTCGAGGTGTACGTCCCGCTTCGACCGCCGCCGGTTCAAACGGCGGCGACCAGGCGCCAGGCGAGGCGAAGAGCGCCGTCGATCCCCAGTCCCCGCGCCGGCAGAGCCCGGGCGTGGATGCCGAGCAGGCGCGAGAAGAGGGCCGGCTCGGCGGCGAGGGCGCGGATGGCGCGGGCGCGCAGCCGCGGCCGGCGCTCCAGGAAGAGCACCACAGAGGCGATAGCGTTGGGCAGCCGGTTGACGCGCCGCCAGGCACGGGGGTAGGGGGCGAGATCGGCTGCGGAGCCGGCGGAAATCGCAGCCACCAGCGCCGCAGCCTCATGGAACGCCACGGCCAGGCCCTCGCCGGTGATGGCGTCCAGATAACCGGCCGCGTCGCCGACCAGGGCCAGGTTGCCCCGAACGACACCGCGCACCTGCTGGAGGAGGGGTCCGGCGCCGCGGTCACGTGAGGCGACCGGCGCGCCGGCGACCCGCTCGCGCAGAGTGGGGAAGCGCGCCAGAAGAGTTTCGAAGTCGCTCGGGCCGCCGCTCCACAAGAGGGCAATGCCGACCTGATCCGCGCTGACCGGCGTGACGTAGGCCTCGCACGCGGGTCCCCAGTAGACCTCGACGAAGTCGCTCCAAGGTGGCAGGGCGAAGTGGCGGCGCACACCGAAGCGTCGGGACGGCATGGAGCGTGCCGAAGGGCCAGCGAGGCCTGCCTGCTCGCGGAGGTGGGAGCGCAGACCGTCCGCGGCGACGATCCAGCGGGCCCGGACAAGGGACTGACCGCCGCCGGCCTCGATCTCCACTCCGGCGTACGGCGGCCCCGGCGGCAAACCCTTCACCACCGTGCCCCAGGCGAGGCGCACGCCAATTTCCTCCGCCCGGCGCACCATGGCCTGGTGCAGGGCGAGGCGGCGGACCCCCAAGCCGGCGGCGTGCGGGAAGACCCCCTCGGCGGTCATCCCGCCGTCAATGTAACGGATGCCGCGGAACGGATAGCTGTCCGCGGGAGCGAGCTCGACCCCGAGGGCGCGGAGGTGAGCCACCGCGTCGGGCATCAGCCCTTCGCCGCAGGCTTTGTCGATGGGCGGGCGGGTACGATCGAGAACGGTGACCTCCAGACCGGCGAGGCGGGCGCCGATGGCGGTGGCGAGGCCCGCCGGACCGCCGCCGACCACCACCAGGTCGGTGGAGTCGAGCGGCTCGGCGTCACTCACGGGTGCCGTCCCCCGGACCGCTCCAGCGCAGGCGGGCGAACGCGAGGCCGGAGCGCGCCATGGCCTTCGCCATGCGCAACGGGGTCACCGCCTCGGGCGGCGCCAGCTCGCCGGCCAGGTAGAGGCGCAGGGCTTCTTGCCTGCGCAGCTTGCCCGACGACGTGCGGGGGAGCGTCCCGGGCGCCAGCACCTCGACGCGGTCGACGGCGAGACCCACGGCGCCGAGCACGGCCTCGCGGCAGAGCTCCGGCAGCACGGCCAGCTCGTCGTCCGTCGCGCCGCGCGCCGCCTCCACGAAGAGCGTGAGCACTTCGCCTTCGGCCCCCTCCGGCAGCCAGCTCGCGGCGACCGCGCACCCGGTGCGGGCGCCCGGCAGGCCGTCCACTGCGCGCTCGATCTCGTCGGGCGCGTAGTTGCGGCCGCGCAGGATCACCACGTCCTTGGCGCGCCCGGTGAGGAACAGCTCCGAGGTGTGAAGGAAGCCCAGGTCGCCGGTGTCGAGCCAGCCGTCGCGGACCGCGCGGATGGTGGCCTGCGGATCGTCCAGGTAACCCTCCATGAGCGATGGACCCTGGATCCATACCCTTCCCACGCGCCCCGCAGGCTGCTCCCGCCCCGCCTCGTCGCGGATGCTCAGGCGGAACCCGGGGACCGGTCGACCGACCGAAACGATCTCGCGCCCGTCGGCCACCTCGCGCGCCGTGCCGGTCCCTGCCAGCGCCTCGCGATCGAAACGCAGGCAGCGGAACGGTCCTCTGACGTCCGAGAAGGTGACGGCGAGCGCCGCCTCCGAGAGGCCGTACACGGGGGTGAGCGCGGCCGGCGAAAAGCCCCAGCGCCGGAACCGTTCGACGAAGGCGCGCAGCACCGCCGGCGCCACCGGCTCGGCGCCATTCAACGCCGTCTGCCAGCACGTCAGGTCGACGCCGTCCATCTCCTCGTCGGCGATGCGGTGCGTGCACAAGCCATAGGCGAAATTGGGCGCCGGCGAGATGGTGCCACGGTACCGGGAGATGGCCCGTAACCAGAGAGCCGGCCTGGCGACGAACAGCTCCGGCCCAATCAGCGTCAGCTCGGCCTCGCGCGACAGGGCCGGAAAGACACAGCCGATGAGCCCCATGTCGTGATAGAGCGGCAGCCACGAGACACACGACTGCCGCACCTCGGCGGTATCGGGAAAGAAGCCGTTGAGGATCTCCGTCTGGGCGACGATGCCGCGGTGGGTCAGGGCGACCGGCTTGGGCTCGACAGTGGTGCCGGAGGAGAACTGGACCAAGGCGAGATCGGAGGGCTCGACCGGCACCAGCTCGCCATCGGCCCGCGGCAGATCGTCGAGCGTGCAGCAGCCGAGCCGCGGACGGGAAAGCGCCACCGCCTCGCCAAGGATCCGCTTCACCCGCGGGTCCGTGAGGACCAGGACCGCGGACGTGGCGGTCAGCATGCGGGCGGTGCGGTGGAGATACTCGCGGAGGCGGCCCAGGCGGACCGGCGGATAGAGCGGCACGACGACCGCGCCGGCGAGGAGGGTACCGAAGAACGCCGCGAAGAAGTCGCGGCCGGTGGGGAAGACCAGAGCGATGCGGTCGCCGCGCCGGACCCCCACGGCCTGGAGCCCCCCGCAGACCACGCGCGCCTGATCGCGGATCTCGGCCCATCCGACCCACCGCGCGCGCTCGGAACGGTCGATGAACCGCAAGCCACCGTCCGGCCGCCCGGCGACCCGCTCCAGGTAGTCGTTGAGCGTCTCAGACACCGAGCTTCCTCCGCACGATCGCCACGAGGTCTCCTACCGTCTCGATCGCCGCCTCGTCCGCTTCGTCGAGCAGAACGCGGAAGCGGTTCTCCACTTCCGCCGCGAGGGTCAGCAGGCGGATCGAATCGAGCCGCAGATCCTCCACCAGCCGCATCTCCGCCGTGAGCGGCCCTTGCCAGTCGAGGTGCCGGCGGGCCACGTCGGCGATCCCGGCCAGGATCGCGTCCTCCCTCATGCGTGCAATCCCGGCACCAATCGCGGCCGTTCGGAGAACACCTCCGCATAGCTCGTCAGGCTCGCCAGCGCCCTCTCCTCGGCCCGGATACGCACCCACAGCACGAGAGCGTTCAAGAGGCTGAACGCGAGCGCGATCAGCCAGGCCGTGTGGACCAGGGGAAGAGCGGCGATCTCGGCGCATACCGCCAGGTAGTTGGGATGGCGGATGAAGCGGTACGGCCCGCCGGTCACCGGCGGCGTCCCCGGCAGGACGACGATGCGGGTGGTCCACTTGCCGTCCAGCGTGCGGATCACCCACCAGCGGAGCGCGGTCGCCAGCGCCAGAACCATGAGCATCGCCGCGCCCAGCGGCGGGATGAACGGCCGGTCGAGGAGCCAGACTTCCAGGGGGCAGGCGATCAGGAACCCGGTGTGAAGAAGCACCATCCACCGGTAGTGCCCTGGCGCGGCCTCGACGCCGCCGCGGGCCAGGAGCCGCGCGCGGTTGCGCGCCGCGATCCGCAGCTCCACCAGCCGGCCAGCGGCGACAAGGAGGATCAGGAGCGTATAGAGGACGCGCGTATCGAAACCCCGGAGCATGCTCATTCCGCGGCCTAGTGTAGCCGCGAACGCTGGTGGGTCCCTAGGGGATGCGGGATGGTTCTGGCCGGGTCGCCCTCACCACTGGAGCAGCACGATCTCCGAGCAGAACCCCGGACCCATGGCCATCAACACGCCGTAGCTGCCGGGCGGCGGCCGGTGCGACTCCAGGATCTCCGCGAGGATGTGGAGGACCGAGGACGAGGAGAGATTACCCACCGTGCGCAGGCTGTCCCAGGTCAGATCGAGGGCTCCGTCCGGCAGCTCCAGGGTTTCCTGCACGGCCTCGAGCACTTTCGGACCTCCCGGGTGGCAGATCCAGGAGGCGATGTCGGCCCGCGCGAGGCCATGCTCGGCGAGAAAGCCGTCGCAGTCTTGGCGCAAGGAATCGCGGACGACCTGTGGCAAATCGGCCGAGAGGACGATCTGGAAGCCCCGCTCGGAGATGTCCCAGCCCAAGAGCCGCTCGGAGTCGGGGTAGAAGATCGAGCGGGTGTCCACGATCCGCGGCCCTGGCTCGGTGCGGCGCTCGCCGACCACCGCGACCGCGGCCGCTCCGTCGCCGAACAGCCCCGAGGCGATGAGGTTGGGGATCGAGAGGTCTTCCGCCTGCAGCGTGAGGGAGCAGAGCTCGACGGAGAGGAGCAGGGCCACCTGGTCGGGAAAACCGCGCACGTAGTCGGCGGCGCGGGCGAGACCGGCCGCTCCGGCGACGCAGCCGAGGCCGAAGATGGGCACCCGTTTGATGCGAGTCGAAAAGCCGATGCGGTTGATCAGGCGGGCGTCGATGGACGGCGTCGCGATGCCGGTGACCGAGACGAAGAAGATGGCGTCCACGTCGGCCGGCGCGAGAGCAGCGCGTGACAGCGCGTCCTCGACCGCGGCGCCTCCCACCTCCTGGGAGACCCGGATCCAGGCGTCGTTCGCCTTCCCCCAGGACGTGATCGCGTCGTACTCCTCGATGGGCAGCGCCAGGTGCCGGCCGCCCACCAGCAGGTTCTTGTGCATCCGGTCCAGCCGGTCGGCGTTGAAGTACTGGCCGGCCCAGCGCCGGCGCAAGGCGGCCACCAGGACGTCCTGATCGTAGTAGTGCGGCGGGAGCGCCCGCCCGACGGCGGCGATCCTCAAGGGAGGTGTGACGGGGGTTGCGGAAAGTCCACCATGACGGTCCGCGTCTCAGGGCTGCAGCCCGGCCGCAGTCGCGGCGAGCCCGAGGAGCACGCCGCAGATCGTGTACAGGATCCACCACTGAAAAGCCATCGACCACCACGGGGAGGGAGGCAGGCCGGCGATCCCGACCACGCTGACGACCAGAAGAGGACCGCGGAAGACCCAGGCGATCCAGCCCGCCAGGAGGCCCGCGAGCCAACGGGTGCTGTTCCGCGCATAGATCAGAAGGAAGAGGGCCGACAGGCCGAGGGATTCGAGCGTCCAGGTCACCACCGGCACCCAGGGCGGCAGCACGCGGGCGCCGGCCGCCGAGATGGTGTGCGGGTTCGGAGCCTTGCCGAGCGCCTCCAGCGCGAAGTGGAAGAGCGCCATGGCGAGGATGAGGAGCGGCAGCGAAAGGAGGAGGAAGCGTCGCAAGAGAGCCCGATGATACAGCAAGGGCGCGCAGCGCCAGCCCGGTAGAAGCGGCGCGCGTATACTGTGGGGACTGTATGGAACCGCGCACCGCTCCCACCCTGCTCGTCTTCACTCTCGGCGCCGCCGCCGAGAGCACCCGGCGGGGTCTGCTGCCCGCGGGCCAGCGGGCGTTGGAGACCGAGCTGTGGGCGGGCTGCCTGGCCACGGCGCTCGACGCCGGCCGCGCCTGCGGCTGCGCTCTGGAGGTCTGCTCTCCCGCGCCGCTGTCCGTGCCGCCCGATGCGCGCTCCGTGCGGCAGCCGGACGGGCCGTTCGGACGCCGGTTGGAAGGCGCCCTCCGCGACGCCTTCTCTCGCGGCGCGGGTCCCCTGTTGGTGGTGGGGACCGACGTGCCCGGCCTCGCGGCCCGGCACCTCGAGCGAGCCCTCGCAGCGCTCGCTGCGGAGCCGGACTGCGTGGTGCTCGGCCCCAGCCCCGACGGCGGTTTCTATCTCCTGGCCTGCGGCCGGCCGATCGCCGGGCTTACGGCCGCCACCCGCTGGCGCCGGCAAGACACGCTGCGTGGCCTGATCCGCGCGCTGCGCACGGCAGGCAGGCCGGTCGTGCTCCTCGAGCCGCTGCGCGATTTGGACCGGCGGGCCGACCTCGAGCGCTGGCTCGCCGCCGCGCCGGGAGCCGAAACACCCTGGCGCGGACTGGCCCGCCGGCTCGCAGAGGTCCTGGCGCGCCGCCGGCGGCCCCCGGTTGCCGCCCGGCTGAGCCGGCCGCGCCCGGCTTTCATTCCCGCCGCGCCCGGACGCGCGCCACCGACCTTCACCTCCTGCTGATTTCCCACTGAAACTCCTGGGAGCTGCCGGGTGACCCACGTGCAGGGGGTCGTCGACCCTCTGTCGCGCCGGCGCTGGAGCCCTGCCACGCTTGGAGGCTGGATGACATCGATCGCAGAGGAACGGACCGCCGCCGGGGGGAGCGCCCCCCGCGTCGAGCTCAGGTCGCTCGATACCCTCTGGTTCCAGGTCGGCGGCACGGTCTGCAACCTTGCCTGCACCCACTGCTTCATCTCCTGCTCGCCGACCAACCACACGCACGAGATGCTCCGCCTCGCGGAGGTCGAGCGCACCCTCGACGAAGCCGTCCGCCTCGGCGTGCGGGAGTACTACTTCACCGGCGGCGAGCCGTTCCTCAATCCGGACATGGAGGCGATCCTCGAAGCGACGCTCAAGATCGGGCCGGCCGGCGTGCTGACCAACGGCCTGCTCCTCGACCCCGCCCGCTGCGCCCGCCTCGCCGCGCTGGCAGAAGCGTCCGACTACTCGCTCGACCTGCGCGTCTCCTTGGACGGCTACGACGCCGCGACCAACGACCCGATCCGCGGCGCGGGGACCTTCGAGCGCATCCTCGCCGGGATACGCAACCTGGTCGCGGCGGGGCTCAACCCCGTCATCACCGTCACCGAGGTCTGCCGCGACGCCGGCACCGACGCCGGCAAAGAGCGCTTTTTTGCCCTGCTGCGCGACCTGGGGATCGACAAGCCCCGGCTCAAGATCCTGCCGGTCTTCCAGATCGGCGCCGAGGCCGAGCGGGGAGGCGCCTACGCGAGCTGGCAGCGCCTGCGTGACGGTGAGGTGCCGCCGGGGGGCTTGGATCATCTGCAGTGCAGTGCCTGCCGGATGGTTACCGACCAGGGGGTCTGGGTCTGCCCGATCCTGGTCAACGAGCCGTCCGGGAAGATGGGCGAGACCCTCGCCGACTCCCTGGGCAGCTTCCCCCTCGAGCACTCTGCCTGCTGGACCTGCCACGTCTATGGCGTGAGCTGCAAGACATGAGCGAAACGGCCCTGAAGAAGCTGACCGTCCACCGCGGTCTTGCCACCTGGGGCGAGCGCCTCGTCCCCCTGGGCGCGTTTCACGCCGCCACCGCCGCCGCCGGCCGGCGCCTCGCTCCTGCCGAGAGAGCCGCCGCGGAGCAGACCTATCTGCGCTCCGAACGGGACGCGACGCCGGTCGAAGGCCCGTGGTCCCGCATCGCCGTCTGCGGCGGCGTCTACAGCAACCGGTTCGGCCTCGCCGCCCTTCTGGAAGACGCCGCCCGCCGCGGCGCCGAAGCCATCTACTGCCTCGGCGACCTCGGGGGGTTCGGTCCAGAGCCCGAGGCGGTCTGGCCGTTGTTACGGCAGGGGAACGTGCGCGCCATCCAGGGCAACTACGAGGAGTCGCTCGCCGCCGGCCGCGAGGACTGCAATTGCGGCTACACCGATCCGCGGGACAACCACTTCGCCGCGCTCTCCTACGGCTATACCGCGCGCGGCTGCTCGCCCGCCTTCAGGGCGTGGATGGGGGGCCTGCCGCACCGCCGCCGCGTGCGGGTGGGCGACCGCGAGCTCCTCCTCGTCCACGGCTCGCCGCGGCGCATCAACGAATTCCTGTTCCGCTCCACCGCGCCGGTGCCCTTCCTGGAGGTTCTTCTCGACCAGAACGGCTGCGACGGTCTGCTATGCACGCACACCGGGCTGCACTGGCACCGCCGCCTGCCGTCCGGCCGCGACGTGGTGAACGTAGGAGTCATCGGCCGGCCGGCCAACGACGGCGACACCCGCGTCTGGTACGCCCTCCTCGAAGCGCGCGGGGAGAGCGCCGGCGGGCTGGCGGTGGAACTCGTGCCGCTCGTCTACGACCATCCGGCGCTCGCCGCCGCCATGCGGCGCGAGCGCCTGCCCGAAGAGTTCGTCGCCACCGTGCTCACCGGCTGGTGGACCACCTGCCTGGAGATCCTGCCCGCCCGAGAGCGGGCGGCTTCCCGCTATTGAACCGTCTGAGGAGAGACCATGACCACGCCCAAGCCGCACATCGCCATCCTGGGGTCCGGTCCCACCGGGCTCGAAGCCGCCCTGGCCGCCGTCGAGGCGGGCTTCCCCTTCACCCTCTACGAGGCGGCGCCCGAGGTGGCCGCCCACGTCCGCGCCTGGGGGCACGTCCGTCTCTTCACCCCCTGGGAGCTGAACGTTTCGCCACGGATGCGGCGGCATCTCTCAAATGCGCCCGACGGCGCCGAGTGCCCCACCGGCCACGAGCTCGCCGACAAGCTTCTCGCCCCGCTCGCCGGCTTGCCCGCCATTGCCCCCCACTTGCGCCTCGGCGCCCGCGTGCTCGCCATTGGCCGCGAAGGTCTCTTGAAGCACGAGGAGATCGCGACCCCCGAGCGCGGGCGCCGGCCGTTCCGCCTGCTCGTCGCCGACGCCTCCGGCCGCGAACGGACAGAGCGGGCGTCCGTGGTCATCGACGCCACCGGCACCTACGGCAATCCCAACCGCCTCGGCGACGGCGGCATCCCGGCCCCGGGCGAGCGTTCCCTCGGCGAGGCCATCCGGCGATCCATCCCGGACCTTTCGCGGGAGGCGGCGGATTGGGCGGGCAGGACGGTCCTTCTCGCCGGCGCGGGCCACTCGGCACAGACCGCGGCGCGCGACTTGGCGGCCTTGGCACGGGAGGCGCCGGGGACCCGGGTGATCTGGGCGCTGCGTAGCGGCGAGCCGTCCTGGGGGAGCCACGCCGGAGATCCGCTTCCGGAGCGCGCTCGTCTCGCCGCCGACGCCGCCGCACTGGCGGCGGGCGCCTCACCAGCCGTGGAAGCCCGCCGCGGCGTCGCCGTGGAGGAGCTGTCTCGCCCCAACGGCAAAGTGAAGGTGCTGTTGCGCAACGGCGCCGGCTCGGAGGAGGTCCTGGTCGACCGCATCCTCTCTCTCACCGGCTACGTCGGCGACCACGAGCTCTACCGTCAGCTCCAGGTCCACGAGTGCTACGCCACCTGCGGCCCCATCAAGCTCTCGGCCGCCCTCCTCGGCGCCGCCGGCGGCGACTGCCTCACCCAGACCGGCCACGGCGTCGAGACCCTGACCAACCCGGAGCCCGGCCTCTACATCCTGGGCAGCAAGTCCTACGGCCGCAACAACACCTTCCTCATGCGCGTCGGCTGGGAGCAGGTCGCCGAAGTCTTCGGGGCGCTTCAGGCCCCCTGAGGTACACTCGCCCGGCGATGAAGTACCTCGGGCAGCCCGATTTCCAGCACACGGAGATCCCGGTGGTCGGCGTCCTCGTGGCCAACCTGGGGACGCCCGATGCTGCGGACTCCCCGGCCCTCCGCCGGTATCTCCGCGAGTTCCTGCTCGATCCGCGGGTGATCGAGATGAACCGGTTCCTATGGCGGGTGATCCTCCATCTCTTCGTGCTGACGACCCGGCCACCCAAGTCGGCTGCGCTCTACCGCAAGGTCTGGACGGCGGAGGGATCGCCGCTCCTCGTCATCTCCCGGCGGCAGGCCGCGGCGATGGAGGATGCGCTGCGGCAGGAAGTCGGCAACCCGCTCCATGTCGCTCTGGGGATGCGCTACGGCAATCCATCGATCCCGGCGGCGCTGCGCGAATTGGCGGCGAAGAGCTGCCGGCGCATCCTGGTCCTGCCGCTCTATCCGCAGTACTCGGCGGTGACCACCGGCTCCACGATCGACGCCGTCGCCGCTGAGCTGGTCACCTGGCGCTGGATGCCGGAGATCCGGACCATCAACGGCTATCACGACGAGCCGGCCTACATCCGCGCCCTGGCGGCGAGCATCCGCGACGCATGGGCGGACGGCGGGCCGGCCGAGAAGCTGCTCTTTTCCTTCCACGGCATTCCCCAACGCTACTTCCTGGCGGGCGATCCTTACTTCTGCTTCTGCCACAAGCTCGCCCGTCTCACCGCCGAAGAGCTCGCGCTGCCCGCCGACCGCTGGCAGGTGTCGTTCCAGTCGCTGTTCGGCCGGGAGGAGTGGCTCAAGCCCTACACCGCCAACACGATTCAGGAGCTGGCGCGGGCAGGGGTCCGCAGCCTCGACGTGGTCTGCCCCGGATTCTCCGCCGACTGCCTGGAGACTCTCGAGGAGATCGACGAGCAGAACCGCGAGATCTATGTCCATGCCGGCGGCGAGAGGTATCGCTACATCCCCGCTCTGAACGACCGGCCCGACCACGTGCAGGCGCTCGCCGGCGTGGCGCTCCGGCATCTTCAGGGATGGGTGACCGCGCCCGGCGCCTGGAGCGCCGAGCGGGCGCAGAAAGCGGCCGACGCCACTGCGCGGCGCGCGGCCGCGATGCGCGATGTGCACGCTCAGGTCGGCGCCGGCTACGGCCGCTGAATCGGGATCGCCGGGCGGGAGCCTGAGTCGCCCGGCTTACCGCCGAAGGACGACGCGGCGGCCGCCGCGAGATCCGCCGCGGCGACCGCGGCATCGCCGGCGTACCGGCAGCGCGGGCAGAGACCGTCCCGACGCACGGAATGCCGGAGACCACAATGGGGGCAACGGGTCCACTCGTTCATCGACGCCTCCTCTCCCCGGTAAGTGATAGATTCTCGATTCCATTTCAGCGACGTTCTCGGATGAAGGAGAGCACGACGATGAGAAGAACCCTGTTCGCCGCCGGCCTGGTGATCTTCGCCGCCGCGGCAGCCGCCCAGCAGCAGCCGCTGACGACGCCCCGCCCCAGCCCCAACGCCAGCGTTTCCCAGACCATCGGCATCACCGAGGTGACCCTTCACTACAGCCGGCCCGGCGTCAAAGGGCGCGCCATCTGGGGCGGCCTCGTGCCTTACGACCAGGTCTGGCGGACCGGCGCCAACGAGAACACCACGATCTCGTTCAGCACCCCGGTGAAAATCGAGGGCCACGACCTGCCGGCCGGCCTCTACGGCCTCCAGACCATCCCGACCGCCGGCGAGTGGACCGTCATCTTCAGCAAGGACGCCCAGCTCTGGGGCGCCTTCGACTACAAGCCGGAGCACGACGCCCTGCGCGTCCAGGTGAAGCCTGCGCCCGCCGAGCTCCAGGAGCGCATGGGCTTCGAGATCACCGACCTGACTGATACCTCGGCCCGGGTGGTCCTGCGCTGGGAGAAGCTGCAGGTGCCGTTCAAGGTCGAGGTGGACACGCCGAAGCTCGTCGCCGAGGCCGCCAAGAGCGCGCTGCGCTGGCAGACCGGCCTCCAGGCCGCCAACTACTGCCTGCAGAACAACACCTGCCTCGACGACGCCGGCCGCTGGCTCGACGCCTCGATCGCCCTCGACGCCAACTTCGCCAATCAGCGCGCCAAGGCCCTCCTGCTGGCAAAGAAGAACGACTACAAAGGCGCCGTCGCCACCGGCGAGAAGGCTCTCGCCGCGGCCAAGGGCGCGGCACAGCCGCCCCAGGCCGAGCAGGTCTCGGACCTCGAGAAGTCGATCGCGGCCTGGAAGAAAAAATAAGGTCAGGAGCCGGAGGATGGCGCAGAGTCTCTGGCGTGCCAAAGCGGCGGCCGGGCTGACCGGAGTCGATCTCCTGGTCTACCGCTCCAACCTGCTCGGGGCCGACCGGCGCGTCTGCAACTGGGGGGGCGGCAACACGTCGCTGAAGACGCTGGAGACCGACTTCCGCGGGAGGCAGCGGCAGGTGCTGTGGGTGAAGGGAAGCGGCTCCGACTTGGCGGCCGCGACCCGGAAGTCCTTCACCCCGCTCTTCCTCGACGACGTCCTGCCGCTGCTCGCGCGACAGGCGATGTCCGACGAGGAGATGATCGCCTATCTGTCCCACTGCGTCATGGGCCAGGGGCACCCGCGGCAGTCGATCGAGACCTTGCTCCACGCCTTCCTTCCCTATCCGCACGTCGATCACACCCACCCTGACGCGATCATCAGCCTCGCCTGTGCCGAGGGGGGACGGGAAATCGCGCAGGAGATCTTCGGCGACGAGCTGGTCTGGGCGCCGTATCTCCGCCCCGGCTTCCTGCTCTCGAAGATCATCGCCGAGGCCGTCGCGGCCAACCCCGAGGCCCGGTTGGTGGTGATGGAGAAACACGGACTGATCACCTGGGGAGAGACAGCCGAGGAGTGCTACGCGAGCACCCTCGCCGTGATCGAGGAGGCGGGCTGCCACCTCGCCGGCAAAGCCGCCGGCAGGCCTCTTTTCGGTGGCGAAGCGGTGGCGCCGCTCGCGGTGGACGAGCGGCGCGCACTGTTGGCCCGCGTGCTGCCGGCGGTGCGCGGCGCGGTCTGCCGCTCCCAGGGCTCGATCCTTCACGTCGAGGCGACCGCAGACGTCTTGGCGTTCGTCGGCTCGCGGGACGGCTCGCGCTTGAGCCAGGTGGGCGCGGCCTGCCCGGACCATCTGGTGCACACCAAACGGGTGCCCCTGTGGGTCGATTGGGCCCCCTCGCACGGCAGCCCCGAAAGCGACGCGGAGGCGCTCGCCGCGGCCGTCCGCGACGGCGTCGAGCACTATGCGGCCGCTGATCGAGCCTACTGCGCGGCTCAGCGCAGCGCTGCAAGCCCCGAGGGCGAGCCCCCGCGCGACCCCTTCCCCCGCGTGATCCTCATCCCCGGCGTCGGCATGATCACCACCGGCAAGGACAAGGCGAGCGCTGAGATCGCGGCCGGGCTCTACGAGCGGGCGCTCGCGGTCATGGCCGGCGCGGAAGCGTTGAGCCGCTTCGTCTCCCTGACCCCCGCCGAGTCGTACGCCATCGAGCACTGGCCGCTCGAGCTGTACAAGCTGACCCTCGCTCCTCCGGAACGGGAGCTCAGCCGCAAGGTGGCCTTCATCACCGGCGGTGCCGGCGGGATCGGCAGCGCAGTCGCCGACCGGCTGGCCCGCGAGGGTGCTCACGTGGTGGTCGGCGATCGCAATGCGCCAGGCGCCCGCGCCGTGGCGGAGGCGCTCTGTTCCAGGCATGGGCCCGGTCGCGGCCTCGCCGTCGCTCTCGACGTGACCGACGAGGCGGCCGTGGAGCACGCTTTCGCCGCCGCGGTGTTGGCCTACGGCGGTGTCGACGTGCTGGTGTCGAACGCCGGCATCTCAAGCTCCGCTCCCGTCGAGGAGACCTCGCTCGCGGAGTGGAACCGCAATCTCGACGTCCTGGCGACCGGCTACTTCCTCGTCTCCCGCGCCGCCTTCCGGATCCTGCGCGCCCAGGACCGGGGCGGCGCGATCGTCTTCGTCGCCTCGAAAAACGGCGTGGTGGGCGGCAAGAACGCTGCCGCCTACAGCGCCGCCAAGGCCGCTGAAGTCCACCTCGCCCGCTGCTTGGCCGAGGAGGGCGGCGGTGCGGGGATCCGCGTCAACACCGTGAACCCGGACGCGGTGCTCGCCAGATCGCAGATGTGGACCAGCGCCTGGCGGGAACAGCGCGCCGCGACCTACGGCATCCGGCCGGACCAGCTCGCGGAGCACTACCGCCAGCGCACCGTGCTGAAGGCCGAGGTGCTGCCGGAGGACGTGGCCGAAGCGGTCGCCTTCTTCGCCGGACCGCGCTCGGCCAAGACGACCGGCTGCATTCTCGCGGTGGATGGCGGCGTCACCGCCGCCTACTCCCGCTAGGCGGCGCGGAGCGATCCCAGCATGCCGGAGCGCCTGTCCTGTCTGGCTCTGGACTTGGGCGCCGAGAGCGGCCGGGCGATGGTCGGCCGCTTCGACGGGGTCTCTCTGGATCTCCAGGAAGTCCACCGCTTCGCCAATGGACCCGTACGCGTCCGCGGCGCGCTCCATTGGGACGTCCCGCGACTCTTCGCCGAGATCCAAACAGGCATCGCCAAAGCGGCGCAAGAAGGCCCGCTCGCCGGCCTTGCGGTCGACACCTGGGGGGTCGACTTCGCCTTGTTGGACCGCGACGGCGAGCTGCTGGGCCTGCCCTATCACTACCGCGACCCGCGCACCGCCGGGATGGAGGCTTTGGCCCTGTCGCGCGCGTCACGCGAGGAGATCTTCGCCGCCACCGGTATCCAGTTCATGCCCATCAACTCGCTGTACCAACTGCTCGCCTTGGTGGCGAAAAAGAGCCCGCTCCTGGAAGTCGCCGCGACGCTCCTCTTCATGCCCGACCTGTTCAACTCCTGGCTGGCCGGTCCGCAGGTGAGCGAATCGACGATCGCCTCGACCTCGCAGCTCTACGATCCCCGGCGAGGAGACTGGGCGCGCGACTTGCTGAGCCGGCTGGGCGTGCCCACCGACTTCCTCCCGCCGCTGGTCCCACCGGGCACAGTGCTCGGCCCCCTCCAGCCCGAGGTCGCGGAGGCGACCGGCGCCGGGCCGGTCGCAGTCATCGCGGCCGCCGGACACGACACCGCCGCCGCGGTCGCCGCCGCGCCCCTCACCGGACCCGACGCCGCCTACCTCTCGTCCGGCACCTGGTCGCTCCTGGGCGCCGAGACCGCCGCCCCGGTGATCACGCCGCAATCGCTTGCCTACAACTTCACCAACGAAGTCGGCGTGGCGGGCACCATCCGGCTGCTCAAGAACATCGCCGGTCTCTGGCTCCTCCAGCAGTGCCGCCGGGAGTGGCGCCTCGACTACGACGCCCTGGTCGTCCTCGCCGCCCAGGCGCCGGCGTTCGGCCCGCTGATCGATCCCGATGATCCGGCGTTGCTCGCCATCGGCGACGTCCCGGGGCGCATACGGGAGATCTGGGCGCACACCGGTCAGCGGGTCGAGCCGGCGCCCGGGATGCCCGGCGTCGTCACCCGCTGTATCCTGGAGAGCCTGGCGCTCGCCTATCGCCGCACGCTGCGCCGCCTCGTGGAGCTGAGCGCGCGCACCGTGCGGGTGCTCAACGTAGTGGGTGGCGGCGCCAGAAACCGCCTGCTCTGCCAGCTCACCGCCGACGCGACCGGCTGCGCCGTCCACGCGGGACCGATAGAGGCGACCGCGATCGGCAACGTGCTCGCCCAACTGATCGCGCTGGGCGAGGTTGCCGATTTCGCCCAAGGACGGGAGCTCGTCCGGCGCTCTTTTCCGCTGGCAGTCTATGCGCCGCAGCCGGACGGCCGCTGGCCGGAGGCGGTGGCACGATTCGAGCGTTTCTTTGCCTGATCGAGGCGAGGGAGGAGAACGATGGACTACCCGACATGGGCGGCAGATCAGGAGGCGCGCGGCATCGACCTCGAGGCGGTCCGCGCGGCGCTCCGCGGCCAGAGGATCGAGACGCCCTCCTGGGGGTACGGCAACGCGGGGACCCGCTTCAAGGTGTTCAAGGCCGCCGGCGCGGCGCGCACCGTGGAAGAGAGAATCGCGGATGCCGGCGTGGTCCATCGCTTGACAGGCGTCTGCCCGTCGGTGGCGATCCACATTCCCTGGGACAAGGCCGGAGACGGCGTTGTGCTCCACTGCGCCCGCGAGCACGGCGTGCGCATCGGCGCGGTCAATCCCAACCTCTTCCAGGACGATGAATACAAGCTGGGGAGCGTCACACACGCCGACCCGGGCGTGCGGCGGCGGGCGCTCGACCATCTGCTCGAATGCATGGCGATCGCCGAGGATGTGGGATCGAGCTTGCTCAGCCTCTGGTTCGCCGACGGCACGAACTACCCCGGGCAGGGACACTTCCGGCGCCGCCAGGAGTGGCTGGTCGAGACTCTCGCCGCGGCCTACCGCGCGATGCCCGAGGCGATGCGAATGCTCGTCGAATACAAATTCTTCGAGCCCGCTTGGTATCACACCGATCTCCCCGACTGGGGCACCGCCTACCTGGTCTGCACCCGATTGGGCCCGCGGGCGCAGGTGCTGGTCGACACCGGGCACCACCCGCAAGGGACGAACATCGCGCACATCGTCGCCAACCTGCTGGCGGCGGGGAGACTGGGAGGCTTTCACTTCAACGATCGGAAGTACGCGGACGACGATCTGATGGCTGGCGCGATCGATCCCTACGCGCTGTTCCTCATCTTCCTCGAGCTGGTCGACGCCTCCGCGGCCGCCTCGGACGTCGCTTACATGGTCGACCAGAGCCACAACATCGAGCCCAAGCTCCCGGCCATGATCCGCACGGTGATGAACATTCAGACCGCCTACGCCAAGGCGCTGCTCGTCGACCGGGCTGCGCTCGCCCGCGCCCAGGAGGCGGGCGACGTGCTGGCCGCCAACGCCCTGGTCCAAGGCGCTTTCGAAACCGACGTGCGCCCACTGCTCGCCCGCGTGCGGGAGGAGATGGGGCTCGACCCCGATCCGCTCAAGGCCTATCTCGCGAGCGGCTATCAGCAGCGGATCGAAATGGAACGTACAGGCCCCGGCACAGGGTGGGGCGACTGAGCACAGGAGAAGCTGATGACGTGTGACACCGGCGAGCGCATCTGGTTGATCCCCGACGGCTACCTGCCGCCCGACTCCACCGGCGATCTGCTCAGCCACGAGTCGGTCTGCATCCTCAATACCGGCGGAAAAGCGGCCACGGTCGCCATGACCGTCTACTTCGAGGAACGGGAGCCTCTGCGCGGGTTGCACGTCACCGTGCCGCCGGAGAGGACACTGCACGTCCGCCTCGACCGGTTGGCCAATCCGGACGGGGAGAAGATCCCCGTTGCCACCCCCTACGCGCTGATGCTGGAGAGCGACCGGCCGGTCAGCGTGCAGATGAGCCGCTTGGACACCACCCAGCCGGCGCTCGCCCTGATGACCACTCTCGCCCATCCGGTCCGTGGGACCTAGCGGTCTCCCGACCGTCAGCGCAAGAGCGGGGAGCACATCTCGGCCGGCTCGCGGAGCCCCGCCAGCCAGCCCGGCAGCTCAGCCACCGCGGCCAGACAGGCGAGGGGCTCCAGGCGCAGCAGCTCCTCGCGGCCGTGCGAGCCCGTGCAGACGCCGATGGCTCCCGTGCCCGCATTGCGCGCCATCTCGAGGTCGTAGGTCGTGTCGCCGATCATCACCGCGGCGCCGGGGCGCACCCCCAGCTCGTCGAGGATGGCGAGCAGCATCTCGGGGTGGGGCTTGGACAGGGCCTCGTCCACTGTACGGGTGGCGTGGAAAGCGCAGTCGAGGCCGGTCTGGGCGAGCACGTGGTCGAGACCGCGCCGGCTCTTCCCGGTGGCCACGGCGAGCAGATACCCCTCGTCCGCCAGCTCGGCGAGCGTCTCCCGCACCCCCGCGAACAGCACCGGCTGGTCCCGCCAGGTGGCGAGCCAGTGCTTGCGGTAGGTGTCGAGGACCGCGGCGAAGAGGGCCTCCCCGCCGCCGGGGCAGAGGATCTCGACCGTCTCGCGCAAGCCGAGGCCGATGGTGCCGCGGATCGTCTGGTCCGGCACGCCGCCCAGACCCAGCTCGTCCATCATCGCCCGCGTGCAGGCGACGATCGAGCCGATGGAGTCCATCAGCGTGCCGTCCCAATCGAAGACGAGGAGACGCAGATCGTTGGGTTCGGGATTTCGGGGGAACATCAGACCGTCCATGATGACAGAGCCGTGCATCCGGGTTCAACCGAGCGATGCGCTGCCGAACGGGGTGAAGACTGCGCCGCCGACGATCGAATCGTCGAGACCGGGCGCGAAGCCGTCGCGCTGCGGCATGATCATCCGGCGCTCCACCCAGGTGCCGGGGGACACCGCGGCGCCGGAGCCGACGATCGAGTCGCGCACCACGCACCCTTTCCCCACCCGCGCCCCGGGCAGCAGCACCGAGCGTTCGACCTGCGCTCCCTCACCGACCCGGGCTCCGGCTTCCACCGCGGCGCTTCTCACCGCGGCGCCGGACCCGATCTCCGCCTCGGGAGAGATCCACGAGCGCCGCCAGAGCCGCCCCGGCCAGCCGGCCCGCGCCCAATCGATCACGCCGTCCAGGAAACGCTGCGGCGTCCCCAGGTCGTGCCAGCGGCGCCCTGTCAGCACCGAGTCGAGGATCACTCCCGGCTCGGCGAGCAGCGGGATGTAGAGATCGCGGACGATGTCGGTGGGCGACGCGCCGGCCGGGATGCGCTCCAGAAGCTCCGGCGCGATGACGTGCGCTCCCGCGAAGACGTAGCGGTGCGCCGGCTCGACGCTCGTGCGGTCGGCGCTGCGGAAGAAGAGAATGCGCCCCCGGTGATCGATCCCCACGCCGCCGCCGAAGACAGCGGGGGCGGGGCGCGACGCGAGGAGGAGGGTCGCCTGCGCGCCGCTCGCCAGGTGATGGCGCACCAACCGGCGCAACGGCCACTCGCAAAGGCTGTCGCCGTTGATCAGCAGCACGCGCTCCGCGGGGGCGAAGAAGTCGCGGAGCGGCCCGAAGGCGCCCAGCGTGCCGAGGAGGACCGGCTCCTCGGAATACGTGATCCGCATGCCGGAATACGACGGGCCGAAGCGCTGCCGGATCTGGTCCCCCAGGTAATGGAGGTTGATGGCAACGTCCTCGCACCCCAAGGCGGCGAGCTGCGCCAGCGTATAGCCGAGGATCGGCACGCCCGTCACCGGAAGGAGCGGCTTCGGGACGTGGTCCGTCAGCGGGCGCAGGCGGGTGCCGAGCCCGGCCGCAAGCACGAGAGCCCGGAGGCGCCTACCCTGCATGCGTCACCTGAGCTGCACCGTGTGTGGGGAAGTCTGGCGCCTACTGCCGGAAAACCATCTCGGGAGGCGCGTCCGGGTGTTTCTTCAGGTGGTCGTCATAGAGTCGCAGATAGGACCGTTTTTCCGCCTTCCCGGGATCGAAGCCGCAGCGCTTCGCCACCGTCTCCGCGCCGTCGCCCTCGAACTCCGCGAAATCGCCGATCGGCGTATGGTCGAGAGCGATGGTCACGCCACCCAGACGCCACTCTTCGCGCATTTTCTGGTAGCGTCGGACGATCTGGTAGCCGAGCCCTTCGAGGAGGGCGCGCGCCTCGTCGGCGTCCGCGATCGAGACCTCGCGCTCCAGGCGCACCTTGACGTTGCCCTCGAACTGCATCGGTCCCTTGAGCGTCAACCAGGCGCGCCCGGCGTCGGTGCGCAAGCGGAGGATTTTGCCGCTCGCCAACAGCTCGTCGCCGCGGTCGAGGATCCAGTTGTCCTCGAATCCCGCCGGCCCGGTGCGCTCGGCTTCGAGCTCGATGAGCCGTTCCCTGACTTTGTCGAGCTCGACCCCGGGAAATTTGATCTCGCGCTCGAAATTGTCCTTGCTCCTCATAGCCCGCCCAGACGATCCAGCAGCCGCGCCACCGATCGGATGCCCTTGTAGAAATGGCTGATGTTGAACTTCTCGTTGGGTGAGTGCAGGGCGTCGTCGTTGAGGCCGAAGCCGAGCAGGAGGACCGGCGCTTTGAGGACGGCGGCGAACGTGGTGACGATCGGGATCGAGCCGCCTTCGCGAATCCGCACCGGCCGCGCTCCCCAGACATCCTGCATGGCGTCGAGCGCGGCGTCGACGAGCGGGCCCTCGACCTCGACCACCACCGGCTCGGCCCCGTGCAGGACCTCCACGTCGACCTTCACGCCCGTCGGGGCGATCGCCTGGACGTAGCGGGTGAACTGGTCCGCGATCTTCCGCGGGTCCTGGTCGGGCACCAGCCGCATGGAGATCTTCGCTCCACCCCACGAGGGGAGCACGGTCTTCGCTCCCTTCCCCATGTAGCCGCCGAAGATGCCGTTGACGTCGCACGTCGGCCGGCCCCACGTCCGTTCGCGGGTGGTGTACCCCTCCTCGCCGTGCAGCGCGGGCACGCCGATCTCGTCGCGGTAGGCGCCCTCGTCGTAGGGCAGCTTCGCCCACTCCTCCCGCTCCCAGGCCGCGAGCGGCCGCACGTCGTCGTAGAACCCGGGAATCAGGACCTTCCCGCTCTGCGGATCGCGGAGCTGGTGGATGATGTGCCCCAGGGCGTTGAGCGGATTGCGCACCGCGCCGCCGTAGGTCCCCGAGTGCAGGTCCCGGCTCGGGCCGGTGACCTTGATCTCCATGTAGGCAAGCCCCCTGAGGCCATAGATCAGCGATGGCTGGTCGGGCGCGAAGAGCGACGAGTCGGAGATCATCACGGCGTCCGCCGCCAAGCGTTTGCCGCCATCCTCCCGCACGTACTTTTCGATGGCGGCGCCGCCGGACTCCTCCTCGCCCTCGATCAGGAACTTCACGTTGACCGGCAATCTGCCGCGCTCGCGGAGCATCGCGGCGATCGCTTTCACGTGGGCATACGACTGCCCCTTGTCGTCCGTCGCGCCGCGCGCCACCAGCTTATCGCCCTCGACGGTGGGCTCGAACGGCGGATGGCGCCACAGCTCGATGGGGTCCACCGGCTGCACGTCGTAGTGGCCGTAAAACAGCACCGTCGGCTTGCCGGGCGCGCCCAGCCATTCGGCGTAGACCAGGGGGTGGCCGGCGGTGTCGATCCGCTCGGCGGTGAGGCCCGCCTCGCGCAGCTTGCCGAGGAGGAATTCGCTCGCCCGCAGCACCTCGCTCTTGTAGTCCGGATCGGTCGAAATGGAGGGGATGCGGAGGAAGTCCTTGAGCTCCTCCAGGTAGGCTTCCTTCTCCGCCTCGATGCGTGCTAGGACGTCCCGCGAATCGTTTGCCATCTCTTTCAGCTCTCCTTTTCGCTCTCGCTCTGGCCCCCGGCGAGTCTACCAGACTCCCCAGATCCCCTGGCGAGGCGGCCCAGGTTGACCGCGTTCACCAGAAAATGCCCCACCATCGGGGCGAGCAGGTTGCCGCGCCATGCCGTGAGCCCGGCGAAGACCAGCCCGGCGATGACGGCGAACAGGGTCCATAAGCGGAACGCCCTTCCCGGGCCGCTGTGCAGGACGGCGAAGGCGAGGGTCGCCGGCAACCACCCGACGGCCGGCTGCACGGCGCCGCGGAAAAACAGCTCCTCGGCGATTCCGGAGAGCAGCGCGAGCCCGACGACCTCTGCCGGCTGCAGCGGCCCGAGGGCCGTCATGAGCTGGCTGTTCAGCTCACGGGCCAACGGGAAGGCCCTCTCGGCGCCGATCCAGACGCCGAGGAGGAGCACGGCCGCGCCCGCGCCGAGCAGCAAGTCGAGCCACCAGGTATGGGGATCGAAGAACAGCGACAGCGGGATGACCCCGCGGCGCATCCCGATCCACACGATCCCGCCCAGCGCCAGCGCGAGGTAGATCCCCCAGGCGAGCCGGTAGAGCCGCCCCGGCGCGGACGTCACTCGTCGAAGCTCTTGCCCGTCTTCTTCCAATCGGACAGGAAGCGGTCGAGGCCGACGTCGGTCAGCGGATGCTTGTAGAGCTGCTCGAGGATCTTGAACGGCATCGTGGCGACGTCGGCGCCGAGCTGACCGGCCTGCACGACGTGGACGGGATGGCGCACCGACGCCACCAGCACCTTGGTGTCGAATTCGTAGTTCTGGTAGATCGTGACGATCTTCTCGATCAGCTCCATACCGTCCTCGCCGACGTCGTCCAAGCGGCCGACGAACGGCGAGATGAACATCGCCCCCGCCTTGGCGGCGAGGAGCGCCTGGGCCGCGGAGAAGCAGAGCGTCACGTTGCAGTGGATCCCCTCGGCGAGGAACTTGCCCACCGCTTGCAGCCCGGCCGGGATGAGCGGCACCTTCACCACCACGTTCTCGGCAAGGCCGGCGAGGCGGTGCCCCTGCTCCAGGATCTCGTCGAGCTCGGTGGCCAGCACCTCTCCGGACACCGGGCCGGGGACCAGCTTGGCGATCTCCTTCACCGTCGGAAGGTAGGGCTTGCCCTGCTTGGCAATCAGGGTCGGGTTGGTGGTGACGCCGTCGACCATGCCCCACTCCAGGCCGGTCTCGATCTCCTTGATGTCGGCGGTATCGAGGAAGAAATCCATGACAGGTCTCCGTTTCTGTAGGGTGGTTGGCCAGTCTATACCGGACCGTTGGGGCTGGCCTCAGTGCACCGTCTCGTCCGGCCCGCCGTCGTCATCGTCATCGCCGAGATCGGCGATCTCGTCCAGTCCCGTCTCGAGAGCGTCGAGGTCGTCGGGGGCTTCGAGCTCCAGCTCGGGCTCGATCTCCCCCTCTCCCAGCAGGGAGTCGCCGTCGCCGCCTTCGCCCTCCACCAGCGCCTCCTCCTCGCGCTCGACCTTGGCGATGGCGACCAGCCGGTCGTCCGCCGACAGATTCATCAGCTTGACGCCCATCGTCGAGCGGCCGACGACCCGTACGCCCGAGACGTTGATGCGAATGATCATCCCCTCCTGGGTGATGAGCATCAGGCCGTCGCTCGCCGTGACGTGCCGCGCGCCGATGACCTCGCCTGTCTTCGGGCTCACCTTGAGGTTGATGACGCCCTGGCCGCCGCGGCTCTGCAGGCGGTACTCGTCCACCGGCGTCCGCTTGCCGTAGCCGAGCTCGGTCACCGACAGGATCTCGCCGTGCGGGTCGAGCGCCTCCATGCCCACCACCCGGTCGCCCTTCCGGAGCCTGATGCCGTTGACTCCGTACGTGGCGCGCCCGATCGGCCGGGCGTCGCTCTCCGGGAAGCGGATCGCCAGGCCCTTGGCGGTGGCGAACAGGATGTCTTTCTTGCCGTCGGTCTCCCGCACGGCCAGCAGACGGTCGCCCTCGTCGATATTGATGCCGATGATGCCGCCCACACGCGGGTTGGCGTAGGCCGCGAGCTCGGTCTTCTTGACCGTCCCCTTCTCGGTGGCGAAAACCAGGAAGCGGTCCTCGGGGAACGTGCGCACCGCAACCGTCGTCGCCAACCGCTCGCTGGGCTCCAGCTCAAGCAGGTTGACGATCGCCTTGCCGCGCGCCGCCGGCCCGGCCTCCGGGATCTCGTGCACCTTGAGCCAGTGCACCCGGCCGCTCTCGGTGAAGACCAGGATGTAGCTGTGCGCCGTGGCGACGTACAGGTGCTCGACGAAGTCGTCCTCTTTCGTCCCCATGCCGGTCCGCCCGCGGCCGCCGCGGTTCTGGGAGCGGTAGAGGGTGAGCGGCGAGCGCTTCACGTAGCCGGTCTTGCTCACCGTGATGACCATCGGCTCGTCGGCGATCAGGTCCTCGATCGAGATGTCGGCGGTCTCCGGGATGATGTCCGTCCGCCGCTTGTCGCCGTAGGTGTCCTTGATCTCGCGCAGCTCGCGCTTGATCTCTTCGAGCACGAGCGCGTCCGAGCCGAGGATGGCGCGCAGGCGCTCGATGAGAGCCAGCAGCTCGCGGTGCTCCTCGACGACCTTCTCGCGCTCCAGGCCGGTGAGGCGCTGCAGGCGCATCTCGAGGATCGCCTGCGCCTGCACCTCGGTGAACGCGAAGCGCGCGACGAGGTTGTCCTTCGCCTCGGCCGGCGTCTGGCTGGCGCGGATCGTCTTGATGACCTCGTCGAGATGGTCGAGCGCCTTGAGGATGCCTTCCAGGATGTGCGCCCGCTCCTCGGCCTTGCGCAGGTCGTAGCGCGTGCGGCGGATGATGACGGTTTTGCGGTGGTTGAGAAAGTGGTAGAGCAGGTCCTTGAGCGTCATCACCTTCGGCTGGTTGTCGACGATCGCCAGCAGAATGATGCCGAACGTGATCTGCATCTGGGTGAGCTTGTAGAGCGCGTTGAGAATGATTTCCGGCTGCTCTCCCCTCTTCACTTCGAGGACGATGCGGATGCCGTCGCGGTCGGACTCGTCGCGCAGGTCGGAAATCCCTTCGAGCTTCTTCTCGCGCACCAGCTCGCCCATGCGCTCGACCAGTCGTTTTTTGTTCACCTGGTAGGGGATCTCGGTGACGACGATGGCTTGCCGGTCGGTCTTCGGGTTGGTCTCGATCTCGGCCTTGGCACGGACCTGCATGATGCCGCGGCCGGTGGTGTAGGCCGAGCGGATGCCGGCGAGGCCATGGATCGTGCCCGCGGTGGGGAAGTCCGGACCAGGGATGATCTGCATCAGCTCGGTGATCGAAACGTCGGGGTTTTCGATCAACATCAACAGGGCGTCCACCACCTCGCCGAGGTTGTGCGGCGGAATGTTGGTGGCCATGCCGACGGCGATGCCCGAGGAGCCGTTGACCAGGAGATTGGGAACGCGCGCGGGCAGCACCAGCGGCTCGGTCTCGGAGCCGTCGTAGTTGGGCCCCCAATCCACCGTCTCCTTGTCGATGTCGTCGCGGATCATCTCCTCGGCGAGCTTGGTGAGGCGCACCTCGGTGTACCGCATGGCGGCGGGATTGTCGCCGTCGAGCGATCCAAAGTTGCCCTGCCCGTCGACGAGCGGATAGCGCATGGCGAAGTCCTGCGCCATGCGCACCACCGTGTCGTAGATCGCCGAGTCGCCGTGGGGATGATATTTGCCCATCACGTCGCCGACGATGCGCGCCGATTTCTTGTACGGCCGGTCCGAGCGGTTGCCCGACTCCCACATGCCATAGAGCACCCGCCGGTGCACCGGCTTCAAACCGTCGCGCACGTCGGGCAGCGCCCGGCCGACGATCACGCTCATCGCGTAATCGAGATAGCTCCGCCGCATCTCCACTTCGATGTCGACCGGGATCGGCTGCTCGAAGGGGAGGTTTTGATCGTTATCGGTCATTCTGCTCTTCCTCTACTCCACTACCCCGAGAAGACCTGTTTGGCTCCTCAGGCTTTGGTCGGCGTCGGCATGAGCTTCTTCGGCTCAAGGAAGACGACTTGACGCTCAGCCCTCTCCTCGCGCTCTTTGGCGTCTCGATAAAGAGCCCAAATATCGCGTCCGAATTTCTCTGAATAGGCCTCGCGGAGCGCGCGGACCTCTCGGATGATCTCGTCTTCTTCCATGTCTTAGTCCTCCGATAGCTCTTCGGGGGTACAGATCACGCACGGCTCATAGCCTCGGAGCCGGCAAAACCTGTCTATGAGACCGCGAATGGTGGCGTTCGCCAGGTGTTTGAAGTTCCATGTCAACAAGTAATCCATCCCTCCACAAACAGCCGCCGCGATGTGAAGCGCGTCCAAGGCGGCCCGTTCTGGGATCGGACCTTTTTCTACCAGCTCCTGGGCAAGGATGGCTGCCTCGTCGGTCATTCCAATATCCGGGATGCCCTGGAGGGCAGCCAACCGTAACTTGGCGACCTCCGCGTCCCCTAAGCCTGCTTCGCCGACGACAAACTCCGAGACATAGAGATCAAAGTTGGCTTTCCTCATCGCCCACCATTCTCGCGTGATCTGCTGCCGGGCAGCGGTGACGATGTCCCGGCTCGGCTGAGAGGTCAGGTAGCTGACGATGGATGTCTCGATGTAGATCTTCGGCCTCATGAGAAGTGCTGGTCTAAACGTCCAGGTTCCGCACGTCGAGCGCGTTGTCCTGGATGAACTCCCGCCGCGGCTCGACCTCGTCGCCCATGAGAATCGTGAAGATGGAGTCGGCCTCGACGTCGTCCTCGACGCGGACGCGGAGGAGACGGCGCTTGGCGGGGTCCATGGTGGTCTCCCAGAGCTGCGTGGGGTTCATCTCGCCCAGGCCCTTGTAGCGCTGGATCGAGAGGCCTTTCTTGGCACCGGCGTACATCTTCTCCAACGTCTCGTCCAGGCTGTCGTGAATGGAAGCGTCGTCGCCTTTGACCAGCGTGAAGCTCGCGGCATTCATGGCGTCGAGCCCCATGGCGTTGGTCACCAGGGCGCGGTACTCGGCGCTGGTCACCAGGCTCCAGTCGATGCGCACCTCGCGATCGACGCCGTCGCGGCGGCTCCAGAAACGGACGAAGCCGGTGCTGTGCTCCTCGTCGTCGCCGACCTCGACGTTGCGGAAGCCGGAGGCCTCGAGGATCTCCGCGGCGCGCTGGAGCTTCGCGGCGTCCGTGAGCGACGACTTGTCGCGGATCTCGTTGCGCAGCGCCACGCGCAAGGCGTCCGCCGGGAAGCCGCGGGAGACGAGGCGGTCCATGTTCTGGCGGAAGGCGTCCATCTTCTCCAGGAAGACCGCGAGGCGGGCTCCGGTCAGCCGGCCGCGGCTGCCGTTGCCGTCCGCGTGATTGATCTCGAGCTCCCAGGCGTCCTTGATGCGCTCGACCAGGAAGGCCTGGTACTCGCGGTCGTCCTTGAGATAGCTCTCGCTCTTGCCGTGCGCCACTTTGTAGAGCGGCGGCTGCGCGATGTAGAGGTAGCCACGGTCGATGATCGCCGCCATCTGGCGATAGAAAAACGTCAGGATCAGAGTGCGGATGTGGCTGCCGTCGACGTCGGCGTCGCACATGATGATCAGCTTGTGGTAGCGCAGCTTCTCGACGTCGAAGTCGTCCTTGCCGATGCCCGTGCCGAGGGCGGTGATCATCGTCTTGATCTCGTCGGAGGACAGCATCTTGTCGAAGCGCGCCTTCTCGACGTTCAGGATCTTGCCCTTGAGCGGCAGGATGGCCTGGAAGCGCCGGTCGCGCCCCTGCTTCGCCGAGCCGCCCGCCGAATCGCCTTCCACCAGGAAGAGCTCCGCCGCCGCCGGGTCGCGCTCCGAGCAGTCGGCGAGCTTGCCGGGGAGGTTCGCGGCGTCGAGCGCTCCCTTCCGGCGCGTGAGGTCGCGCGCCTTGCGCGCCGCCTCGCGGGCGTGCGCCGCCTCGACGCACTTCTCGACGATCCGCCGCGCCTCCTTCGGATGCTCCTCGAGGAAGGTCGCGAGCCGCTCTCCCACCACCTGCTCGACCCAGCCCTTGATGTCCGACGAGACCAGCTTGTCCTTGGTCTGCGAGGAGAACTTGGGGTCCTTGATGCGCACCGACACGACGGCGGTCAGGCCCTCGCGGATGTCCTCGCCGGTCAAGCTCTCCTTGAGACTCTTGCCCAGACCCGAAGCGCCGGCGTAGGTATTGACGGCGCGGGTCAGGGCGCTCTTGAAGCCCTGCATGTGGGTGCCGCCGTCGCGGTTGTTGATCGTGTTGGTGAAGCTGTAGATCAGCTCCTGGTAGCCCTCGTTCCACTGCAGCGCCGCCTCGATCATCTCGGGTCCGGTGCCGTCGTCCCGCGTATCCACGAGGTAGATCGGTTGCGGGTGAAGCGGCTGCTTGTTGCGATTCAGGTGCTCCACGAAGGAGGAGATGCCCCCCGCGTAGGCGAACTCGACCTCCCTGTCGGTGCGTTCGTCGCGCAGGCGGATGTGGACGCCGCGGTTCAGGAACGACTGCTCGCGCAGGCGCTGCGCCAGCGTCTCGAAATGGAACTCGAGAATCGCGAAGATCTCGGGGTCCGGCCAGAAGCGCACCTTGGTGCCGGTCTTGTCGCTCTTGCCGATCGCCTTGATGGGCGCCTCGGGAAGTCCCTTGTGGTAGGCCTGGTACCACACCTGGCCGTCGCGCTTGATCTCCAGCTCCAGCGTCTCCGAGAGCGCGTTCACCACCGAGACGCCGACGCCGTGGAGGCCGCCCGAGACCTTGTACGAGTCCTTGTCGAACTTGCCGCCCGAGTGGAGCTCGGTCATGATGACCTCGGCGGCGGAGCGCCCCTCCTCCTTGTGCAGGTCGACCGGGATGCCGCGGCCGTCGTCCTCGATGGTCACCGAGTTGTCGGTGTGGACCACGACGTCAATGACCTTGCAGTACCCCGCCTGGGCTTCGTCCACCGAGTTGTCGACCACCTCGAAGACCATGTGATGGAGACCTGACGCGTCGTCGGTGTCCCCGATGTACATGCCGGGGCGCGTCCGCACCGCTTCGAGGCCCTTGAGGACCTTGATATTCTCAGCCGTGTAGGTGGGTTCTGGATTCAGCAAACCGATTGTCTCCGGTACAGGATCTGGACCCGCAGGATCTGGGGTCTCCGGCCTTCGAATCATACCACAGATTGCGGTGGTATCCGAGAGCGCTAATGGTTGAAGAGTCAACGACTTAGCGGCACATGACGGAAACTCGACGAGAAGCTCCCTAGGGATAACGCAAAAACCGCTCCCTTTGTTCCCTTTTGCGGGCGAAAAATAGCCCTCTCCTCAAGGGGTCAGGGCCTTCATCCTTCCCTTCTCCATCTCCCACGCCCGGCCGACGTCCAGGGTCAGCCAGACCTGCGGCCGGTTCGACGTGGCAATGACCTGGGCCGCCGGCCGAAAGACGCTCCAGACGGCGGCATGGGTGGCAGGCGCCAGCTCGGCGTCGGCGTCGTCCAGGAGATACAGCGGACGGCGCCCGGCCGCCTCCAGAACGCGGCCGTGGGCGGCGACGAGGAGCAGAGAGAGGGCCTTGCGCTCCCCTGCCGAGGCCACGCGGCGGAGGTCGTGACCGCCCCAGAGGATCTCGAGCTCGTCGCGCTGCGGGCCGAGCAGGGGGACGCGACGATGACGCTCGCGGTCCGCGGCGCGCGCGAGGGCTGCAGCGATGCTCTCGACGCCGTCGAGCCCCACAGGCGGCGACGGGCGGTAGCGGATCTCGATCGGCGGCAGGTCAAGGCCGCTGGCGGCCAGCACCTCGCCGAGCACTCCCCGCATGCTCTCCACGTAGGCGTGGCGCAGGCGAATCACCTCGGCGGCCGTGGCGGCCAGGACCTCGTTCCACACCTCCAGCCCCTGCATTCCCGAGCCGCCCTGAAGGAGGAGATCGCGCTTCTGGCGCAGCGCCTCGCCGTAGCGATTGAGGAGATCGAGCGCCGGCGGGCGGATTCCCACCACGCCGCGGTCCAGGAAGCGGCGGCGGGCCCGCGGCGCTCCCGCCAGGACCTCGGCTTCGACGAAGGTCCAGGCCACGATGGGCAGCTCGGCCAGGTGCTCCGCGAGCGGCGCGGTGCGGCCGTTCAGGAGCCGTATTCGCTTGCCCTCGATCCAGCGCATCTCCAGGGTAGAGCGATGGTCGGTGTCCACCTCGCCTTCGAGCTGAAACCCGTCGCTCCCGTGGCGCACGCAATCCTCCAGGCGGGCGGCGCGAAAGCTGCGCGTCGTGGCGAGGACGTAGACGGCTTCGAGGACGCTCGTCTTGCCCGCGCCGTTGCCGCCGAGCAGCAGGTGCGAGCCCGGCCCGGGCCCCCACTTGAGCGGCTCGAGGTTGCGAAAGTTGAGCAGGGAGAGGTGGGCGAGCAAGGGGAGCGCGAACAGGACCAGGGGAGAACCGATCCGGAGCGACCTGAGCGTCAGATCCGCATCGGCATGATGACGCAGAGATAGCGGGTCTCGGGGCCGTCCTGCGGATAGCCGACGCACTGCGTATTCTCGTCCTTGAGCTCCAAACGGACGCGCTCGGTCTCCACGGCGGCGAGAAACTGCGTCAGATAGTCCGGGTTGATCCCCAACCGCAGCTCGGGACCGTCGTAGTCGCACGGCACCTCTTCGGTGGCTTCGCCCAAGTCCGGGTTGGCGGCGGAGATGACCATCTGGTCGGGAGAGAACTGGAGGCGCACCGCCCGCGCGCGGTCGCCGGTCAGCAGGGCGACGCGCTGCACGGCGTCGGCGAGCGGCTTGCGGTCGAAGAAGGCCTTCTTGTCGTTGTCCTTGGCGATGACCCTCTCGTAGTCGGGAAAGGTCCCCTCGAGGATGCGGCAGATCAGCTCGCGGCGGCCGAGCAGGAACGACAGATGGTGCTCGCCGCGGCGGTATTCGAGCTTGCCCTCGCCCTCCAGGCGCTGCAACTCCTGTAACGCCTTGCGCGGCACCAGCACAGAGTCCTCGCCGCCGGCGTTCTCCAGGCCTCCCTCGACCAGCGCGAGGCGGTGGCCGTCGGTGGCCACCATCTCGACCCCGCCGTCCTTGAGCTTCAGCAAGGCGCCGTTGAGCTGGAAGCGCGACTCCTCGGCGGAGACCGCGAAGAGGATCTTCGCCGTCATGCGGCGAAAGTCGGCGAACGGAATCGCCACCCGGCGTCCATCCTCGACGGCGGGAAGGGTGGGGAAGTCGTCGGGCGACAGCCCGTGGATCCTGAAACGCGACTTGGCGGCCCGGATGGTCAGCTCCCGCGGCTCGTCGAGGGAGAAGAGCACCTCCTCGCCGGTCAACGAGCGGATGATCTCCACCAGCTTCTTGGCCTGCACCGCCACGCCGCCCTCGGTCTTCACCTCCGCCTCGCACCACGAAGTCAGCGAGACGTCGAGGTCGGTGGCCGCGAGGTGGAGCTTGTCCTCCCGCGCCGTCAACAGCAGGTGCGAAAGGACAGGAATCGTGGTCTTGCGCTCGACGATGCCCTGCATCGGGATCAGCTCGCCGAGGAGCTCACTGCGGTTGAGGCGGATTTCCATGCACTCTTTCTCCGTCTAGAGGACACCTGAATATATAGCATAGGAGGAGTCGTAGAAAGGGGTGGCCGCGGGTGCGGAAAAGCGGACCAAATGCCTGGAAGAGAGGAATTTAGGCTGCGCAGGGGGGTTGTGCAGAAGCTGCGGACGGCCTGTGCGGCGGTGTGGAGAAACGCGCGGACGAGGAAATTTTCCGCAGCTTCCCCACAGCGCTTTGCGGCATCTTCTCCACAGCCCTCCGAACATGCGATGCCTAGCGGAGCTGCTGCTCGAAGGTCTCGAGGATGCGCGCCAGGTCGGGGTCTTTTTCCCGCCGTTCCTCGATGCCGCTGACGGAGTACATGACCGTGGAGTGGTGCTTGTCGTTGAACAGCTTGCCGATCTCCGGGTAGGAGATCTGCGCCAGGTGGCGCAAGAGGTACATCGCCACCTTGCGCGGGAAGACCACCTGCTGCGAGTTGCTCTTGCTCTTGATCTCCGAGATCTTGAGATCGTAGTGGCGGGCCACCGCCTTGATGATGTCGTTGGCATGCGGCTTCTTCCCCTCCTCCGGCAGGATGTCCTTGAGCGTCTCGCGGGCGAGGGCCGGGGAGAGGGGCTTGCCGGTGAGGGAGGAGAAGGCGAGGACGCGGTTGAGCAGCCCCTCGAGCTCACGGATGTTCGACTTCACCTTGGTGGCGATGAACTCGGCGACGTCCTCCGGAAGAGTGACGTCGTCGAGATAGGCCTTGCGCTGCAGGATGGCCATCTTGGTCTCCAGGTCGGGCGGCTGAATGTCGGCGATCAGCCCCCACTCGAAGCGGCTGCGCAGGCGCTCCTCCAGCGTCGGGATGTTGCGCGGCGAGGAGTCGGAGGAGAGGATGATCTGCTTCTGGCTGGTGTACAACGTATTGAAGGTGTGGAAGAACTCCTCTTGGGTGCGCTCTTTGTTGGCGAGGAACTGGACGTCGTCGATGAGCAGGACGTCGATCGTCCGGTAGCGTTCGCGGAACGCCGGCATACGGTCGAAGCGGATCGAGTTGATGAGCTCGTTGACGAACTGCTCGGCGGCCAGGTAGAGGACGCGGAGCTGCGGCCGGCTGCGCAGGATCTCGTGCCCGATGGCGTGCAGGAGGTGGGTCTTGCCGAGCCCGACGCCGCCATAGAGGAACAGCGGGTTGTAGCTCTGGGACGGGTTCTCGGCGACGGCCTTCGCCGCGGCGTGGGCAAACTCGTTCGACTTGCCCACGACGAAGGTCCGGAAGAGGTACTTGGGATTGAAATGCGACGCCGTGACGAGGTCCGCGGGCGGGATCTCTTCTTCTTCCAGGGAGAACAGGACCTCGAACGGCGGACCGTCGAGCCCGGCCAACGCGCGGTCGACCGTTGGCCGGTAGCTCTCTTCCAGGGTGTGCAGGAAGCGTGAGTTGGGAGCCAGGAGGACGAGCGGGTCGTCCTCGTCGTCGTCACGCACCTTGAGAGGCAGGAACCAGGTCGAGAACTCCTCGGGATCGAGCTCTCGTTGCAGTTGCTTCTGGAGGAGAGACCAGCGGGATTGAGACATGAGACCTCGACAGGAGCCTAGTCAAATTCCACAGATTTTCCACAGATTGTGGAAATTCCGAGCCCTGCGGTGGGAGGCCGTAACAGCGGAAGCAGCAGCGACAACTGCGGGCATCATACCAACACCGGGCGTGGCCTGCAAGCCCCTTTCTGCAAGTCAAGCACCTCGATCCTGCCCCACGGTGAAGTTGTAGAAAGGTAAGAGGATCTGAGGAAGGATTTACAGGTCAGAAGATCCGTCCGGCTTCCTGGGCAGCCGCGAGCACTCGAGGGAAGGCTCCTGGAATCAATGACTTGGGCCCAACCTGCAGATACGGCATGTCGCTTGCAGTGCCGAGGGCCAATCATTAACGGCGTAGAGGGGGAGGTTCGTCCAGCCCAAATTACCCTGCCCACCCGAGATCGAGACCGATCTCGCCATGAAGAGAAGCTCCCTTCCCCCCTGATTCAGGGTTTTCCCCCACACCAGCCAACGACGAGGACCTCCCCCTAGACGCTCCCCCCGAGAAAGGGAGGGCGCGCCTCTATCGGGCACGGCGCTTGCACAGACAGAAAACCAGGTTACACAAGGACGAGGGGGAGGTTCCCAACCAGCCAAGCTCAGTCCTACCGATTACGAGATCTTCGGGTCTCACCCTCTTTGACCCTACCAAAATCCCCTCAACACAGGGGTAGAACCACAAATCCAACCGGAGAGACGGGGCCTCCCCCCCAGACGCTCCCAGGCAACTGGGAGCGTCACCGCTTTTGGGCGGGCGTGGAATGGCCTGGTGGGCATGTGTGTTGCAACGAACAGTACGCAGGAAATGACGAGGGGGAAGCTCCCAACCAGCCAACATCGTCCTACCTCAATCGAGATCCTTTGATCTCACCCTACCAAGCATCTTCCAGAATCCCCTTTGACAGGGGTATAGCCAAAGAGCCAACCGGAGAGATGGGACTTCCCCCTCTTACTCTCTCCGTATTTCCGGCCGATCTGACATACGCGTATCGCCATTTTGGTCTGCCAAATTGGCTTGCGCACGAATAGACTGGCGCGGTGCGGCACGCCCGTGAGCTCCTCCTCTGGTTCGACCGCCATCGGCGCGACCTGCCGTGGCGGCGGACGCGCGATCCCTACTGCGTCTGGCTCTCCGAGGTGATGCTGCAGCAGACCCGGGTGGAAGTGGTCCTCCCGTACTACGCGCGGTTCCTGGCGCGCTTCCCCAGCGTGGATGCCCTCGCCGCGGCGCCGGTCGAGGAGGTGTTGGCGCTCTGGTCGGGCCTCGGTTACTACCGGCGGGCGCGGCAGCTCCATGCTGCGGCGCAGCAGGTCGCGCGCGGAGGCGAAGGCTTTCCGCGGACTCTTGCAGGGCTGCGGGCGCTGCCGGGGATCGGAGACTACACGGCGGCGGCCGTGGTGAGCATCGCCTTCGGCGTCGTGGCGCCCGTTCTCGACGGCAACGTGAAGCGAGTGCTGGCGCGCTGGCTGGCGCTGGGCGGGGAGGAGCCGCGGCCGCGGACGGCGGCCCGCCGGCGGCTCCTGGAAACGGCGGCGACCTTTCTCGACGCGGAGCGGCCGGGCGACAGCAACCAGGCGCTCATGGAGCTCGGCGCCACGCTGTGCACGCCGCGCCGGCCAAAGTGTCTCTTGTGCCCCATCGGCGACGGCTGCCGGGCTGCCGCCGAGGGGGATCCGGAGCGCTATCCGGCCGCGCGGGTGAAGCGCGGCATCGAAAAGCGGCGGCTGGTGGTGGCGGTCGTGGAGGACGCGGGCGGAGTCCTCCTCTTCCGGCGGCCGGACGATAGCCCGCTGCTCGCCGGTACCTGGGAGCTGCCCTGGGTCGAGGCCGGGGACGGCGATCCGGCGGCGGCCCTGGGAGCGCGCTACGGCGGGAGCTGGCGGCTCGGTCCGCAGGCCGGGGAGGTGCGCCACGGCATCACCTTCCGCGATCTCGCGGTGGCCGTGCACCGGGCGGAGCTGAAGGGCGCCGGGGAGGTGCGGGAGGGTCCGGCGGCAGGCTGGTTCGATGCCCAGGGGCGCGCCGGCCTTCCCTTGTCGTCGTTGGTGGAAAAGGTGTTGAAAAAGTTGCTCAGCTCTCCGGCTTCGCCTTCGGAGCCTCCACTGGCCAGGAGATCCCCGAGCCGCCGGCGAGGATGAACCAGGTGATGACCTTGTCGTCGAGCTCGCGCAGCCGGCTCGCCACCAGGTGGCAGAGGATGGTGAGCAGCCGCAGCGACGAGATCCGGTTGATGTCGAGGATCCCTTCGAGCACCTCGCGGGGGATGGCGAGGACGACCGCCCCCTCGGCATAGGCCTTGGCGTCCGCGGAGCGCGGCGCGTTGTCGATGAGCGCCATCTCCCCGAAGTAGCCGCCGCGCTCGATGAAGGCGAGCGCCTCCTCGCCGGCGCCGGGGATGAACTTGCTGATCATCACCTTGCCCTCGAGGACGACGTACATCTCGTGGGCGGTCTCGCCCTCCCGAAAAATCACCTGATGGGCGGGGAACTGCTTCTCCTTCGACAGCGTGGTGAGGAAGTTGATCTCCAGGTTGGAGAGTTTCTGCTCGGCGAAGAGCTTGCGCTTGGCGGCCAGGTCGACGTGGATGTCGCCGCCCGGCTGGAAATGGGTGATGGGCTCTTCGGCGACCGGCTTCCGGGTCTCGGAGAAGAACTGGGTGAGGTTCTCGTTCGTCTGCCGCAGCTTGCGCGACAGGCTCTTCCAGAACGCCCAGTAGAGAGCGAGCTGGAAGCGCTGGTCGCGCTCGAGGAAGTCCTGGAGCGCGGCGGGATCGAAGATGAGGAGCTCGCTCTCGGCGGCGGTCACCGCGTCGCCGGTGCGCGGTCCGCGGTCGATGAACGAGGTTTCCCCGAAGAGGATGCCCGGTCCGAGGCTCGCCAGGGCGAACTTCCCGTAGGGCGTCTTCCGCTGGATGCGCACGCTGCCGCTGTGGATGAAGTAGATGTCGAAGGTCGACTCACCCTCGCGCAGGACGATGGCCTTGGGGGGGTAGTGGACCTGGGCGGCGCACTCGCCGAGCTGGGCGAGCTGCTCGGGAGTGAAGTGAGAGAAGATGTCCCACTCGCGGAGGAGATCCTGGGTGCTCAAGGTGGGGCCTATTGTAGCGGAAGCGCCGAAGGGTCCGACAGAGCCGCCGGCAGCACGGCCTCCGGGAGATGGCTCTCGGGAGCCGAGCTGCGTCCGGCTGCGGCCGCCCATGCGGCGCGCTCAGGATCGCCGAACGCGGCCCACAAAGCTGCCGCATGGAGGAACCATTCGGCGAACAGCGGCTCGCCGCTGCCCAGGTCGGAGCGCAGCTTCGTCTCCAGGGGGGCTTCGACCTCGTCGAACAGGCGGCGCGCGGTCCGTAAATCCGGGGGATCGCGGCGCAACGCCAGCCAGGCGCGGTGCAGCGTGATCGACTCGACGAGGTCGGAGCGCAGCGCCACAGCGGCCAGAAGCTCGCGCTCAGCCGTCGCGAGGTCGCCGGCATAGGCGGCGATCAGCCCCGATTCGAGGCGCGCCTCGCCGTCCCCGGGATCAGCGCCAAGCACGCGGTCGATCAAGCCGCGCGCCTCGTCGAGACGGAGCAGGTGCTTCGCCGCCACCGCCGCCGCCCACAAGTCGTCACGGCCCGCACCCCGGCCGGTCTCCGCCGCCTCCAGGACCTTTGCGAAGTGGCCGCTGCCGAGGGCGGTCACCGCAGAGCTGGCCCGCGTCCGGCGCAACGCCAGGATGACCGCGAGCGAGGCTCCGGCGCCGAGCAGACCGAGGGCGATGACGAGGAGGCCGGCGAAGGAGGGCACGCGTCAGGCTGGGTCAGTTAGAGAAAACCCAAGGAAAGGTTAGGGCTCGATCCCAAGGGGACCAGGAGCGATCGGAGTTTTTCTCTTCAGGATAGACTCTAGAGTTATGGTCTTTCCAGAAACGGTGTAATACGCGAGGTAAGCATAGCCACCATGGTAGAGAACCCAGACTCGTTGGGTGCTGCCCCGTACTTGCTGCCCAAATAACGGGTCCTGGGTCAAGGCCCATACAAGCCCAGCGAGAACACTCTTTGTGCTCGCTTCGAGAAGAGGCTTGACTTCCTCCTCGAAACGGGCTGTCTTAATCACCCGCAGAGAGCTGCTGTCCATACCTGACTTCTTCCTCTGTCAGCACCACTTTGCGCGGGTCACCCAGGAAGATTGTCTCATATGGTATGTCTTCACGGTCTCCTGCCAATTGCCAACCGATGAACTCATGCGAGAGATCGCTCACTTCCCGTGCGTCATTGTCTCGCAGTTGGCGAAGAACAAAGTCAGCGAGAGCGACATCTCTTGGCCTAAAGACGTCAATATCAGCTTCGCGCTTGGCAAAGATGGTCTCCTGAGGCCGACCGAAGCGCGAGCGTAGGACCCTGAGGCAAGCCCCTTCTTCTACCAGTTCATTCACAACTGGTACCAGTGCGCGCGGAGCGGGTCCGTAAGGCAGCTTGAAGTAACGCTGCCCGGTTATTGATTCGCCGTAGGCGCGATAGGACAGAAAGTCGCAGAAGAACAGAATCTTGTTCAGCTTGGTCGCACCAAAGGTCGAGTCTCCCTCGGACGCTTGCGCTACGTAGAGGATGAGCTCCTTGAATTTCTTCCTTGGTGTGCCCATGACCGGCTCCTTTTTCTCCGTCCTTTTGTCATAAGTCGGGCGTAAGTATAGGGGCGCCTCGCGCCAAACGCAAGACCCCGAGACCAGGTGGCAGTCTCGGGGCTGCGTCACGCCTCATCCGGGATCTGGTCGAGAATGCGCTTCGCAATCAAGTCCTCGATCATTCGCCAACAAGCCGCTTTGGCTACCTCTGGTCGACTCCCGCCATAAGCCTCTTTCGCTATCATCGCGTCCAGGTAGGCGACCAGCTTCGGGCTCGCTTGGATGACCACCCTGGTCGGCGTGTAGGTGAGGGTCGGACGGGCCATCCCAGGCGTTATTCTGGCATTAAAATACCATGGAAACAATCCCTGCGGCGCCGCGCAATCCCGACCTCGTCGGTACCATCCCGGCCCGAGTCGGCGCCAGGCCGGCCGCGGTCGGCGTGCAGCTGGCCGCAATCGGCAACACACCGCTCCGGTCCTGCGCCACGCGGCCCCGAGCCTGGCAGGCCCCGCCTGCGGCCGGCGTCACGCCGGCCAGGGTCTGTGCTATCCCGGCCCCGGCCTGGGGCCTCCGGCCCCGGGTCTTTGCCGTCCGGCCCGCGGCCTGCGTCATTCCGCCTCGGATCGGCGCCTCGCCGGCCGGGCTCGGCGTCGCCCGTCAGAGGAGCTGGAGCTGCGCCGGCAGGATGCTCGCCCAGACGGCCTGCTCCACGGTGTCGAGCCAGGCGGCCCGCTGGTCCGGGTCCAGGCGGAGAGCCGGGATGCCGCGATCGGCGAGCTCGCGGTCCAGGCGCTCGTCGACGGCGCGCTGGAAGGCGGGGCTCGGCGAACGGATACCGTCGGGGTTCGGCTGCTCGATGATCGGCACGTGGACCAGGAGATCGTAGCCGCGCGTCCAGGACTCCACCAGGGTCTCCAGGGAATCCTGGCGGCCGGCGGCGAGGAGGAGATAGACATAGTTGTCGAGGACGCTGCGGTCACAGATCACGGCGGAGTAGCGCGCCTGCGCCACCAGCTCCTCGGCGATCTGAGCGTGCAGGATCCACGACTGGGCCGCCACCGACGTCTCCTCGTTGATCGGCAGCGGACACCGGCGCGCCACCTCGTGGACCACTTCGACGGCGATGTCGCGGATCTTCAAGCGCGCGGCGAGGCCATAGCAGAGCGTCGTCTTGCCGACTCCGTGGCTACCGATGAAGGCGAGCTTGTAGGGACGACGAGGGCTCATCGATGCGACTCCGCGGCAGCAGCGACGGCCGCGAGAGCGTCCGCCAGGACCGCGAAGGCGGCGTCGAGCTGCGGCACGGTGATCGTGAGCGGTGGCACGACCTGCGCCACTCTACCCTCCGGTCCGCCGGCGAGAAGGAGCACTCCGCGGTTCCGCGCCGCGGCTACCCAGGCCTTGGCGAGGCCGGCGGTGGCGACCTCGACGCCCCAGAGGAGGCCGCGGCCGCGCACCCCGGTCACGCCGACGCTTTGATCAGCCAAGGCTGCGAGGCGCTCGCCGACCGCGGGGCCGAGGGCGGCGGCGCGGGCGGGGAGGCGCTCTTCTTCCTGGACGTCCAGCACGGCGAGGGCGGCGGCGCAGGCGAGAGGATTGGCGACGAAGGTGGCGGTGTGCCGCGCTTCGCCGGAGGTCTCCCAGCAGCGGAAGAGGTCGCGGCGGCCGAGGACCGCCGCGATGGGGAGGCCGCCGCCGAGGGCCTTGCCGCAGCAGAGGAGGTCGGGACGGACCCCTTCGGCCTCCACTGCGAAGAGGGTCCCGGTGCGGCCGAAGCCGGTGAAGATCTCGTCGGCGATCAGAAGGGCGCCGGTCTCCCGGCAGGCCGCGGCGAGGGCGGTTAGCCATCCTGGCGGTGGAACCAGCACCCCTTCGCGGCCGACGATGGGCTCGACGAGCACGGCTCCGACGTCGCCGCGGTGGAGGATCTCGGCGATGCGCTCCGGATCGCGACCGAACGGGAGGCGGTGGGCATGGCAGTGGAGATGGGCGGCGAACGGATCGCGAAACTCGGCGCGCGAGGTGACGGCGAGGGCGCCAAGGGTCATGCCGTGGTAGGCCGGCTCGAAGGCGAGGATTCCGGGGCGGCGGGTGGCGGCCAGCGCGGTTTTGAGCGCGATCTCGACGGCCTCGGCGCCGGAGATGGAGAAATAGACCTGCGGGTCGTCGACCGGGGCGAGCCGGACCAGGCGATCGGCCAGGGCGACGCGCAGAGGATGCGCGTGGACGTCCCCCAGCCCATGGAGGAGAACGCCGGCCTGTTTGCGGATTGCCGCCACCACACGTGGGTGGGCGTGGCCCACCACGGCGACGCCAAAGCCGGACGTGAGGTCGATGTAGACGTTGCCGTCGACGTCGCGGACGTTGGCGCCGCGAGCCTCTTCCCAGAGCAGGGAGGGCGAGCCTTCGGCCGGCAGGGTGTTGATCCCGGGCGCTTCCAGCTCCCGCAGACGGTGGGAAAGGGCGCGGGAGCGCGGACCGGGCGGCGGCATGGCCATCCGCGGCAGCAAGTCGCCCAGATCGGCGAGCGTCACATCTCCCGCCGGCCGGCGAGCGACCTGCCGAGGGTCACCTCGTCGGTGTACTCGATGTCGCCGCCCACCGGCATGCCGAAGGCGAGACGGGTGACCAGCATGCCGCGCGGCTTCAACAGGCGGGCGAGATAGAGGGCGGTCGCCTCTCCCTCGACGTTCGGGTTGGTGGCGATCACGATCTCGACGATCCCGCCGCCACCGCCGAGGCGCGCCAGCAAGGCGGGTATGGCCAGGCGGTCAGGACCGATGCCGCGGTGCGGCGAGAGGGCGCCGAGAAGGACATGATAGAGGCCGTGGTACTCGCCCGTGCGCTCAATGGGCTCGATGTTGAACGGCTCCTCGACGATGCAGATGCGGCTGCGGTCGCGCCGCTCGTCGGCGCAGAAGCGGCAGGGGTCCTCGGCGGTGATGCAGTTGCAGATCGAGCAGTGGAAGAGCTTCTCTTTCACCTCGACGATCGCCTGGGCGAGGGCCTGGGCTTCCGCCGCGGGCGCCTTGAGCAGAAAGTGGGCGAGGCGGGTGGCGGTCTTGGGGCCGATGCTCGGGAGCCGCGACAGCTCTCCGATCAGGCGGGCCAGCGGGTCGGACATCGAGGGTGGGCGGCGCTCAGAAGAGACCCGGCAGGCTCGACGCCATGGCGCCCATCTTGCCCTGCATCGTCTCTTCGATCTTGCGTCCGGCTTCGTTGACGGCGGCGACGATCAGGTCTTCGAGCATCGAGGGATCGGCGGGATCCATCGCCTCGGGATCGATCTTTACGGACACGAGCTGTTTGTGGCCGCTCATCTTGACGGTGACCATGCCGCCCCCGACGCTCGCCTCGATCACCATCTCGTTGAGCTCCCGCTGGAGACGCTCCTGCATCTCCTGGGCCTGCTTCATCAATTGGCGCATGCTGCTCATCGCGGATCCTCCCTGAAACTGCCGTGCTCTTCCACCGTCTCGACTCGGCCCCCGAAGATATCAAGAACGGCTTGCACCTGCGGGTTGTCGGCAACCCGGCCGCGCTCCGCCGCGGCCCCCTCGGCCGGCTCCGGCGCGGCGGCGCCCGATGGGGGCACCGGCCGGGACGCGGCGCGCACCGTGCGCCAGGCGATGCCGGGGCCCCAGACCGCCGCGGCCGCGGCGTCCACGATCTCCCGGTTGACGCTCTGCTGCAAGCGGCCTGCGAGGAGTGTATTGTCCGCCGGCACCGCCAGGTGGAGCTCGCCGTCGACGACCGCGATCTCGGCCTCGGCGAGGTGTGCCGCGAGCGGAGCCTTGCGGACCTTGACCGCTTCGAGGAACGCCTGCACGGGATCGCCGGGCGGTGACGACGACGATGCCGGCGCCGCGGCCGGCGACGGAGGCGTTGGCGGCGTTGGTAGCAGAGCGGCGGAGGGCTGAACCTCTGCGGGGACCGGCGCGGCAGCGCGCTCGGTCCGCCGCGCGGCAGGTGGTGTGGTGGGTGCTCCGCCGGCGAGGATGTCCTCGACGCGCGCCAGCTTGGGCAGCTCGGCGGCGCGCAGCCAGGCGATCTCGAGGGCGAGGACGCCGGCGTCGCTGCGCCGCACGACCTGCTCGCTGGTGAGCAGGTGGTGGAGCAGGCGGAGGAGGTTCTCATAGCCGGCAGCGCGGGCCGCCGCGGCGAGGGTCTGGGCCTCCTCGGCTGGCAGGTCCGCCTGCTCGGGATCGCCGCCGAGCCCGAGATGCAGCGCGTCGCGGCAGAAGGTGAGGAACTGGGCATAGACGTGCCGCGGGTCCCAACCTTCCTCCTCGACGCGGCGGACCGCGGACACCACTCCGGCGCCGTCGCCGCCCAGGATCGCCGTCAGCACCTCCTGGAAGAGCTGGGTGTCGAGACCGCCGAGCAGGCGGATGGCGTCGGCGTCAGCGATCGTGCCGGAACCGAAGGTAGCGAGCTGGTCGAGCAGCGCGACCGCATCGCGGACGCTCCCCTCGCCGGCGCGCGAGATCAGGCGGAGAGCGGTATCGCTGGCGGTGATCGCCTCGCTCGCGCAGATGGCGCGCAGGTGGGCGGCGAGGACGAGCGACGGCACGCGGCGGAAGTGGAACTCCTGGCACCGCGAGAGGACCGTCGCCGGCACGGCGTCGATCTCGGTCGTCGCGAAGATGAAGACCAGGTGGGCCGGCGGCTCCTCGACGATCTTCAGCAGGGCGTCGAACGCCTGCCGCGACAGGCGGTGGATCTCGTCCAGGACCACCACTTTGTAGCGGTCGCGGGAAGGGCCGTACTTGAGGCTCTCGGTGAGCTCGCGCACCTGCTCGACCTTCGAGTAGGTGGCGGCGTCCACTTCGATGACGTCGAGGTCGGAGCCGCGGGTGATCTCAATGCAGGCGAGGCACTCGTTGCAGGGGTCCGCGGCCGGACCATGCTCACAGTTCAGGGCCTTGGCGAGGACACGGGCGGCGGTGGTCTTGCCGACGCCGCGGATGCCGGAGAAGAGATAGGCCTGGGCGATCCGCCGCTCGGTCAGCGCGTTGCGCAGCGCGGTGACGATGGCCTCCTGGCCGACGAGGGCCGCGAAGCTCTGCGGACGCCACTTGCGGGCGAGAACCTGGTAGGTCATCTGATCCTTGGCGGTGTCTGCGGTGTCTGCGCCGTGGGCAGCAGTGGCCCACGAAGGGTTCCGGTGTGACTGCGGCACTCGGCCGGAGACCTTATCGCTGCTCCCTTCCGGGCCTGACGAGGTTCGGTATCGACCGATGCACAGGACCCGAACCCTTCATGGGCCACTGCGGCAGGACCCCATGCTATGTCCTGGGGTCGGGGATGTAAAGGCGGTTTGCCGCCAGGGGGTTTTCGAGTAACATACGGCGCCGGTCTGCGGACGGGCGCCCTGTGGACAAGCTGGAGAAGCCAGAGGACAGCGGGTGGATGCGGGAGGCTCTCGCCGAGGCGGGGCGGGCGGCGGCGGCCGGCGAAGTGCCGATCGGCGCCGTGGTCGTCCGCGGCGGAGAGGTGATCGGGCGGGGTTACAACCGGCGCGAAACGGACCGCGATCCGCTCGCGCATGCCGAGCTCCTGGCGATCCGGGAGGCGGCGCGGTGGATGGGCGGCTGGCGGCTGACGGAGTGCACGCTGTACTGCACCCTGGAGCCGTGCCCGATGTGCGCGGGCGCCCTGGTCAACAGCCGGATCGAACGGCTGGTCTACGGCGCTGCCGATCCCAAGGCGGGCTGGTGCGGGACGCTGGGCAACCTGGTCCAGGAGCCGCGCCTCAACCACCGGCTGGAGGTCACGGCGGGTGTCCTGGCGGAAGAGAGCGCCGCGCTGTTGCGCGGCTTCTTCGCGTCGCTGCGGGCTCTTTGAAGACGAATCGTGGAGAGGTGTCCGAGTGGCTTAAGGAGCACGCTTGGAAAGCGTGTGTAGGGGAAACTCTACCGTGGGTTCGAATCCCACCCTCTCCGCCACAAGCAAGCGATTGGATTGCAGACTCGGAGAGGTGCCAGAGTGGTTGAATGGGACGGTCTCGAAAACCGTTGACCGGGCAACCGGTCCGTGGGTTCGAATCCCACCCTCTCCGCCATTGAATTGGAGCGCGTTCGACCGGCGCGGTTTGACCGGGGCGCTGGGGTGATCTATCCTAGAAAATTCGTTCGGCGTGTCGGGGCTGGTTCGAGACGGGTGGTCCGGTCCCCGCGGCTTCACATCCATCACTCTAGAGAAGGCGGGTCATCGTGAAACGGACTTTTCAGCCCAACAACCGTCGCCGCAAGCGCACTCACGGCTTTCTGGTGCGGATGCGCACGAAGAGCGGCCGCGCGGTCATTTCGCGGCGGCGCGCGAAGGGACGCAAGCGCCTGAGCGTCTGATGCCCGGCCCCTCACCAGGGAGGGGCCAGCGCCTGCTGCCCGACGAGAAGGTGCGGCGGCGCGCCGACTATCTCCGCTGCTATCGCACGGGGCGCCGGCGCCACGGAGGGCTCGCCGTCCTCTACTTCGCTCCCAATCAGGCCGGGCATGCACGCCTTGGGATCACCGCCAGCCGCAAGGTCGGCAAGGCGGTGATCCGCCAGCGGCTCAAGCGCAGGATCAAAGAGATCTACCGGCGATGGCAGGATCGAGGGAAGCTTCCGGCGCTGGATCTGGTCGTCCACGTGAAGCCCGAGGCGGGCGCGGCGGACTTCCGGAGCCTGCAGGCGGAGCTGGTGCGGTTGCTGGCGGGGCTCACCGCGAGACGGGAGCCCGCGGGGTGATCCGTCTCCTGGCCGCGCTGCTGGTTTTCTACAAGCGCCGGGTATCGCCGCTTCTGCCGCCGTCCTGCCGCTTTACTCCGACCTGCTCGGAGTATGCTCGGCTCGCCCTGCTCAAGCACGGGCTCGCGCGCGGTCTGACGCTGGCGGCCTGGCGGCTGCTGCGCTGCCAACCCCTCCATCCCGGGGGGGTCGACCTGCCATGAACGGCGGCGCAACTCCCGGGGCAACAGCACACTAGAGAGGATCCAAGCTTCGTGGACAATCGCCGGTTGCTCATCGCCACCTTCCTATCGGCGGCGCTCGTCATCCTCTATAGCCTCGTCTGGCCGCTGCTGTTTCCGGAGCCGAAAAAAGCTCTTCCCCCGCCGTCCGCCCGTGAGCTGCCGGCGCCCGCCGGCACGCCCGCCACGGCGCCGCCCGCCGGACCGGCGGCTGTCGCTCCCGCGGGCAACGAGGCGGCTCCTCTCGCGGCGCCGGCTCCGCAGCCGGTGTCGGCCGCGGCCGAGGAGTCGGTCGAGCTCAAGGCCGGGAACGCGCGGGCGGTGCTCTCGAACCGCGGCGCGCAGCTCGTCTCCTTCGAGGTCCCCGACAAGCCGGGCCAGCAGGCGCAGCTCGACCTCGTGCGTCGCCGGCTGGAGGGTCCGTATCCATACGGCCTGACCGACCCTGCCCGCGCGCCGCATCCGCTCAACAAGGCGTTGTTCGCAGTCGAGCGCGGCGACGACGGCCGCTCCGTCGTGTTCCGCTACAGCGGTGCGGAGGGCACGGCCGAGAAGAGCTTCCGCTTCGACGAGCGCGGGCTCCTCGAGGTGACGATCAGGGTTGCCGGCCAGAAAGGGTGGGGAGTGATCCTGGGACCCGGCGTCCGCAACCTGAAGAGGGAGGAGCTGAAGAGCCGGTTCGAGCAGCGCAGCGCGGTCTATCGAAGCGACGAGGTGAAGCTCATCGACCCGCAGCGCTTCGACGCCGTCGAAGTTCCCGGCGCGTCGCTGCGCTGGATCGGCCTGGAGGACACCTGGTTCCTGACCGTTGCGATGCCGGAGAAGGGGCTCGACCGGGCGGTGGTGGAGCCGTTCCTCGTCCAGGCGGCGGACGGCGAGGGAGCCCGCTTCCTGCCGGTGCCGGCGAAAGACGCGATCACCGCCGAGCAGAAGGACCTGCCGCGCGAGCTGCGGGTGGTGCTGACGGCGGCCGGCGAAGAGCTCGCGCTGCGCTGCTACTGGGGTCCCAAGAGCTACGAGAGATTGAAGGCGCTCCCCTACGGGCTGGAGGAGACGGTCAACTGGGGAAGCCTGCGCCTCATCGTCGGACCGCTCCTCGCCGGCATCCACTGGCTGCACGACAACGTGGTCGGCAACTACGGCTGGGCCATCGTCCTCATGACCGTGCTGATCAAGCTGGCGCTCCTGCCGCTGACCCATCACAGCATGAAGTCCATGAAGAAGATGCAGGAGCTGAATCCGAAGATGCAGGCCATCCGGTCGCGCTACGCCACCAAGCTCAAGGACAAGCAGGGCCGGCCGAACCTCGAGATGCAGCGCAAGATGAACGACGAGATGATGGCGCTCTACAAGGAGCACGGGGTGAACCCCGCGGGCGGCTGCCTGCCCCTCCTGCTGCAGATGCCGATCCTCTACGCGTTCTACCGCCTGCTCAGCACGGCCTTCGAGCTGCGGGGGGCGCCATGGATCCTGTGGATCACCGATCTCTCGGCCGCCGACCCGCACTATGTCCTGCCGATCGTGATGGGCGCGACCCAGTTCCTCCAGGTCAAGCTGTCGCCGCAGACCGGCGATCCGATGCAGCGGCGGATGTTCATGCTGATGCCGCTGGTGATGACGATCCTCTTCGTGGGCTTCCCCAGCGGGCTCGTCCTGTACTGGCTCACCAACAACGTCTTGACCATCCTGCAACAGGCGGTCTACAACCGTCAGAAGCAGGCTGCCTGAGGAGGGCAGAACGAAAACCGCCATGAGCGAACCCAAGAGGCGATTCTTCTCCGGTGACACCTTGCAGCAGGCCCTGGTCCAGGCCGCCAACCTCTTCAATCTCGCGCCCGAAGAGATCGCGTACCGCAGCATCGAGAAGCGGCACGGCTTCCTCAAGGTCCGCCGCAAAGTGGTGATCGAGGTGAACCCCGACGCCCCGAAGCGGGAGGCCGGCGCCGCGCCGCCGCCGAGCGCCGAGGCGCCCTCGTTCTCTGCGCCGCCCCCGCTGTCGCCGCTGCCTCCGGATGCCGCGAGGCCGCCCGGCGACTGGGCGGAGGGCGCGCGGCCCGCGGCGCCGGAGCGGCCGCCGCAGCGCGATGATCGGGAGGGTCGGCCGCCGCGCCAGATGCGGAGCCGCGACCGCGGCCCCCGGGCTGGCCAGGACAACCGCGGTCAGGACAACCGCGGGCAGGGCAACCGCGGCCCGGACAATCGCGGTCGCGACGACCGTGGGCGCGACGACCGCGGCAACCGCGCCCTGCCTCCCGAGCGTCGAGGCGGCGACGGCCGGCGCGGCGAGGATCCCCGCCGCCGGCATCCCGGTGCTCCACGGTACCCGCGGGACGCCGAGCGGAGACCGGTCGTCGTTCGCGGCGACGAGCAGCCGCCGGCAGCCGCTCTCGTGGGGATGGCCGCGGCCGGCCTCGTGGCCTTGCCGGAGACGCCGCGCCGGCCGTCCGAGCGCTTTCCGGCGGCCGCCGGCCCGATGGCCGAGGCGGCGGCCAAGGGGGTCGAGCTCCTGCTCCGCATCGCCGGCCTGGAGCTGACGCCGCGCATCCTCCAGGGCGAGGACAGGTTGGAAGTGGATCTCTCCGGCCCGGACGTCGACTGGTGCTTCGCGGACGACGGCGAATTCGTGCTCGCCGTGGAGCACCTCCTGCCGCGGTTGATCCGTAGCCTGTGCGGCGAGATGACCCTGGTGCGGGTCGACTGTGACAACTTCCAGGAGATCCGCGAGGAGCGGCTGCGCAGCCTAGCGCAGCAGGTGGCCGAGGAGGTGCGGCGGCGCGGCAAGCCACGCACGCTGGAGCCCATGAACCCCGCCGACCGGCGCATCGTCCACATCACGCTCGCCGACGACCCCGGCGTGGCCACGGAGAGCGAGGGCGACGGTTACTTCAAGCGGATCACCGTGCGCCCGACCTGACAGCGGAACCTTTCGCGGCGCAACGAAACGGCGGCCCCTTGGTGGCCGCCGTCGGTGTTTCTGGGGAACGTTCCACGTGGAACGTTTCACGTGGAACGTGAGCCTGGTCCCCGGCTAAGATCCGGCCCGCGATGCCCTTTCCCCTCCCCTCCCTGACAGCAGCCGACTTCGCCGCGGCGCTCGCGGCGTGCTCGCCCGAGCCGCTGGACGATCTCGCCGTCGACGCTCTGTACGCCCACTACCTCGAGCTGTCGCTGTGGAACCGGCGCCTGTCGCTGATCGGCCCGGGGACCGCGGGCGAGATCGTGGAGCGCCACTACGGCGAGGCGCTCGCCGCCCTGCCCCTGCTGCCGCAGGCTGCGCGCCGGGGGCTCGACGTCGGCTCCGGGGCCGGGTTCCCGGGTCTCGTGCTGGCGGCTGTGCGGAGGGATCTCCGGATGACCCTCGTCGAGGCGCAGGAACGGAAATGGGCCTTCCTCCAGGTGGCTGCGCGGCGCGCGTCATTGCCCTGCCGGTGCCTGAATGTTAGAGTGGGCGTCCCCTTGCCTGCCGGCCTGCCGGAGAGCTTGGACGTGGTCACCGCGCGGGCATTGAAGCTCGATCCCGCCGTGCTCGCCGCGCTCGCCGATCGCCTGGTCGCCGGCGGGCGCATCCTGCTCTGGGTGGGGGAAGACGATCCCGATCTACCGCCGGAGCTGTCGCCGAGCGGAGTCATCACGCTCCCGGGGAGCCGGACGCGGCGGATCCTCCAGCTCCAACGCTCCCCGGCAGGCTTTTCGGACAGCCCGGCGAACAGGGAAACTCGATGAGCACGATCCTCGCGATAGCCAATCAGAAGGGCGGCGTCGGCAAGACGACCACGGCGATCAACCTCGGCGCCGGTCTCGGCGCCCTCGAGCGCCGGGTGCTCCTCGTGGACTGCGACCCGCAGGGCAACGCGACGCGCGGCCTCGGCGCCGTCGCCGAGCCGCCCCATCTCTACCACGCGCTCTCCGGCGACGCCGACATCGCGGCGACCATCCGCCCGTCCGGCTTCCCCAACCTCGACCTGATTCCGGCGCAGCGCGACCTGGTGGGCGTCGAGGTCGAGTTCGTCGGCGAGCCGCGGTGGGAGGATCGCCTGAAGAACGCCCTCCGTGACCTCTCCGGCAGCTACGACACGATCCTCCTCGACTGCCCGCCCTCCCTCGGCCACCTGACGGTGAGCGCGCTCACCGCCGCCGACGGCGTGCTCGTGCCCCTCCAGTGCGAGTATTTCGCGCTCGAAGGGATCAGCGAGCTCATCACCACCGTGCAGCGCGTCCAGGGCGGTCTCAACCGCCGGCTGGTCATCGCGGGCATCCTGCTCACCATGTACGACGACCGCACGAACCTCTCCCGCGACGTGGCCGATGAGATCCGGCGCCATTTCGGCGGCAAGGTCTTCGAGACGGTGGTACCGCGCAACATTCGGCTCGCCGAGGCGCCGAGTCACGGGCTCCCCATCTTCCAGTACGACATCAAATCGCGCGGCGCCGAGGCCTATCTGGCTCTCGCGCGCGAGGTCCTGCGGAGGGCGGCGTGACTGTTGGCGGAGCGAAGAAGCGCGGCCTCGGACGCGGGCTCGACGCCCTGATCCAGAAGGAGGAGCCGCCGCCGATCCAATCGCTGCCGGTCGCCAGCCTGCGGCCCAACCGCCTCCAACCGCGCACGGATTTCGCCGAAGCGGCCATCGAGGAGCTCGCCGAGTCGATCCGCGCCCAAGGGGTCATCCAGCCGCTGGTCGTCGCTCCCGAGGCGGACGGCGGCTACACGATCATCGCCGGCGAGCGCCGGTGGCGGGCCTCCCTGCGCGCCGGCCTCGAGACGGTGCCGGTCGTCGTCCGCCCGGTGGCCGGCGACCGCGAGCTGCTGGAGCTCGCCCTGGTCGAAAACCTGCAGCGCAGCGATCTCAACCCGCTGGAGGAGGCGGAGGCCTACCTCGCCCTGCAGGAAAAGTTCGGCCTCCCCCAGGAGGAGATCGCCTCCCGCGTCGGCAAGGCGCGGACCACGGTCACCAATGCGCTGCGCCTGCTGCGGCTTCCCGAGGAGGTTCAGGACCTCCTCCGCGGCGGCCAGCTCACGGCGGGGCAGGCGCGGCCGCTCCTCGGGCTTGCCACGGCGGAGGAGCAGATCGCGCTCGCCGAGCGCGCCGTCCGCGCGGGCCTTTCCGCCCGCGACCTCGAGCGGGCGGCGGCGGCGCGGGAGAAACCCAGGAAGAAAGCGGCCCGGCCGGCGGAGGTCAACACGGCCGCGGCGGAGGAGAAGCTCACCCGCCGCTTCCAGACGAAGGTCGAGATCCGGAGGCGGAGCAAGGGCGGGCTGCTGCAGATCCATTTCCATTCCGAGGAGGAGCTGATGCGCCTCTATGACCTCCTGATGGAGCGGGGAGACATGCGATGATCTTCAAGTCCGACGGCAAGCAGAGCGACCTCAACGGCTTCCTCGACAGCGGCAGCCACGTCCACGGCGAGCTCCGCTTCCAGACTTCCTTCCGGGTCGACGGCAAGCTCAACGGCAGCGTGGTGTCGGACGGCGATCTCATCGTCGGCGACGGCGGGGAGGTGGAGGGCGATCTGCGGGTCGGCCAGGTCGTCATCTCCGGCACCGTGCGCGGCACGATCCGCGCCGCCCGCCGCATCCATATTTCCCCGACCGGCAAGCTCTTTGCGGAAGTCGACACGCCGTCGCTGATCATCGAGGACGGCGCCGTGTTCGAGGGCCGCTGCGCGATGACCCGGGAAGGCGCGAAGAGCGCCGCCGCCCCCGGCCCCAAGCTGGTGGCCCAGAAAGTGCCGGCGGCGCGCGAAGTCTGAAGGCGGTGCGGCCCTACTCGTGCACAGCCGCCGGGGCCGCCGGCGCCATCGCATCGTACGAAGGGAAGAACGTGAGGGGGTGGCCGGCAAGGAAGCGCCGGTCGAACGCGGCGGTGAGCACCTGCCCGTCGAGATCGCGGGCCACCGGGAAACCGAGCGCGTAGAGGAGGGTCGGCGCCAGGTCGACGAGGCGGGCGCCGGTGAGCAAAGCTCCCGGCCGTATCCCTTCGCCATAGAGGAGGAGCACACCGTCGGGAGCGCCCTCCAGCGTTCCGGCGAGGGACGGCCGCCCCGAGAGGCCGAGGATCCCTTTGCCTCCCGCGCGCGCCACGCCGCAGGCCGACACCACCGCCAGGACGCGCGGCCCTTCGCCGGCCTTCCACACCGCAGCCAGGAAATCGTCGAGAGCAGCGTAGTAGCCTGCCACCCGCGCCGCCGCCGCCTGGCTCGCGGGATCGCGGGCGCCGTCGAACTGGAAGGCGTCGAATCCTCCGAAGCTGCGGGTCGAGACTTCCCGCAAGCCGGGGAGCACCAGGAGCTCGGCGCCGATCTCGGGATGCTGCTCGCCGAGCGAGACGAAGAGCGCCTCGCGCCAGAGATCCGCGGCCAGGGCCGCGAGGAGCGAGCCCGGCACGGTCGGCCCGAAGCGGGAGCGCACGCCCTTGTCGATCTCCCGCGGCTCGACGCGAAACAAGCGCGCGCGTTCCGCCAGATCGGCCGGGCGCGTGCTGCCGGGCTCGGCTTCGCCGCCGAAGAAGCGGTCGGAGAGCGCGAAGGCGGCGCCGGACACCGGACCCGAGGCGGGCCAGCCGACGATGCCCGCGGGAACACCTAGGCGCGGCAGGATCTCCCACAGGGGCGCCGCCGTCCGCTGGTAGATCCGCGGCGTGCTCGGCCGCCGCCCCAGCGTCCCCCACTTGGCAAAGGCGAACCCCACCGGCAGGATGCGCAGCTCCGCTCCCCGCGCGAGCCAGTCGGCGGGATAGATCCGCCCGCCGGTGACGCCGTGCTTGTACGGGTACTTGCCGGTGGCGAGGGAGATCCACAGGGCGTCGCGCTGCGGCGGCGCGATCGATCCGAGCCGGCCGTAGGCCCCGCCCTCCAGCAGCGAGGCGAGAAAGGGCAGCTTCCCCTGCCCGGCCAGCGGGAGGACGGCGTCGAGGGTCGCGGTGTCGATGCCGATGACCACGAGCCGCGGCCGCTGGCCGCTCTCCACCGCCGCCGGCCGCGGCGCCGGGCCCCGCCGCGGCCGGAACGCCTCGCGCCGCTCCACCATGGCGTAGACGGAGAGCACCGCCAGGAGGACGTAGCCGTAGCGGCTGCGCCACCCGTAGCGCCGCCGGCTCAGGGTGTGCAGCAGCGCGGTGTAGAACGCGATGAGAGCGCCGAGGGTGAGCCAGAGAGCCGTGCGGATGAGCCGGTCGTTGATCCCGGGCGGCAGGTAATAGGCGAACGTGGAGGCGTGCGTCCAGTCGAGGAGCGCGGCGGTGGCGAGGGCGAGAGTCAGGGCCCATGGCAGCCAGCGGCGCGCCCGCCGCCGGCGGCCCCAGGTGAACGGCAGGTGGACGAGGAGGCTCGCGCCTCCGACGAGGGCGCCATAGACCGCGATGCCGCGCAGCACGGGTCCGAAAGCGAACGGCAGGCCCGGATTGAGGAAGAAGATCAGCCCCGCGAGCTGCGTGCCGACGAGAGCGCCGGGGGCGAAGCCGGCGGCGACGATGTCGAGCCAGGCGGGCCGCCAGGGATGCGGCGGCCGGCCGCCGGAGGTCATACGATGAAGATCGGCCGATCGAGCTCGTGCTGGAAATGCCACATGTACGTGTACCCGGGGAAGTCGACCGGCACGGTGTAGTCCACGGACATCCGGATGCGGTCGCCGGAGCGCTCGACGGTGACGTGGTCCTTGTCGAGCGGCAGGCGGAGCTCGTTGGCGCGCGCCAGGATCTTCTTCTTGATCTCCTCGGGCGCCTCCTTGCCGGCGGAGAAGCGCGCCAGCTCGTCCATGTAGTCGTAGAGCTCGGCGCTGTTCACTTTGACGGGAATCAGCTTCCAGGCAAGCAGGACAGCGACGGCCAGGAGCAGCACCCACAGGATGCAGCCCAGATTCCCCTCGCCTCGCTCGGCGGTCCTCCGTGGCATGACTCCCTCCTCGGGAAGCGCGATGTGCCGCCTAGTCTAGCGCACCACGCGGAAAGTCCGCTCCCAGCGCGTCCGGGTGAAGAAGTTGAGCGCGACGTGGCCGAGCTGCCGCAGCTTGCCGCGCGCACCCGGCCAGTCGATCGGCTCCGTCTCGTTGCTGTCGAACGACCAGTAGATCATGAACGCCCGGCCCTTGACGTTCGCGCGCGGCACCGGTCCCCAGAAGCGGGAGTCGTTCGAGTTGTCGCGGTTGTCGCCCATGCAGAAGTACATTCCGTCCGGGACCACCTGCGGGCCGAAGTTGTCGCGCACGCGGCCGGGCTGAAAGTAGTCGCGAGGCGACATGATCTCGCTGTCGGAATGGTAGGTGTAGCTCTCGTCGTGCACCCGCCGGCCGTCGATGAACAGCACCTTGTCGACGCTGCGGATGGTGTCTCCCGGCAGCGCCATGCAGCGCTTGATGAAGTCGCGCGTCGGATCCTGCGGGAACTTGAAGACCACGATGTCGCCGCGGCGCACGTCGCGCACCGGCAGCAGCTTCCGTTCCCAGCGGCTCGAGGTGGGCCCATAGATGAATTTGTTGACCAG
>Ga0075426_10000034_pt1 | contig 103629 bp, 76 predicted proteins | sample SoiMethybrSBSTD5_FD_75304 | JGI IMG/M metagenome (GOLD analysis project Ga0075426, IMG submission 75304) | Bulk soil microbial communities from a Populus tree surrounding site in Tennessee, USA - Soil MetaG P. TD hybrid SBSTD5 | ecosystem: Environmental > Terrestrial > Soil > Tree plantation... | reverse complement strand
CGCGTCGGACCAGGACGCCCAGCTCTTCGAGGCGATCAAGTCGGGTGCCCAGGGCTACCTGCTCAAGAACCTCGAGTCGCGGGATCTCTTCGCCCTGCTCGAAGGGGTCGGCCGCGGCGAGCCCGCCCTGACGCCGCTCTTGGCCAGCAAGCTCCTCCAGGAGTTCGCCCGTCCTCCCCTGCCCGCTTCCGAATCCCACGACCCCGACGCATTGACCGACCGCGAGCAAGAGGTGCTCGAGCTGCTCGTCCGCGGCGTCACCTCGAACCGCAAGCTGGCCAAGCATCTGGGCGTGAGCGAGAACACGGTCAAGTTCCACGTCCGCAACATCCTTGACAAGCTGCACCTGCACAACCGCGCGCAAGTGGTGGGTTTCGCGCTGCGTCACGGCATCGTCGCGCCGCCCGGCGGGGCCTGAGAGCTCTCCGCAAAGCTGCTGATAGATGGCCAGGCTGCGGGCTTCAACTGTCCCACCAGCTACACGGGATCGAGCGTAAGTTATTCTATCTACAGGTGGTGCCGGAGATGGGAGTCGAACCCACATGCCCTTGCGAGCGGCGGATTTTGAGTCCGCTGCGTCTGCCATTCCGCCACTCCGGCCATGGGTGGGGACAGGGGGGAATCCTAGGGGGCCGTCCCCCGTAGTGTCAACCGGCCGCCGGCGCCTCCGCTCCCGCCGCCACGTCAGGGTTGACGGCCGGCTGGCGTTTGGTGTATAAAGTAGCACGTAAGCGGTAGTCCCTCAACGACTTACTGTCGTAGCTCCATCATTCGATTCAAATCCCAAGGGGGTCGCGACGTGACATTCAAGGTCGGTCAAAAGGTGGTTTACCCCAACCACGGCGTCGGTCTGGTAGAAAAAATCGAGCCCACGGCGATCGACGGGGTCGAGCAGCTCTACTATCACCTCAAGCTGCTGGCGAACAACTCGAAAGTGATGGTCCCCAAGACCAACCTCGATCTGGTGGGTCTGCGTCCGCTGTGCCATCAACGGGATGTCCGCGCTCTGTTCGATATCCTCGAAGACGGCAACATCGATACCTACAAAGACTGGAAGGGGCGCTACAAGCAGAACCTGGACAAGATGAAGACCGGACGGCTGACGGACGTGGCGGAGGTCCTCAAGAACCTGCGTCTGGTCAGTCAGCGCAAGAGTCTCTCCTTCCGCGAGAAGAAGATGTACGAACGTGCCAAGTACTTCATCGTCAGCGAAGTCGCCCACGTCCGCGAGATCAGCGAGCGAGAGGCGGAGGATCAGGTGGAACAGGCGCTGACCTCCAGCCTGGCCAAGCGCCAGCGCGCCGCCATCAAGGCCGCCAGCTAGAGCTGTCCGGGAAGCGCCCGCCTGGCGTTCGAGCCGGCCGGGTGGGATGAGAGGGCCGCCTCTTGGGGCGGCCTTTTTCCTTTCGGCACCCTGCTACAATCCGCCCTATGCATCGGCTTCGCGCAGCACATCTCTTCTTTCTGCTCGCCGCCTCCACGGCGGGGATGGCGAGCGCCCAGGGAACGGCTCCTGCTTCGGTCCAGGCCGCCTTGGCTCCGCAGGTCCAAGTGGAGCTCCAACTGGAGCGCAAGCTCCTCACTCTCGACCTCGTCGGCTACCGCGAAGCGCGGACGCGGGAACAGACCGCACGCGGGCAGGTGGACGAGGCGATGCAGAAGCTCGACCAGGCGCTCGCCGGTGACAGCCTGGCGCTCGGGACCCTGGAAGGCCTCTACGACGCCCTGTCGGGAGCCCGCGCCGCGGCACAGATCGCCGCCCAGCGGGTCGACTGGCAGGTGCAGCGCCTGGGCGACCGGATGCGGCGGATCAGCTTTCTCGAAGGCGAGGCCGGGGGCGCCCGGCAGGCGCGCAGCGACTCGATCGCCGGGCGCTGGCGGGTGCTGATCCTGCCGCAGAAGGCCAACGGCATCTTTGATCTGCGAGTCGATGGAACGGTGGTCACCGGCAGCTACGAGGTGGGAGCTGACAAGGGCTCGCTGCGCGGCTTCTTCGTGGACCGCAACCTCCGCCTGGAGCGGATCGACGCCAAGGGCGGTTTCGACAGCGTCTTCCTGGCGACGTTCGATCCCGCAGCCCAGACCATCAGCGGGCAGTGGACGGCCAATGAGCTGGCGAGCGGGCAGCCGACGCGCGGCGACTGGAGCGCCGCGCGGGACGAGAGACAGCCGTGAGCAAGGACAACTTCATCTCCGCCGTGTTCGGCGTTCTCCTCGGCTTCATCGCCGGGTATCTGATGCACGAGGTCATGGTCGGGCGCCAGCCCCCCCGCCTGCCGCCGGGGATGAGCACGACGGCCACGGCGCCGGGCGAGCAGGCGGGGGGAGCGCCGGCGGAGCAGCCGGCGGCGCCGATGGTGGGCCAGGTCCGGGAGCTCGAGGCGCGCCTCGCGAAGGATCCGAAGGACGTGGAGGCCCTGCAAGGACTCGCGGCGATGTACTTCCAGATCAACGACAAGAAGAAGTCCGCCGACTATCTCGCCCGCTACGTGGAGCTGCGGCCGGACGACCTGGACGCAGTCCGGCAGCTCGCCGACCTTCGCTTCGACGGTCAGGATTGGGAGCAGGCGCGCGACCTGTACACACGCTACCTTGGCCAGCATCCCGGCGATCCCGACGTGATGACCGACCTCGGCGTGACCTACCGTAGCCTCAAACAGTTCGATCGCGCCCTGGAGCTCTTCGACAAGGCGAGCAAGACGGCGCCCGACCACTGGCGATCGCGCTACAACCAGGTGGTGGTCCTCGCTTTCGACCTCAACCGGATCGACGCGGCGCGGCAGGTGCTTGCCGAGTTGCAGCGAATGCAGCCCAACAACCAGCAGGTGTCGGAGCTCGCGGCGGCGGTCGAGAAGCGCAAGTCGGCCTGAGGCCCACTCATGACACGGTTGCTGGTCCTCGTGCTCATCGCCTACCTGGTCTGGCAGGGCGTCGAGCGGCTGCTCGACCGCTGGCGCGCCCTCCAGTCCGGTCCGCCGCGAGCGTCCCGGCCCACCGCGGTGCCGCCGAGCCGCGCGAGTTCCGCAGACACCGCCGAGACCCTTGTCCGCTGCGCCGGCTGCGGCGTCCACGTCCCCCGCTCGCGCACCTTGACCAGCGGGGGGGAACTCTACTGCTCCGAGGAGTGCCGCCGGCGCGCCGTCCAGAGTGCCTGAGCCCCTTTTCGCCGAAGTCGCGGTCCCCCTCCCTCTGCCGGAGCCGTTGACCTACGAGGTGCCGGCCGCCTTTGCGCCGATGGCTGCGCCCGGGGTGCGGGCGCGGGTGCGGGTAGGCCGGCGGCGGTTGACCGGCGTGATCGTCGCGGTCCACGACCGCCGGCCCGAGGGGATCGAGCTGCGCGCGGTGGAGGAGATCCTCGACGTCGAGCCCGTCCTGCCCGCGGACCTCCTCGCGCTGGCCCGCTTCACCGCCTCCTACTACCTGGCTCCCCTGGGCGAGGTCGTGCGCACGATGCTGCCCTCCGACTTGCCCCCCTGGGGGGACCGCCGGGTGTGGCTGACCGACGCCGGCGCGCTGGCGCCGCCCCGCGGACCCGAAGAGGCGGCGGTCGTCGAAGCGCTTCGCGAGGGCGGCCGGATGACCCTTTCGGCGCTCCAGGGACGGGTGGGGATCCGCGGCCTTTCCGGCGTCCTCGCCGGTCTCGCCGAGCGCGGGCGGATCGGGGGGGAGGAGGCCCGGCCGCGCTCCCAGCGCTATATGACCGCAGTCGATCTGGCGCCCGGAGGGTTGGCCACCCACCTCGCCGCCGCCGGCCGGTCGGCGCCGGGGCGGGCGGTCATCGAGTACCTCGCCGCGGTCGGCCGCCCGGCCACGCAGGCCGAGGTCGCCGCGGCCGTCGGGTGCACGAAAGAGGTCTTGCGGCGGCTGGCGCGCCTGGGCATCCTCCGTCAGTTCACGCAGGTCGAGCGGCTGTCCCTCGACCGTCACATGCTCGGCGGGGCAGGGGAGGAGGCGCCGCTGGTGCTGCGGCCCGACCAGGACATGGCCCTGCGACGGATCGCCGGCGCCTTGGACCGGCGCGACTTCGCCGCGCTCCTTCTCGCGGGGATGACCGGCTCGGGAAAGACCGAGGTCTACTTGCGCGGCGCCGAGGCGGCGCTGGAGCGCGGCCGGTCGGCCATCCTGCTCGTCCCCGAGATCGCGCTCGTGCCGGCGCTGGCCCGCGCCGTGGAGAGGCGCTTCGGAGACAAGCTCGCCATTCTGCACTCCGGGCTGGGGAGCGGCGAGCGGCAGCAGGAGTGGGAGCGCGTGCGGCGCGGCGAGGCGCGCGTCGTGCTCGGTCCGCGCTCGGCGCTCTTCGCGCCGGTCACCGACCTCGGTCTCCTCGTCGTCGACGAGGAGCAGGACACCTCCTACAAGCAGGAGATCAGCCCGCGCTACCATGCCCGCGACCTGGCCCTGGTGCGGGCGCGCGACGCCGGCGCCGTGGCGCTCCTCGTCTCCGCGACTCCCAGCATGGAGAGCCGGCACAACGCCGAGCGCGGCAAGCTCGAGCCGCTCCATCTCACCGTCCGCGCAGGCCAGGGATCGCTGCCGGAGGGGATCCTGGTCGATCTGCGCGCCGAGGGCCTTTCGCGCCGGCCGGGCGAGGTGCATTTCTCGGAGCGCTTGCGCAGCGAGATCACGGCGGCGCTCACCGCGGGCGAGCAGATCATCCTGCTGCGCAACCGCCGCGGCTATGCCCCCATGCTCCTCTGCCGCGCCTGCGGCGAGGACTTCCGCTGCCCGGACTGCGGCTTGCCGCGCACCTGGCACCGCCGCGACCGGCGGCTGCTCTGCCACTACTGCGGCTCGACGCTCGGCGTTCCCGAGCGCTGCCCGGTCTGCAACGAGGAGGCGCTGGAGCCGGTGGGAGCCGGCACCGAGCGGGTGGAGGAGACCTTCCGCGAGCTCTTCCCGGAGGCCAGGGTGGACGTCCTCGACCGCGACACCGCCCGCCGGCCGGGCGGACCCGCGGCCCTCCTCGAGCGCTTCGCCCGCGGCGACATCCAGGTCTTGATCGGCACCCAGATGGTCTCGAAGGGGCACCACTTTCCTGGCGTCGCCCTGACCGCGGTCCTGGCGGCCGACGCCTACCTCGGCTTTCCGGACTTCCGGGCCGTCGAGCGCACCTACAACCTCCTCGTCCAGCTCGCCGGCCGCGCCGGCCGGGGCGAACGTCCGGGCCGTGTGGTGATCCAGACCTATCACCCCGACCACTACGCCATCCAGGCCGCCCTGCGCCAGGACGACGACGCGTTCGCGAGCGAGGAGATGCGCTTCCGGCGCGTCTTCCACTATCCGCCGTTCACCCGCATGGTCCAGCTCCTGGTACGGGACAAGAACCGCGAGCGCGCCTCGACGCTGATCCACGAGCTGGCGGCCGGGCTCGCCGCCCATCCGCTGTCCCGCAACGTCCGCATCACCGGGCCGGCGCCGGCCCCCCTCGAACGCCTGCGTGGCGAGTGGCGTTTCCAGCTCCTCGCCCGCTCCGCCGACGGCCGCGCCCTTCACAAGCTCATGCGCACGGTGCTGCCCGAGAACCCGGGGTATGACCTGGTGATCGACGTGGACCCACAGCAATTGCTGTGAGCGCGATGGCGAAAGCCAGCACGGCGATGCCTCCGGCCACCGCTTCGGGCCAGGCAGAGGCGGCGAAGACCACGCGATGGCGCCCGGCGGGGACGACGACGCCGAGCAGGTTCAGGTTGACCGGCAGGGTGGTGAGGACCTTGTCGCCGGCGCGCGCGACGAGCAGCGGGTGGTACGCGCGACGCACCACGGCGAGCCCGCCGCCGCGGCTCTCGACCTCGATCTCGATGCGGTCGGCTTGGGAGGAGATCAGGCGCACCTGGCCATCCGGATCGTGCGGCACCGGCTGTCCGCACACGATCGCGATGGGGTCGGGGTCGCGGCTCACCGCTGCCAGCGCGTTGTGCGGATCGGCGACTGGGACGATGCGGCGCGGCCACCAGACCGGCGGCGCCGGATCCTCCACCGCGTAGAGGCGCGTCGTCACGCCGAAGCGTTCCGCCTGGTCGAGGAGGCGCAGGCCGGGGACCCGCGGCACCTCGAAGAGGACGACCGCTTGCAGCCCGACGGAACGGAACCAGCGGACCCGCTCGGTCCAGCCGAGGGTCGGCAGGGCGTAGAGCATGAGCGCGACGAGCGGGCTCTGCATCCCTTCGAGATCGGGAGCCAAAGGATAGCGGAGCCCATAGAGCACATTGGGCGCCGCGTCGAGGTCCGCCGCCGTGATGTGATTGAAGATCGCCGGCGGCCCCGCCGGGCCGCGGTACGAGGGGGCGGTCGTCCAAGCTGGCACGGCGAGAGTCTCGACGAAGACCGCTGTGCCGGGCCCCAGGCGGCGCGCCCACGCGCCGGGCGTGCGATACGGCGCAACCGCATCGGTCATCGCCAACGGGTAGAGCTGTGCCAGAAGGCCGAGCTGGAGGGCGGTGAGGAGGGCGCCGCGGTGCGACCGGACCGCGGGAGCCACGCTTGACCGCGTGGCCAGGACGGCGAGGATCAAGCCGCCGCCGCCTGCCGAGAGCGCGAGGATCCAGACCGTGATCTGGGTGTGCAGCAGCTCGATCGCCGCCGCCTTCTGCTCGGCGGCGGAGGTCAGGCCGGCAGCGACCGCGGCGGTCACCGTCGGAGCCGCGAGGGCGAGCGCGCCGGCGAGGGCGAGGAAGAGCGCGCCGGCGACCGCCGCCAGCCGCCGCCAGGCGGCGAAGCCCGTGCCGGACTCGGCGGCGATGGCCCGCTCGACCCCCCAGCCGGCGAGGATCGGCAGCGCGAGCGCGAGCCAGAAGAGAAACTTCTCGGGGTAGCGGAAGAGCCCGAAGCTGAGGCTGCGCAACAGCGCGCCGCGCGAGCCGCCGAGGATGGCGAGGAGCGGCCCACCGGCCGCGAGGAGCGCCCACTCCGGGTGACGCCGGACGGCAGCCGCCGCCAGCCAGAGAGCCACGAGGCCGGCATAGAGGCTGAGGAACAGCGGCGCGCGGTGCAGGATCGAGACCGCCCACACGCCCTGGCGGCCGAGGTAGGTGGGCCAGCCGAACGGGAAGGGAACGAGCAGCTCGATCAGCCGCAGCGGATGGAGCGAGTAGGCGGTGACCTGATCCGGGCTCATGCCATAGGTGGCGCGGAAGGTGAAATGGGCGGCGCGCATCGTCGCCACCAGTTGCGGCAGAGCCACCAGCGAGCCGACGGCGCCGATCGCCAGCGCGGTCACCGTCCCGCGCCGCCACCCCTGCCGGGAGATGGCGGCGACGGCGAGCGGCACGAGACCGATCGCCGCCGTCACCGGCTCGCCGGCCAGGAGGGCAAGACCGCAGGCGATGCCCCCGAGGGCGATGCCGCGCCGCCCGCCGCGGACCGCGCCGAGGAGGACCAACGGCCACCAGGCGGCGACCGCGAGCACGTTGTAGAAGGTCAGCGCCGAGAGCATCCACCCGGAGCCGGCGTAAGTGAGGCCGGCGAAAAGGGACGCCGCCCGGCCCTGGCCGAGGCCGCGCGCCAGCGCCGCCATGGTCGCCAGCGCGAGCAGCCAGTGCAACGCGTAGTGCAAGTTGAACGCGCTCCAGAAAGGGAGGATCAGGTAGGCCAGGTTGCCGGGATAGAAGGCCAGCGTGTTGGGATTGCCGCGGAAGGCCTGCCCCAGGTTCAGGGTGGGGTTGAAGGCGGGGATGTGGCCGTGGCGCAGCTCCTCGGCGCCGAACGCCTTGAACGGCAGATGGGAGATGAAGACGTCACGCAGGTAGAACGTGCGCGCGCCGAAGAGCGTGGGCACGCACACCCATGCCCAGAGGAGGAGGGCCGCCGCGAGCACGGCGAGCAGCGAGCGGTCGGATTTCACGGCGGACGGGGGGCGTCAGGGCTCAAGAGCCAGGCGCCTGGCCCGGCTCGAGCGGCTGCGGCACTTTCTGGGGCGACTTCGGCTGCTCTTCGGGAGCCCTGCCGGAGGCGCGGATGTTGATGACCTTGTTCAACATGTCGAACCAGAACGGCGCGCCGAGGGAGATGGCGAAGGCGGTGAGCAGCCAGCCCAGGAAGTGGAAGCGGGCGGTCTGCCACCAGAAGATCAGCCAATCCTGGAACCTGCCGTGCGGCCACCAGCCCGGCCAGACGCGAAAGTCCTGGTCGTCCTGGCTGTAGGCCCGCTGACCCGGCAGGACCCAGCCGACCGGCAGATCGAGCCGGGAGAGCTGCGTGCTCAACTGCTCGATCGTGTTGGTCGCCTTGGTGTCCGGCTGGGCCGTTCCGGGAGCCGGCTGCGTCTTGGCGAACGTCTGGGCTTGGGCAACCACCGCATCGCGCAGCGCCTGGTTCTGAGACAGTGCGTTGACCACCAGGACCGAGTCCACGTTGATGACCACCGTCACCGCCACGGCAAGGAGGACTTGCACGAGCTGCGTCTTGCGCTTGTACCAGCCGCTCACCCGCTCCATCGAGTTGTTGAACCACACCTCGATGTGCTTCTTGAAGCTCTCGAGGTCGCGGTGCGACTCGTCCAGCAGAGCGTCGAGAGACTTCTTGAGCTTCGAGTCGGGGAGGTTCTCGATCGTCATCTGGAGCCAGCGGTCCGGGAGCTTGCCGAGATAGGCGGCGGCCGCCTTCTTCGCGTCGGCGAGCGAGACGGTGTCCGGAATGCGGTCGGTGAGCGCCTTGACGTCGCGCTTGAGCGCGCCGCCGGCCCCTTCGTCCCCGAGCCCCTTCACCTCGTTGAGCAGCCAGCCCTTCAGGTCGGCGGTGGAGGCGGTGTCAGGAGCCGCGTCGACGGCCCGATTCAGTGCCTGGACGGCGAGCTTCCCGGCGGGATCGCTGTCCTTGAGGACCTCGAGCAGGGTGACGGCGAAGGTGCGGGAGGGAATGTAGGACGGTCCGTTGGGCTTGGCCGCCTTGTCCGCGGCGGCGGCCGGCTTGTTCTGCTTCTGCGCCGGGCTCAACCCCTGGATCAATGGATGATCGTAGAGCTTCGCGGCCCACTCGGCGGCCTGGCCCGAGTCGAGCAGGTTGCGGACGCCGGCCCACAGGTTTTGGGCGCGCCACTTGCGCCAGCCCGAGACGAGCTCGGTGATGGCGGTGATGATCAGGCTGAGCAGCAGGTAGACGAAGATGATGCCGATGGCGACTTCCAAGACCATGGAGCCGAACATGGGAACCTCCCCCTTCGTCGTGTGCGCGAGCAGCCTACCACAGGCGATCATCCGCCGAGGTGCTGCAGCGCCTGCCGGATCGCGGGTTGGTTCGGGTCGAGCTCCAGGGACCGGCGGAGGGCGCGGGCGGCGCCTGGCGCGTCTCCCAGGCAGAGGCGGGCGAGGCCGAGAGAGGCGTGTGTGAGGGGGTCGGTGGCGTCCAGGCGGACGGAGCGCTCGAAGTCGTCCGCCGCTTCGCGGCATCGCCGGCGCTCGAGACGGTAGCGGCCGCGGTGAAGCCAGAGCTTTGCGTCTCCGGGCTGCGCGGCGACGGCGCCGTCCAGGAGGCGGAGGCTGCGCTCGGGCTGGCCCGACCGCGCGTACGCCACGGCCCGCGCCACGGCTCGCTCGGCGCCCTCGGGAAGGCCGGCGGCCAGGGCTTGCAGCAGGAGCTCGTCGGATTTGTCGAGGTCGCGGCCCTCGGCGTGCAGCAGATCGCTCAGGTTCCACAGCGCGGCGGCCGAGCGCGGATCGAGGGCGAGGGCCTTGCGGAAGGCGGCGGCGGCCTCGGCGGTGCGGCCGGCCTGGCGGAGGAGAAGCCCCTCATTGTCGTACGACGCCGGGGTGCGGCTCGACGCGACGCCGGCCGGAGCGTGGCCGGGCTCGCCTGAGCCGATGTAGCCGAGGTCGCGGAGCTTGGCGACCTCGTCCGCAGACGGTGTCGTCTGGACGGCTGCGGCTTGGCGATGGTACTGCGCGCGGTAGTCCACCGGGCTGCCTTCAGTGGCCTCTACACCTTGGAGCGGTGGACCGGCCAAGCCTTTTCCCGGCGGCAGGTCCAGAAGGGCGAGCAGCGTGGCGCAGACCTGGTCTACCCTCCCGTGGGCGCGCTCCGGGCTCGCCGCGGTCGCTGGGCCGTGCAGCAAATAGATGCCCTCCTCGCGGTGCCAGAGCCCGGCGGTCGCGGCGGCGGCACTGGAGAGCCGGGTGGGCCGCCCCTCTTTCCAGCGGAAGCCGTGGTCGGAAGCGAGCATGAGCACGGCGTCGTTCTTCGCCGCCAGCTCGCGGTATTTGCCCAGCAGGCGGTCGACCTCAGCGAAGTAGAGCTCCGGCACGCGGGAGTAACGGGCGAAGTCCGCCTCCGGCACTGTGGGCTGCCGCGGCGGCGCGTAGGGAGCGAAGACGTGACCGATCGTGTCCGTTCCCTGGAAATAGACGACGGCGAGGTCCGGCCGCTGCTCGGCGATCCACGAGCGGGCAAGCTCGTCGTAGGCTCGGGTCTCGATCAGGATGCGCCGCAGTGCGCTCACCGGCTGGGCGTAGGGATCCGGCCGCGCCACCGCCGCTGCATATTCGTCCGCGGTCAGGTCCGGCAGATAGGCGCGCAGGGACGCCAGATCGGTGGACCGCTCGACGCGGGCGAGGGCCTCGCGCGCCCAGGCCTCGCGGTCTGCCGGATGGATGAATCCCGGCGGCGGCTTGGAGTCGGTGGAGGTGAAGGACAGAAACCGGTCGGAGACCAAGAGGCCGCGCACTTGTTCGGCCGGCCAGGTCGCCCAGAGACCGAAGATTGCGACGCTCCTGCCCGCGTCCCCTGCCATGTTCCACACCGCCGGCACCCGCCGCTCGTCGCTAGTGATGGGCTCGCTGGCTCCGCTTTGCGGATTGAACCGGGTGAAGTCGAGGATGCCGTGCTCCAGCGGGCTCACTCCCGTCATCATCGTGGTCCACACCAGGGGCGAGAGCGGCGGCTGGATCGTGGTCAGCCTCCCGGTCCTCCCCTCCCGAGCCAGCGCAGCAAGGTTGGGCATGATCCCCGAGGCCATGTAGCCGTCCAAAAGCTGCCAATCGGCGCCGTCGAGGCCGACGAAGAGGACCTTCTTCGCGGCGAGTCTTGTCTCCCGGCCACACGCGGAGAGGACGCAAAGGACGGGAAGGACAGCAAGGAGGAGCTTGGCTCGCATGGGCGAGGCGCATTATGACGGACTCCTCCGAAACCCTCCCCACCTGGACCTCGTAGTGGGGCCATACGCGGAAGGAGGCTCCCCCCGATGACCCTGTTCCTCAACGACCTGCGCTACGCCGCCCGGGTCTTGGCGAAGAGCCCGAGCTTCACGCTTGTGGCGCTTTTCACCCTGGCTCTCGCCATCGGCGCCAACACCTCAATCTTCAGCGTCCTCAATGCGCTGCTGTTGCGGCCCTTGCCGTACCCGAAGGCGCACGAGCTGGTCCAAGTCCAGCGCGGGTTTCCCGATGGAGACAGCTCGTCGGTCAACATCCCCGAGTTCCTCTTCGTGCGCGACCACAACACCGTCTTCTCCGGGGTCACGACCTACGACACGCTGGGCTCGGGGTTCAATCTGACGAGCGACGGTCCCCCCGAGCGTCTGGTCGGCACGCGGGTGAGCCAGCAGTTCTTCTCGGTCTTCGCGGTGGCGCCGCAGGTCGGGCGCGTCTTCACTCCGGACGAGGACCGGCCGGGCGGACCCAAGGTGGTCATCCTGAGCGACGGCCTCTGGCGGCGCCGATTCGGCGGCGACCGCGGGCTGGTGGGCCAGGCGCTCAGCCTGAACGGCGAGAGCTACATCGTGGTCGGCGTCATGCCCCGTGGCTTCCGGTACCCGGCCACCGCGGAGCTGTGGACGCCGGTGGGGATCGACAACGCGAGCCAGGAAAAGGCGAACTATCTGGAGATCACCGCCCGACTCAAACCCGGCGTGACGATGAAACGGGCGCAGGCGGAGATGAAAGTGGGCGCGGAGCAGTTCGTCAAGTCGCACCCCGGCTTTGGCGGCAGGGGACAGACCATCCGCCTCAAGACGCTCCAGGAGCGCCTGTTCGGCAACATGCGGCCGATCCTTCTCGTCCTGCTCGGAGTGGTGGGATGCGTGCTCCTCATCGCCTGCGTCAATGTTGCGAACCTGCAAGTCGCGCGGTCCGCGGCGCGGCGGCGCGAGGTGGCGCTCCGGGCCGCTCTGGGTGCCAACGCGTCGCGCATCTTCGCCCAGCTCATCACCGAGAGCCTGGTGCTGGCTGTCGCGGGCGGCGCTCTGGGCCTCCTCTTCGGCTGGTGGACCATCAAACCGCTTCTCACCTTGATCCCCGCCGGGCAGGTGGGCCAGATCATCCGCGCCTCGCTGCCGCACATCGGCATCGACGGCACCGTGCTCGCTTTCACCTTCGGGATTTCTCTGTTCGCCGGCGTCGTCTTCGGTCTGGTTCCCGCCCGCCAGGCGGCGCGGATCAATTTGAGCGAGCCGCTCAGGGAGGGGACGAACAAGACCACCGGCGGGCGCAAGGGGATGATCGTCCGCCTCTGTCTGGTGGCGTGCGAGGTGGCCGGGGCCCTGGTTGTCGTCACCTTTGCGGCTCTGCTGCTCAAGAGCTTCACCGGCATGACCGGCAAAGATCCGGGCTTCCGCAGCGATCACCTGCTGACGCTCAAGGTCTCCGTTCCGGAGGCGCGCTACGGCAAGCCGGAGGCGCTCGACCAGCTCACGCGGCAGATCGCCGAGCATCTGCGGGCGTTGCCGGGCGTGCGCGCCGCGGCGGTGGCCACCTCGGTGCCCATGGATCTGGGTCCGGACATGCCGTTCGCCATCGAGGGCAGGTGGCCGGGCGGCGACAGCCGGGAGGGCGTGGGCGAGGCCCAGTACCGCGCCACCACCGGCGGCTACTTCGAGAGCCTGCGCATTCCGCTCTCGCGCGGGCGCTTTCTCAGCGATCGCGACCGCAGCAACACCGAGCCGGTCGCGGTGATCAACGAGAGCGCCGCGCGCCAGTTCTGGAAGGGGACGGACCCGATCGGCACCAGCATCCGCGTCGGCCTGCCCTACGTTCCTGACATGGCGGACCCCCACCCGCGGCGCATCGTCGGCATCGTCAAGGACGTCCACGAGACAGGCCTCGACGAAGAGCCGCCGCCCATCGTCTACGTACCGACGGGACAGATCACGCCGGCTCTCACTCCGATGTTCGTCCGCCTGCTGCCGATCTCGGTCATGGTGCAGACGGAGGGCGCACCGTTGGCCCTCGCGGCGGCGGTCCAGCGGGAGATCTGGGCGGTGGACCGGCAGCTCCCGGTGACCGACGTGGCTCCCATGGAGGCGATCGTGGCGCGCTCGCTCGGCCTCTTCCGCTTCGGGATGGTCTTGACCGGCGCGCTCGCTCTCCTCGCCGTGGTCCTGGCCGCCGTCGGGATCTACGGCGTCCTCTCCTACCTGGTGGGCCAGCGGACGCGTGAGATCGGGGTGCGCATGGCGCTCGGAGCCACCGCCTGGAGCGTGCTCCAGATGGTGGTGCGCCAGGGCATGGTCTCGGTGGCGCTCGGAGTGGCGGCCGGGCTCGGCCTGGCTCTCCTCTCGACGCGGGTCCTGCGCAGCCTGTTGGTCGGCGTGAGTGCCCACGATCCGATCACGTTCATCCTGGCGCCGCTGCTCCTCGCCACGGTGGCGCTCGTCGCCAGTTCGATCCCGGCCCGCCGCGCCAGCCTTCTCGATCCGGTGCTGGCGCTGCGGCGGGAATGAGCTCTACCCATCCCGCGGCACCGGCTCCGCAATGAGCCGGCGGACGGCGGGAGGCTCCGGGCCGATGTGGAAGGTCCGGGCCTTCTCGACGTTCTCGCGGTCGGAGATGGTGGATCGCCCGCGGTGGCGCAGGTACTCGAGCCACGACTTCACCAGGAAGACCTCGGTGTGGCGGCCCGGGACCGCGGAGTCGCTGAAGAGGCCCCATTGCAGCGCGCCGTCGCGCAGGCGGATGCGGCGGACTTCGTCCATGGTGCGGGCGAATTCGGCGGAGCGCTCGGGATCGATCTCGTAGTCGACGGTGATCAGCACCGGCCCGCGCTCCGGCTCGGGCTCGTGGTGGACGATGAGCGCCGGCCACTGGCGCGACGGCGCCAGGTTGAGCCCTTCTCCGGACTGCAGGTGGAAGCGCATTGTGGCGAGGAGCCCGGCAACCATGCCGGCGACGGAGATCAGCAGCGAGCCGGCGACGCCCAGGTGGTCGGCCACCCAGCCCCAGAGGGCGCTCCCACCGGCGAGACCGGCGTAGAAGATGAGCATGTAGACTGAGATGGCGCGTCCCCGGACCCACGTCGGCACCACCGTCTGAACGGCCACATTCAAGCTGGAAAGGTGGGAGAGCCAGGCGCCGCCGGCGAGGAGGAGGGCGAAGCAGACCAGCTCGAAGTTGTGGACCAGGGCCAGCACCGACGTGGCCGCCGCGAAGACAAGCGTCGCCGCCGTCGCCACCAGATCGGTGGAGTTGTTGCGCTTGAGACGGGGCAGGATCATCGCTCCCGCCACCGCGCCGAGACCGAGAGCGCTGAGCAGGATGCCGTAGCCGGCCGCTCCCTGCTTGAGGTCGATACGGGCGACGACCGGCAGGAGCGCCCACAGCGAGCTGGCGCAGAGGACGAAGACGCTGCCGCGCACGATCGGCGCGATGACCTCGGGCGCGTGGCGCACGTAGCGCAGTCCCGTCCGCATGGCGCCGAGGAAGCGCTCGGCCGGAAGGACCGACTCCACCGAGGGACGACGCCAAACCACCAGCACCGCCACCACGCCGAGGAACGAGGCAGCGTTGAGCAGAAACGTCCACGCCGGCCCTGCCACCGCCACCAGGAGGCCGCCGATGGCCGGACCGGCAGCACGGGCGATGTTGAAGCCGATGCTCTGGAGGGTGATCGCCGCCGGCAGCTCCCGCCGCGGCACCAGCTCCGGCAGGATCGCCTGCCACGGCGGCCCGTTGAGGGCAGCTCCCAGGCCGAGCACGAAGGTGAAGAAGAGCAGGGCCCAGGGAGTGATGCCGCCGAACAGGGTGAGCAGCCCGAGCGCCGCCGCGGAGGCCGTCATCCAGCCCTGGGTGACGATGAGGATCCGCCGCCGGTCCAGAACGTCGGCGAGAGCCCCGGCGGGGAGCGACAGTAGAAACATCGGCAGGCTGGTCGCCGCCTGCACGAACGCCACTAGGCTGGCGGAGGACGACAGGCTGGTCATCAGCCACGACGCCCCGACGCCCTGCAGCCAGGTCCCGATGTTCGAGGCGACGCTGGCGATCCACAGCCAGCGGTAGAGGGGATGGCGGAGGGGGCTCCAGGGGGAAAGGCTGTCAGCGGGTATTGTAGTCGCGGCTTCGCTGGTCATCCCGCGGGACAGTCTAGCGCGTCGAGCCGCCGTCCCTGAGGGAGCGACCGAGGGCACCCTATTGAAATAGAGGCTGGCCCCATCGGCCACCCGCCCGAAAGGAGAAAAACCATGCGCTTCGACACTCGCATCCTCGTCCTCTCGCTATTCGCCGTCGCCCTGTTCGCGGCCCTTCCGGCCTTCGCCGGCGAGCCGACCGCCCCCGCCGGGGGCCAGACGGCCGCTCCTGCTGCCTTCTGCACTGCGGCGCCCGCAAGCCTCGGCATCACGACTCCGGAAGTGCCGGCCTGGCTCGATCTGGGCGGCACCAAAATCTCACCCATCGATGCGAGCGGGAGCAAAAAGTTCCACGGCTTCTGCCCGTGCGGCTGCAGCTTCATCCCGGACTGCAACACCAGCGCAGACTGCTTCGGCGGCGCTACCTGCCAGCCGGCTCCGAGCTGCTGTTAGGTGACAGCGGACCCATACTTCCGCTCCTGCTGCTCGCGCGCCAGCTCATAGGAGCGATGAAGGAGGGCGATGGCATGGTCGACGTCCTCTGCCTTCCTGAGATAGAAGCTGACCCAGCCGGTATCGGGCAGGACGTGATGGGGCTGGCCTGTCCGGCCGCGACGATCTCGTCACGCACGGGCTTGGGGAATGCGATGTCCAAGAGATGGTCGCCGTGGATGTGGCCGATCTCGCGGTGGCCGAGGCGGTACTCGGTGCCGCCGAAGCGGTGCGGCCGGGCGACGACTCCCGGCCAAGTGAGGACGGTTTCTTCGATGGTCTGCCGCGCTTCCGGTATGGCCATAGCAGCCTAGCATGCAGCGGTAGAGGGGACGTCCGCGAGCGCCTACTGCGCCTCGACCGAGCCCAGGTCGATCGCCGGGCCGACGATCCTTGCGAAGCCGCGCTGGTCGGTCGGCGGCGGGCTCGGGAACGCAGGATTGCCGGCATCGATCGCCGGGCTGCCGGGGAGCAGCCCATGGGTCAGAGTCGGCCCGCCGTTGCTTGCCAGCGGACCGAGGAGGGGGTCCACCCGGACGCGGTTGTGGTCACCCACCAGGAGCGTATCCCCAGGATCTTCGATCAAGCTGTAGTTGGCCTTCATCGTCGCCGCGAACGAGCCCAGCGCGGCCAGGTCCTGGGGGGCTCCATGGGCCACGATCGAGTGGACGAGCCGGACCTTGGCCGCGGGGTTTGCGACCAGGATGCCGCCACCGTCCTTGCCTGCCGTGTTGCTCGCAACCGTCGTCAGGCGCAGGAACAGGGAGCTGGTCCCGCCTCCCGAGAAGAAGATCCCGCCGCCGCCTCCGTTCGCGGCGTTGCCCGAGATCGTGCTGTTGATGATCTGCAGGTTGCCCTGGTCGATTTCCATTCCGCCGCCGAACCCGGTGTAGATCGGGCTCGGGAGCCCGCCCGTGTTGCCGGAGATCGTGCTCGAGTCGATCGTCAAGGTCGCCCCCAGGGAAGCGGAGAAGATCCCTCCGCCGGAGTCGGAGGCCTGATTGCCGGAGATCGTCGAGAGGACGATCGTGCTGTCCTCCGTCAGGGAGTCGATGAAGAGACCGCCGCCTTGACGGGCCGTGCCACCGGAGAGGGTGCTCCGCTCCAGGATGAGCCGTCCCTTGAAGACGCAGAGATTGCCGCCGAGCAAGAAGTCGATCCCATCGACGGTGCCGCGAGTCAGCGTACTGTTGACGATCCGGAGAGTTCCCCCATTGGTACCGAAGAAACCGACGTTGCCGCCACATCCGTTGGGCGGAGGGTCTTCCGTAGCCGCCCCGGAGGTGCTGTCGGAGATCACACTGTCGAGGATCGTGAGGTTCTCACTCTCCGCGAAGACCGCACCGCCTGCCACCGACCCGCTCGCCGAAAAACCTCGGGTCAGCGTCAGACCGGACAGGGTGACGTCGATGGGCGCGGCGACCCCGGACTTTTCGACGTGGAAGATGCGGGATTGGCGGTTGCCGCTGATGGTGAGCACCCCGGCGCCGGGGCCATGGACGACGAGGTGGTCCGTGATCAGGATCTCGCCCGCGGTCAGCGTGATGGTGCCGGTGAGCCCTGGCGCGAAAGCCACCTCGTCGGCCCCCGGGGACGCGTTGGCCTTGCGGACCGCCTGGCGGAGGCTGCCCGGGCCCGCGTTGGCAAGGCTCGTGACCGTGAAGGTGGCCGCGGCGGCGCGACCGGCGGAGGCCACAGCCAGGAGGAAGGCAAGAGCCAGCCGGAGCAAGCCTTTATTCATTCCGAGATTGTAGCACCGGCTCACGGCGACAACGGCGACGGCGGCCGCTTGGCGGGATCGGTGAGGAACCAGCGGATCAGTGAAGGCGTGCCCGGCTGACCCGGGGGGGCAGAGGCGGTTTCGCGGCGCAGGGCCTCGAGGCGAGGGCGCGTGTCGGGCAACGAGACCATGATCCCGTTGTCTTCGAGCTTGTAGCCGCTCACGGCGGTGGCCCAGCGGACGAGGAGGCCGGCGTCGCGAGCGGCGCCCAAGGGGATGTCGGAGACCGAGACGGTCTCCTCCGAGGCGACGACGAAGCGATGTCCGTCCGCGGTGAAACGGGCGTCGAAGATCCTCCCGCCCGGCACGATCGGGTTGCCCAGAGCGCGGCCGGTGACGGAGTCCCACAGGCGGGCGGTGGTCTCCGCCAGGACAAGAATGCGCTGGCCGTCAGGGGCGAGCCGGGCGCTGCGCACCGACGGCGTGAGGAGCGGCTCGCCTTGGAGCTTTCCATCGGCCGCGTTCCACATGCGGACGCGCGTATCTTCGGCGACGGTGAGGACGAACCGGCCGTCGGCGCTGAAGGCGGCCGAGGCGAGGCCGTGCTGACCGGTGAAGGACCTCAGCAACTGGCCCGTGTCGGCGTCCCAGATTCTCGCCGTGCGGTCATCGCGGGCGGTCAGGATCCTGTGCCCGTCCGGGCTGAACACCGCCGAAAGGAGACGCGCGGCCTGCGACGCCAAGGTCGACTGCACTTTTCCGGTTGCGAGGTCGATCACCTGGAGCGAGCTCTCCGTCGGCGCGAAAAGGATGCGCCGGCCGTCCCGGCTGAACGGGATCGGAATCTTCCATCGCGCCTTGTGCTCCAGAAGACCGGTCAGCGGCCTGCCGGTGGCGAGGTCGACCACCTGCAGGACGGGGGGCAGCGCCGGCGAGGTGACGAGGACGGCCTTGGCGCCGTCCGGGCTGATGTCGTCAAAGATCTGCCAGTAGGGCTGGAGAGCGACCTGGGCGACGATCCGTCCGGCCCGGTAGTCCCAGGTGAAGGCGCGGTCTTTGAGGACCGCCGCCACCTTGCGGTCGTGGTCGACGAAGCGCAGGCGCACCGCGGGACCCAGGTTGCGCAGCGGCGGCCCCGCCAACTTCAGGGTGGTGGTGTCGTGGACGCTCAAGGTGCCGGATTCGGTGGTCGCGACGAGGCCGGCGTCCGAGCTCAAGGCGGCGCTGTCGAACACGTCGGTGGGAGTGTCGAGGAGGACGGTCCTCGCCGCGCCGGACGGGGAGAGGACGCGGACGACGCCGTCCTCCGAGGCCGTCACCACGCGCGTGGTCTGGCCGTTCTGGAGCTGCGCGGCAGAGACGTCCTGCACCGGCTCGTAGAGCAAGGCGCCGCTCGCCAGATCCCAGAGGCGCAGCGTGCGGTCCTCGGTGACCAGGACGAGGACCTTGTCGTCCGGGCTCATCTGGGCGGTCCACCAGTCCGAATCGAAATGGACGCTGAACAGGACCTTGCCACCGCGAGGCTCCCAGACACGGGTCATGCCGCCGACGGTATGGGTGACGAGGAGCTTGCTGTCCGGGCTCATCACCGCGTCGTCCACCGCGGTCTCGTGGGAGAGGGTCGAGACCCGGTTTCGCGTCTCGGCGTCCCAGACCTGGACGTCCAGGCCGGAGCCGACCAGGAGGAGGCGCCCGTCGGGGGAGAGCTCGGCTCGCCTGACGGGCTGCGGCTGCGGGATGGGCGCGCCGACGCTCTCGCCGGTCCGCAGATCCCGCACCTGCAGCGTCCAGGCCGCTCCATCCGGTGCCATGGTCACGATGCGGATGCCGTCCGGCGTGAGCTGGGAACGGAGCGCGGCGGTCGGAAAGGGAGGACCCACCGGCTGCCCGGTCGAGGTGCGGAGAAACCGGGTCGTGGCGCCGAGCCCCTGCTGCACCAGGTTGCAGCCCGCGTCGAGGCAGGCGACCGGGCCGTCCCGATTGCCGATCGGGCCGCCGATCTCCCTCCCCGTGCGGGCGTCCCAGATGCGCGTCTCGGTGTTGGAGACCGTGGCGAGACGCCCGCTGTCCCTGCTGAATTGCAGGTCGCTGATGGGCGACGCGTTGCGCAGGGGAGGTGCGAGCGGGCGCCCGGTGCCGGCGTCGTGGAGCAGGATCTCGCCCGCTTTGGTGAGCACGGCGAGCGTCCGTCCGTCGCGGGAGATCTCGATGTACGAGGTGTCCGGATGGAGAGCCTCGCGGACCGGCAGCAGCCAGGAGCGGTTGAGGAGGATGTCGAACAGCAGCGCGCGGGCGCCGAGATTGTCCGGATCCTGGCGCAGCGCCTGGGCGAGACAGGCGAGCGCCTGCTGGGACTCGTCTCTCTCCAGGTTGAGCGCGCGCTCGACGTCCGAGACCGCGAGGGTCTTTTTCGCCGTCTGCTCCAGGAAGTGGGCGTAGACGGAGAGGATCGCCACGCCGACGAGGAGCACGGCGAAGACGGCGAGGACCTGCCGGCTCCGGCGCAGCTTGCGGCGGACCTCGCGCTCGCGCGCCTCCGCGGCCTGGCGAGCCATCTCGGCCTGCTCCTGCTCCTCGCGCTGCCGGCGGGTGTCGCGGCTCTGGCGCACGACGCCGGTCAGGACGTCGTGGGTCAGCTCCAGGCGCTGGCCACCGCCGCGGTCCTCGATGCGCAGCAGGCGCCGCTCGGTGAGGCGGTCGACGGCTTCACGGGTGACTCCGGGAGTCGCGAGGGCGTTCTCCAGCGCGACGCTGTCGCGGAAGCCGGAGACCGTGAGCAGCCTCTCCTCGATGAAGTTGCGCACCTCCGGCGCCAGGTCGGCCAAGCTGCGCTCATAGAGGTCGGTGAGGATCTCGGTGCGGCTCCCCTCCAGGAGGCCAGCGGTGATCTTCGGCTCGCCGCGCGCCCGCCGCTTGTTGTTGAGCTCGCGGCAGACGATGCTCAGGAGGGCGGGCTCGACCTCCATCGCGGCCAGGGGCGCGGTGTCATCCGCGGCATCCTTGCCGGCGACGAAGCGGACCACCCGGTCGGCGACGTCCGCGTCCAGCAGATCGGGCGCCGGAAGGGTGACGACGCGGAGGGCGTTCTCGCCGTCCATGCGGTGCACCCGCAGCCGGTTGTTGCCGATGGTGCGCAGGCGGTCGCGCAGGGCTTCGAGGTCGGGGAGGAAGTCTTCGCGCAGGCTCAAGAGGATCTTGTAGGGATGGCGGCCGAAGGAGAAGTTGCGGGCCTCGGCGGGATTCGCGTCGAGGCGGGCCCGGACGGCGGCCGGCGGATAACCTTCGGCCATCGAGGCCAGGGTGTCGATCAGGTCGGCGCTGCTCGGCCGGCCCTTCGCGAGGGTGAAGATCTCCTCGAACTGGTCGAAGGCGAGAAGCGGCGTGAGCGGCCGGTTGCGCGCGCTCCAGAAGTCGTTGCCCTGGCGGTGGAAGTACTCCCACAGCGTCTCGCCGGGACGCGCGGCGGGGATCTCGGCTCCCGCCGCGGCAGCGGCGCGGGCGAGCGCGGCCAGGATCTGCGCGGTGCAGGAGGGGCTCCCCTCCGAGTGGTCGAGCCGGATGAGCACCGGCAGGACGTTTTCCTCGCGCAGCCGCGGGAAGGCTCCGGCCTGGAGAAGCGAGGTCTTGCCCAGGCCCGAGAGGCCGAAGAGCACGGTCAGCCTCTCTCGCGTCACCAGGCGCACCAGCTCTTCCGTCTCGCGCTCGCGGCCGAAGAAGAAGTCGCGGTCCGCCTCGCGGAAGCTGGCCAGGCCGGGCCAGGGATTCTCGGCGTCGACGGCGCTGGTGTCCGCGGAGGGGGGAGGCGGTGGCTGGGACGGCATCATGACGCCCCTGAAAGGACCTTCTGGTAGTCGCGGAAGAGCTGGCGCAGAGCCGCCACCAGGTCGGGGTTGGGCGTCCCGGGTTGCAACCGAACCCAGTTGGTCTTGCGGAAGCGCTCCGGGATCGCGGGATCGTTCGGCGCGACGTCGTCGATCACCACAGGCAGGATGTAGCGCTGGTTCGGCGGCACCTGGATGGCCACCTTCTCGGCGTGATCCCACTCGATGCGGAAGAAGCGGCGCGCGGTCGTCAGGGTGTTGCGCGACAGGATCGGCACGAAGAGCGAAGCGTTCTCGATGTTGCGCTTGATCTTCGCCTCGTAGTCGTCCCCCAGCTGGAGCGCTTGGCGATCGAACCAGACGTCGACGCCGGCGGTCTCCAGCTCCTGCCGCAGGGCGTCCACCACCGGCCTGTCCTCGCTGGCGTAGCTCAGGAAGATGGAGCCGGCGAGCATTTCCAGGGGATCGCCGATGCGCGCCGCCGGCTCCGGCGGCGGCGCGGCGGTCTCTGCCTCGGGATGGCGCTCGCTCCAGCGGCGGAAGAGCTCGGCGACGAATTCCACCGCGCCGCCGCCCTGGTAGACCTTGGTGCGCGCGCTGAAGCGCTGCAGGAAGGCCACCAGGGAGGGATCGTCCCGCATGTGGGCGTCGGCCACGATGTCCGCCTTGCCGCGCGCCATCCACAGGCGCTCGCGGCGGGCGATGCGCAGGAAGAAGCGCGCCAACCAGTCCGGGAAGTGGCTGCCGATGAGGAGGAGCTGGCAGCGCGAGAGCTCGTCGAGGAGGAGGTTGGGCCGGCGGCTCTCCGACTGCAAGGAGTGGAGGAACTCCAGCGTGTCCTCGTCGGTGATCGCATAATCCGGCACCGCCGAGAGGCGCCCGAAGAGGTGGAAGACCACCGGCCGGTCCATCGCGTCGAGCGGCTGGTCGAGATCCTGCACCGCGGCGGGGGAGTAGGCGATGACCCGGGTGCGCGGCTGGCCGCCGAAGCGCGCCTCGTTGAGAGCCCTCTCGACCATCGGCCCGAACGTGGTGGTGACTAAGAGCTTGAACGGCCGGATGCGGGCGAGCTGCAAGAGCGCCTCAGGAGTCGCGAAGCCCGCGCCCGGCGCCGCGATGGACTTGAGAGCGGGGTAGATCTCCTCCAGCTCGCCGCCCTGGCCCAGGAAGCGGCTGGCCACCTCGTTGAGAGCGCCCGACTCCGGCAGCTCGTCAGTGGGCACTTCGAGGTACTCGGCAAGGCGCTGCGCCAGCCAGAAGTAGAGGGGCACCGTCTGTCCGTCGACCCGGACCTGCAACAGGTCCTGGCCGATCACGGGGACGACCCTGCCGTCCTCGATGAGCTGAAGGAGCTGATCCCAGAAGCGCGGACCTTCGGACCCGGATGGTTTCACGGTGCGCCGACAGCGTATGTGCGAGGAGCAGGGCTGTCAACGGGCTTCCAGGCCGTACAATCATGGCGTCATGGTTACGTTGTTGTTGGTCGCCGTTTCCCTCCTCTCTTCCCAGGCTCCGCTGTCCGCTCTGCCTCCATCCTCCCCTCCCACTCCGCCGCTGGCGCGCGAGGCCGGCATCGCAGTCGAGATCCTCGACAAGAAAGGGGAGCCGCTGCCGCCAGGAAAGACCGTCGAGCTCTCGGTGGCCGAGGACGGCGCCGCGCGCCGGGTGCTGGGCGCCGGGCCGATCGGCGACGAGCGGCCCTGGCGGTTGGTCGTCTGGATCGACCGCATGCTCAGCGGCTCGCGCACGCTGCGCAGCGCGGCCGGGGCACTAGCCGCGCAGGCGCCGGCCCTGGTGGCCATGGGGACCGTGGAAGTCATCGTGACCGAGCCCGAGCCGCGGGTGCTCCTGCCGCCGACGCGGGACGTCCACCTGGTGGACGAGACGCTGTCGCGCCTGCTCCTCACCGGCGAGGGGCGCGACGACCTCCGCGGGCTACGGCAACGGTTCGTCGACACGGCCGGCGCGCCGGCGGCGGGCGGGGCGGGTGGGACGGCGGCGAGCGACGCCCGTGCACGGGCCGAGGAGGCGGTAGCGGGGGAGATCCACCTGGTCGCCCGGCAGGAGGACACCCTGATCGGTTGGCTGGCGGAGCAGAGCGGCGGGCAGGGAGCGGAGCGGCCGAACGCGCTCTTTCTGGTGAGCGACGGGTTCGACCGCGATCCGCGCGAGCTCTATCTCTCCAAGGTGACCGATCCCGGAGCGCACGCCGCGCTGGAAAAGTCGCTGCCGGCAGCCGCCCTGGAGGCCGCGGCCGGCGAAGCGGCGCAGACGGCCGCCGAGCTGGGCTGGACCGTGCTACCCATGCCGGTGGGCGACGAGCGGCTCCCCGAGCTGCGGCGCTTCCAACTGGGTACCCTGGGCTCTCCAGGGGTGACGGTGCGGCCCGGGGTGAAGGCGGAGCCGCCACCGCCGCCCTCTCTGCTGCTGCATCCGCAGGAGCCTCTGGCACAGATGGCGGACGCCACTGGCGGCGAGGTGGTGCCCGGCCCGTCGGCCGTGCCGGCGGCCGTCGAGCGGCTGCGCTCGCGTCGGTGGGTGCGCTACGAGTCGCCGCCGGCCGCCATGGCCAGAGCCGTGACGGTCACCGCGGTTGACGCCGGTCTCCGAGTCAAGGCGCGGCGCTGGGAGGCGACGTCGACGCCGGCCGGAGTGTCCGCCTGGCGGGCGCGGTGGCTGCTGGCCGAGGACGAGGAGGGAGAGACCGGCGATCTGCAACTGGCCGCCGGCCTGCGCAACGGCGTCCTGGAGCTCCGGCTCGAGCCGGACGCGCGTCCCGCGCCCGACGGCCCGCCGTTGCGGCTCACCCTGGCGGTGTCCGCCGGAGGCCTCGCCGGCACGACGGTGACCCAGCGCGCCCTCACGGCCCAGGAGGTCGCCGAGGACGGGACGAGTCACATGCCGTTCCCCCTGCCGGCCGAGGTGGACCGGATTGCCGTGTTGGTGGACGATCCGGCGCGCGGGGTGTGGGGAGGCCGGGCCGTCGACGTTCGAGCCGGAGCGGCGGAGGAGGGGGAGGAGGAGAAGGGCGGGGACAGGACGGCGGCTGCGGAGAGACCGCTCGCGGGGCCGCCCGCGGTGCATGCACGTGGCAACGGCGTGCGCATCGTCCGTCCGGCGTCGGGCCGCGGCGCCGGACCGGTGGACGTGGAGATCGAGGTGAAGCTGCCGGCGCAGCGCCGGCTCGACCGCCTGGAGCTGTACTGGAACGACGAGCTGCAGGCCACGCTCTACAATCCGCCGTACCGCCACCGCGTCGTGGTGCCGCGCAACCGCCCGGTGGGCACCCTGCGCGCAGAGGGCCACCTCGACGACGGCTCGGTGGCCGAGGACGCCATCCTGCTCAACGGTTCGACCCTGGGCGAGCGGCTCGACGTGCGCTTGGTGGAGCTGCTGGTGGTGGTCACCGACAAGGAGGGGAAACCGGTCCGGGGGCTCGGCCGCAAAGACTTCCGGCTGCTTCAAGACGGCAAGGAGCAGAGCATCGCGAGCTTCGACGACGCGGGAGATTTCCCGCTCACCGTCGGCCTCACCATGGATTCGTCGGCGAGCATGTTCATCAAGCTCCCCGGCGTCGTCGATGCGGCGCGCTCGCTCCTGACCGGGGGTCTCACGGTCAAGGACAGCGCCTTTCTGATCGGCTTCGCCACCGAGCCGCGGCTGCTCGTGCCGCCCACGCGCGATCTGCGGTCGATCTCGGCCGGCCTCGACACCTTGTCGGCCGATGGCGGCACGAATCTCTTCCATGCCATCGGCTTCTCTCTGGAGGAGATCCGCAAGGTCGGCGGCCGTAAGGCGCTCATCATCTACTCGGACGGCATCGGACAGGGGGAGGGCGGCTATCGCAGTTGCCTGCGGGCTGCCCGTGAGAGCGGCATCCCGATCTACCTGATCGTCACCAACGCGACGACGGCGCACGCGGTCGAGGAGCACACGCCGATCGGCCGCTATGCCGAGAAGCTCGAGCGGCTCGCTGCGGTCACCGGGGCGAAGGCCTACTTCGTCACGCCGAGCCAGAACCTGAAGACGGTCTATGCCGAGATCCTGCGCGAGCTGCGCAGCCAGTACCTGCTGGCCTACTACCCGAAGGCCAACGAGCTCGACGTCTGGCGCAAGGTGGAGGTCGAGGTAGAGGAGAAAGGCTACCGCGCGCGGACCCTGAGCGGGTACTACACACGGCCTTGAGGACCGCACGGGCGTCAGCCGAACTCGATCACCACCTCGTCGACGTAGCACCAGCCCCATTCCTCACCCGGCTCGATCGAGCGCATCAGGGGATGATCGGTGGCGTGATAGTGCTTGGTGGCATGATGGTTCTTCGACGAGTCGCAGCAGCCGACGTGCCCGCAGGTCAGGCACAGCCGGAGATGAACCCAAGTGTCGCCCATCTTCAGGCACTCCTCGCAGCCGCGGGAGCGCGGCGCGACCTTACGGATCTGGTCCAGGTGAGTACAGGCCGGCCTCATCATCTCCCTCCTCCTCTGCGGTAGCTGGAGAGAGAGTAGCACCGTGGGGCTGCGGCGCGCCCGCGGCTAACCCGGCGCGCCTTCGTCTCAGGCCGCCACCACGGGCAGCCTGACCTCGAAGGCGGCTCCGCCGTCCGGCCGGTTCAGGGCGGTGACGGAGCCGCCGTAGCCTTCGACGATCGCCTTGACGATGGCGAGGCCGAGGCCGGTGTGCCCGTTGGAGGAGGGCTCTCCGGGGCGCCAGGTGAAGAAGCGGTCGAAGATGCGGTGCAGGTGCTCCTCCGGGATGCCCGGTCCGCGGTCGGCGACGGTCACGGTGGCGGCGAAAGGGAGGATCTCGTCGACGTCCACGCGGACCGCGTTTCCGGGAGGTGAAAAGCCGAGCGCATTGTCCAGGAGGTTGGTGAACACCTGGGTCAGGCGCTCGGGGGAGGCGGCGACGTGAAGCGGGAACGGGGCGCCCCGCAGCTCGATGGCCGCCGCGCCCGGTGCCCGCAGCCGGAAGCCCTCGACGATCCGCGCCAGGAGGGCTCCGAGATCGACCTCGGTGGTGGTTTCCCCGTCCAGGCGGGCGTCGATCGTGGTGATCTCGCGCATGGCGGAGAGGAGGCGCTCCATGCGCGCCACCTCCCGGTTTGCGACCCCGAGGAAACGTTCGCGATCACCCGGGTCCTCGACCTCGGCAAGCATCTCGGTGGCCGTGCGGATGCTGGCCAGCGGGTTCTTCAGCTCGTGGGAGACGTCGGAAGCGAAGGACTCGGTGAAACGCAAATGCTCTTCGAGGCGGGCCGTCAGCTGCTCCAGGGCGCGTGCGAGGTCGCCGATCTCGTCGTGCTGCCGCGAGCCGCGGAACCGCCCTTTCAGCCGGCCGCGGCGATCGACCAGGTCGTTCGCCTCGTCGCGCAACGCCTTGAGCGGCCGGGCGATGGTGGTGGAGACCAGCAGGCTCAGCACCGCGGCCACCACGACCGCCATCAGGACGACTTTGAAGATGTCGAGGCGCACGTCGTAGAGCGCGCGCAGGATGCGGTACGTGGACTGGGAGACGAGCACCGCTCCCACCACCCGGTCGCCGTCATGCACAGGGAGAGCGCTGTAAAGAGTGAGGGACCGCGGACCGCCGCGGGTGGGCCGGATCGTGGCGCCGTACCGTCCATCCAGAGCCGCCCGGACCTCGGAGCCGAGGAGAGGACCCGCGGCGCTGTCGTAGATCTCGGTCCCGGAGGGCGGCTCGGGCGGACCAAAGGCGGCGGCCAGCCGGTAGGGAAGGCGGTAGATCCAGGCTCCGAACCGATAGAGCCGGCTGTCGCGCGCCGCGGGCGGCAAGGCGCGCTCCAGGTACGAGCGGCCGCCGCGCCCCGGCGGTGTCGTCTGAGGCGGGCGGGGCGGCACCAGGCGGGCGGAGTCGGCGAGGAGCTTCCCCGCGCGGTCCACCACCCGCAGGCGCATCTCCGTCCGCCCCTGGAGGCGGGCGAGGATCCGCACCGCCGCCGCCGGATCGACCGCTCCGGGACCCGACAACACCGCCGCCGCCAGCCGGCCCTGCTGCACCATCGCGCGCTCCTGCGCCTCCAGGAGCTCCTTCTCATAGATGTCGAGATAAAAGAAACCGGCCGCGGGGAGGAAGACCAGCAGCACGTTGAAGAGGAGGAGTCGGATCGAGATGGGGGATCTCATTCGCGGTACCGGTATCCGAGCCCATAGACCGTCTCGATGCCCGAGGGCTCCGCGCCGGCGTCGCCGAGCTTCTTCCGCAACCTCTTGATGTGGCTGTCGATCGTGCGGTCGCTCACGTACGCGTCGTGCGGATAGCCCTCGGTGAGGAGCTGCGCGCGGGTCTTCACGTGGCCGGGATGGCGCGCCAGGGCGTGGAGGAGGGTGAATTCGGTCACCGTGAGGGGGACCTGGGCGTGGCGCCAGAACGCCTGGTAGCGCCGCAGGTCGAGGCGCAGCGCTCCCACATCCAGTATTCTCTCCTCGGCGCCTCCCACCGGCTCCTGCCGGATGGCGGCGCGGCGCAGCAGCACCTTGACCCGCGCGGCCAGCTCGCGCATCGAGAACGGCTTGCAGAGGTAGTCGTCCGCCCCCAGCTCGAGGCCGAGCACGCGGTCGAGCTCCTCGTCGCGGGAGGAGAGGAACAGGATGGGCAGCCGCTCCGAAAGGGCGCGCAGCCGCCGGCAGAGCTCCAGGCCGTCCATCCGCGGCATCAGGATGTCCAGGATCGCCAGATCCGGCAGACCGTGCTCGAATGCCTGCCACGCCTCCAGACCGTCGGCGTAGAGCTCGACCCGGTAACCTTCGCGGCGCAACGCGAAGCCCACCGTCTCCCGCAGATCAGGCTCATCGTCCACCAAGGCGACCGCTGCGCCGGCTGGGGGAGTCATGCCCGGAAATCTACCGCAAACCCGACGGCGCGGACGGATTGCCACGATCCGGCCACAATGTCGTCCTGCCTTTCCTCGATGCCGCCCTGATCCCTCCATCGCGGAGTCGTCTCATGGCTCCACACGGCGCCCGGGCGCGAAGCCCGGCCGCCCATGGAGGGAAACCCCGATGATTCCGCACCCAGCCGAGCGGCGTGTGCTCAAAGGTTCGATCATGGTGAAGATGGTGGTCGTTGGCGTTCTCATCCTCGTCTTGCTGATCCCGCTGCTGATGATCTGGGGGCTGATCTCTGAACGGCAGCAGCGGCACGACGCGGTGACCGCGGAGGTGGCGTCGTCGGCGGGGAGCTCGCAGACGCTGGGCGGACCCGTGCTCGTCGTCCCGTTCCGCATCTACAGTCAGGCGGAGACGCAGGAGCTCGCCTTCTTCCTTCCCGAGGCCCTCAGTGTGAAGGGAAGCCTCGAGCCCGAGCGGCGGAGCCGGGGCATCTACGACGTCGTGCTCTACAAAGCAAACCTGCGTCTCTCCGGCACCTTCAGGCGCCCAAGCTTCGACGCTTGGGACACGGATCTCAAGGACATCCACTGGGACCAGGCCTACCTCGCGATCGGCATCACCGACATGAAGGGCCTCCGCCAAGGCGTCGACGTCACCTGGGCGGGAAAGGTGCTCCAGCTTGCGCCCGGCGGCACCGTCGAATGCCTCTGGCCGAGCGGCCTCAAAGTGCCGATCGCCGGCCTTGACCATGCTCCCGTCGGGCAGACCTTCGACTTCGGCCTCGACCTGGTGCTCAGCGGCAGCCGGGATCTGCGGGTCCTCCCGTTCGGCAAACAGACCACGGTCGCCCTGCGCTCGACCTGGCCGAGCCCGAGCTTCGCCGGCCGCTTCCTCCCCGACTCCCGCCGGGTGACCGACCACGGATTCGAGGCGACCTGGAACGTGCCCTACTTCGGGAGGAGCTACCCGCAGCAGTGGCGGGGAAACGAGGCGGTGAAGGTCGCGGACTCTTCCACTGTCACGGCCTCATCCTTCGGTGTCGGCCTCTTTCTGCCGGTGGACGTCTATCAGAAGACGGAGCGCTCGGTGAAATACGGCGTCCTCTTCGTCCTCCTCACCTTCCTGACCTTTTTCCTCTACGAGGTGTTCAGCCCCTTCTCCCTGCACCCCATGCAGTACCTGCTGGTGGGCTCGGCCCTCTGCCTCTTCTACGTCCTGCTGCTCTCGATTTCCGAGCACGTCCCCTTCGTCCTGTCGTACCTGATCGCCTCGGTGGCGACCATCGGCCTGATCACCGCCTACGCGGCGGCCATCCTGCGCGGCAGCCTGCGCGCCCTGGGAGTGGGCGCCGCCTTGACCGCGCTCTACGGCTACCTCTACGTCCTCCTCCAGGCGGAGGACTACGCCCTGCTCCTGGGCTCGATCGGCCTCTTCGTGATCCTGGCCCTCGTCATGTACGTCACCCGCCGCCTCGACTGGTACGCGCCGCGCGGTGGGGGAGCTACGCCACCGCCTCTGCAGGCGGACGCCCAGCTTTGACGCTCATTCAGTCGCCGCTGTCGTTCTCGCACTCCAGGAGGGCGTCGTTGGTGATCACCCAGCCCTCTTTGGAGGCGCAGATGTCGACGCCGCTCATGACGCACTCGTCGCCGTCCTCGTCGACGATCTTGACGTCCCAGGTGCCGCAGGGGACCTTGTGCAGCTCGAACGAGCCGCCCACCGCAATCACTTGGTGGCCGAGCTGGTCCGGACCCCAGTGCTCCTGGTCCGAAGGCGACAGGAAGAGGTGGTGGATCTCCCAGTCCGACGTGTTCTTGATGTGGATGATGCTGTTGTCCGAGGCGGCCAGGGCGGTGGTGGGCAGCGCCAGAGCTGCGATCGCCGCGAGCACGATCCCCGCCAAGGCCAGGGGAACTTTCTTCATCGTGAGCCCTCCCTTCGCAGAGCAGGATAGCGCGATTCCGGCTCGCCGTTCCGGGCTCCTCGCGCCCGGATATACTGCGGTCGCTCTCACCTCCGGAGGAACTCCATGCGCCCCATCCGCTTCCGCTCGTTCGCCGCCGCTCTGACGGTGCTTTCGCTGATCCTGCTCTACGGCCGCGCCGCGGTCGCCGCTCCGCCCTCCCGTGGCGGCGACGAGCCCAAGAGCCTTGCCGACACGGTCCATGGCACCGAGAAGCTCTCCGGTCTCGTGACCTTCTACCGCGCTCCCGGCAAGCTCTGGCTGGAAGTGCCGCCGAGCCTCCTCGGCGCTCCGCTCGGCTTCTCGGCGACGCTGGTCGACGCGGTGGGCGACTGGCTGCCGCGCGGCAACTCCCTGGACAACTCGGTGGTCACCTGGCGCCGGACCGGGGACAGGCTGACCCTGCGCAAGGAGAACCTCGACTTCCGGGCGGCAGACGGCTCGCCGATGCGCCCGACCGTCGATTCGAGCTTCCCCTCGTCGCCGGTGTTCCTCGCCAATCTCGTGCCGCTCACCGACAGTCCGCCGCCGCTCGTGGTCGACGGCGCGGGCCTGTTCAGCGACGACCTCGCGGCGCTCCTCCCTCCCAACGCCGGATTCTCTTCCCGGCCGGACGACGCCACGCTGGTCTCCGTCGCGGCGTTCCCGGACAACGTCGTGGCGCGGGTCTCGTACCGCCTCCGCCGCGAGCCGGAGCGCGGCGGCCCGCAAGGGGGACCGGGCGTGCCTCGGGCGCGCCGGATCTCCCCCGGCAGGCTGGCCGATCCCCGCTTCTTCGAGGCGCTGGTCGAGTACCAGCTCTTCCGCCTCCCTGACGACGGCTACCGCCCACGGGTCGCCGACGAACGGATCGGCAGCTTCGTGGTCTCCTACAAGGACTACACGGACATCGACCGCCGGGACAAATCCTTCCAGCACCTGGCCGAACGCTGGGACGTCCGGCCGTCGGACCCCGCCAAGCCGGTCTCCCCGGCCGTCGAGCCCATCACGTTCTACGTCGACCACGGCGTCCCGGCGGAGTGGCGGCCGCTGCTCAAGGAATCCGTTCTGTGGTGGAACAAGGCCTTCGAGAAGGTCGGGATTTCCGATGCGGTCCGCGTCCTCGACCGGCCCGACGATCCGCACTGGGACCCGGCGGACATCCATCACTCGATGATCTATTGGAACATCACCGACTCCCTGATGTTCTCCGGCATGGCCGGTCCGAGCGTCATCGATCCGCGCACGGGCAAGGTGCTCAAGGCCGACGTCTACATCAACGGCGAATTCCCGTCGTACACGCTGCACCGCTATCTGGTCTACGCCTGGTGGCGGGCGCCCGAGCCGGAGTCCGATTTCCTCGCCGCGAGCCGCGAGGAGGTCCTCCGGGATCAGCGCAAGAATATCCACTACTGTGACCGCTCGGCCTCGTTCTCCAGCCAGATCGCCTTCGCCCGTCTGGTGCTCCAGTCGCGGGGCATCCTGCAACCCGGCACGCCCGAGGCGGACCGCTTTGCCCGCGAGGCCTTCCAGGAGCTGATCGTGCACGAAGTCGGGCATGCCCTGGGCTTTCCCCATAACTGGAAGGGGAGCTTGATCGCCAGCCGCGCGGCCGTCGAGTCGGGGAAGCTCACCGGGCACGCCGCCACCGGCATCTTCGGCTCCTCGGTGATGGACTACGACCCGATCTACCTGGCCCCCAAGGGAGCGCCGCAGGGCGACTACTTCCTGAAAGAGGTCGGGCCGTACGACGAGCTGGCGGTGGAGTACCTCTACCGGCCGTTCCCCAGCCTGCCTCCCGCGGAGGAGGCGAAGCGGCTGGACGCCATCGCCGCGCGGGCCGAGGTGAAGCCGGGGCTGATCTACGACAGCGGCGAGCTGAACGACATCGATCCGACCACCAACGCCGACGACTTCGGCGACGATCCGCTCGCCTTCGCCGAGTCGCGCCTGCGGATCATGCGCGCCGAAGTGCTGCCGAAGCTCCCCGAGCTCGTGCTGGGGGAGGGGCACGACTACAACCTCCTCCGCCAGGCCCTGGACTCCGCAATCTTCTCGGTGGCCATGGACTACATCGACATGAGCGCGCGGCACGTCGGCGGCCAGATCCTGCTGCGCCGGATCGCGGGCTCGCCGGCGGCGGAGAAGGGCGGCCCGGCGCCGGTGACGCCGGTCGATCCGGCCGTGCAGCGCCGGGCGCTCGAGGTGCTCGACGAGCAGCTCTTCGCCGACGGCGCGTTCGCGCTGCCGCCGAGCACGCTGGCGCTTCTCAAGGCCGACCTCCTGGAGGATTGGAACTACGAGTGGCGCTACGCCAGCGACTTCACCCTCGCGAACCGCATCGCCGGTCTTTACGATGCGGCGCTCGGCGCCCTCCTGCAACCGGCGCGCCTCACCCGGGTGCTGGACAACGAACGGCGGACGCCGGAGAACCCCGTCACCCTGCCGGAGCTGTTCGGCCATCTCGAAGCCACGGCGTTCGGCAACGTCAAGGCGGGCGCGAAGCTCACCCAGGACCGCCGCGCTTTACAGCGCCTGCTGGTTGGCCACTTGCAAAAGCTGGCGGTCGCACCCGAGAAAGGGACGCCCGCGGAGGCCTCGCAAGTCGCCGCCGCGACCCTGCGCAGCATCGACAAGCGGATCGGCAAGACCCTCGCCGCCGCTTCCTCCAAGCCGGCGAAGGACGGCTACACGCGGGCCCACCTGGAGGACCTGCGAGGGCGGATCCATAGGACGCTGGAAGCGGGGACGCAGGTGCCGGCGGGGAGCTGAGGCACCGACCTGGCAGGTGCCTTGCTTCAGAACAGTGAGCGAGGGCAGGCACGACGCCCGCCCGAGACGTGCCCAACCCAAACTACTCACGAGTGGTGGCCATGAGGGGAAGGCACGCTTACTCGAAAGGAGACTTTCATGGATCTCAACAAGCGAGCTCTGACTGTTCTGATGCTTGCGGTTCTGGCGACGGGCCTCCTGGCAGCCGTGCCGGCGCTGGCTGCAACGGTGAACCTCGAAGGCGTCGTCCTGGCCGGCTCCGACCCCGGGTGCGTGCTCGTCCGGGACAATCAGGGCAATTCCTTCGTTCTCGAGGGCACCGGCTGGTACGGCGTCGTCGGCAACGACTACGTCCGCCTCGAAGGGACGATCGTCCCCGAGAACCGCTGCGGCGTGACCAGTGCCATCCAGGTCACCAACGTCTCGACCATCTGGCGCGACAACACCCGCAAGGTGATCATCTACGAGCGCTCGAAGGAGCCCAGGTTCATGGACTGGGTTCGCGCCCACCGCGAGCATGAGTGGAGAGAGTGGGAAGAGAAGCACCACATCCCGCCTCCTCCTCCGCCCCAGCAGTAGGAAAGTAGACGTAAGAGCCGCCGGTGCTGGGGGACCGGCGGCTCCCCGGTAGTGCCGCTCTCAACAAGGCATCCCATTCGTCCAGGAAGCACTCCCGCCCGAAGCGCATCCAGCTAGCCAGGTGGCTCCGGCCTGCAATGCCGGTCCCCCATGTCATCCTGCGGGGAGCCTCGGCGACCCAAAGGATCTGGGTGGGGGAGCCTGTGAGCGCCGGCGCTCACAGGGTATTTGACAGAGATCTGCGCATCTCTGTAGCCTGTCGTAACACCCTCAATCAGTGTGTGTATCCTCGACGCCGTGATCTTCATCTCGCACGCCTCCGCCGACGACAACTTTGTGGCCGAGCTGCGCGAGGCGTTGGAGGCTTACCAGATCCCTGTCTGGGTGGACTCCCGCAATTTGAGAGGCGGCAGCAAGCTCGCGCCGGAGATCACAGACGCCATCGCGAAAGCGCCTCACTTCGTCGTCGTCCTCAGCCCGAGAACGGTCAATTCTCCATGGGTGCGCCGCGAGATCACGCAGGCTCTCAAGGTCGAGCGTAGCCGCAAGGCGGACGGCTATCGCGTCATTCCTCTTCTTCTGTCCGGGATCACGCCGGGAGCACTGGGGACCTGGTTCAGGAAAGAGCCGGTCGCCATACCGATCACAGAGGGACCGAGCGGGCTCAACGCGGCCCTGTCCGCCATCCTCGCCGCGTTGGGTAAGCAACTACCCACCGATCCCCAACCATTCGAACAGCCCGCCGCCAAGCCCGTCGAAGAGTTGGTCCTCGAGCTGTCCGATCCCGAGATCGAGACATCCGAGGGCAAACGTCGCGCCAAGGCTACTGCTGTGCTCGTCTACGAGCCAGGCGAATCCGGCGCGCGACCTATCGAGAGCAAGCGCTTCGCCTTCACGGCTCCGCTCGGCCCGATCGAAACCGGAGATCTGCGGTGGTATCTGGAGACCTACTACATCTGGCCGGACAAGCTGGCCCAGCAGCGCGCCGAGGGGATCGCAGCTAAGCTGCCGCAGTGGGGTCAAGAGCTGTTCCAGGCCGCCTTGGGAGCGGAATCCGCCCGGGAGGCTCTGACCGCCTGGCAGCAGGCGGCGACCCCCGCGGACACCGCAGAGCGCCGCTTTTCCGTGCAGGTGGATCGGGATCTGCCCGAGGGCGCGCCGGAGGAGGCCCAGGCTGCCACGGGCGAAGCGGCCACTGAGCTTCTGGAGCTCCCCTGGGAGCTGCTCCACGACGGCCATTCCTGGCTGTTCCAAGGCAAGCGCCCCGTGAGCGTCCGCCGAGGCCTGCCGAACCGCCAGCCCCAGCCGGCCCGGCCAACCGTTCTGCCGATCCGCATCCTCCTCGTCAGCCCGCGGCCGGAGAAGGATGGCAAGGGCAACCCGATTGGCTATATCGACCACCGCGTCAGCGCGCTGCCTTTGACGGACGCGGTGGAGAGCCTCGGCTATCTCGCCCAGCTCAGGATCCTCCAGCCACCCACCATTGGCGCCCTCGAAAAGACTCTGCAAGCTGCCGCCGATCGAAGGGAGCCCTTTGACGTCGTGCACTTCGACGGCCACGGCGTCTACGATCGCCGGCTCGGTCTCGGTGGACTGTGCTTCGAGGAACCCGGCGACGAAGGGAAGCTGGACGCGAGAACGCTGGATTTCGTCGATGCCGCCCGGCTCGCCGGCCTGGTCCGCGAACACCGCATCCCGCTCGTCTTTCTCGAAGCCTGTCAGACCGCGGTCGCCGCAGTGGACCCGACCTCCTCCGTGGCCGCGCGTCTGCTGGACGAGGGAGTCACCTCCGTGGTGGCGATGAGCCACAGCGTGCTGGTGGAGACGGCCCGGCGTTTTGTGCAGGCGTTCTACGCCGAGCTGGCAACCGGAGCGCGAGTGGGCCGCGCGATGCTCGCCGGCCAGCAGGCGCTGTTCGCCGACACCCGGCGGGGCAAGGTCCTGGGCGTGGGCGAGCTCCGTCTCCAGGACTGGTTCGTGCCGGTGCTCTACCAGGAGCAGCAGGACCCTCAGCTCATCACCAAGATCCCGCCGGAGAGGGTCCGCCTACTCGAAGCGAAGAAGCGCCGGTTGAGCCTCGGCGCCTTGCCCGATCCGCCGCCGCATCATTTCCAGGGGCGCAGCCGCGAGCTGCTGGCCCTGGAGCGCTTGCTCCACCTCGAGCCGTGGGCCGTGGTCCGCGGCACTGGCGGCCAGGGCAAGACCACGCTCGCCGCCGAGCTGGCCCGCTGGCTCACCCGCACCGCACGCTTCGCCAGGGCGGCCTTCGTGAGCCTCGAACGCCACCGCGACGCACGCGCCGTGCTCGACACTCTGGGCCATCAGCTCCTGCCGGACGGAGACAAGTACTCCATCGCCCAATTCGACGATCTCGACAAAGCCCTGCAACCCATCGAGCGCGCGCTGGCCGACCATCCCACGATCATCGTGCTCGACAACTGCGAGAGCGTGCTCCCTGAGAGGTCGGAGCCGGCCGCCGCGCCGCCGGCCCCGGCCGCCGAAGATTCCGCCGTGGCGATTTTCAACCTCTCCCGCCGTCTCCTCGCCGCCGATCCACGCACCCGCCTGATCTTCACCACCCGCGAGCCCTTGCCGGCGCCCTTCGACGCCGCCGGCCGCGAGCGGGAGCTGGGCGCCCTGGATCGGCGCGACGCCATCGAGCTGGTCAGCGAGGTGATGAAGCAGAACGGCTGGACACCGCCTGATGACGAAGCGGGCAGCACGCCGCAGGAGATCACCGATCTGGTGGAGGCGGTCAACCGCCACGCCCGCGCGCTGGTGCTCCTTGCCCGCGAGGTGGCACGCCGGGGCGTGAAGGCAACGACCGGGGACCTCCGCGCGCTGATGGCCGGCCTGGAATGCAAGCACCCTGGCGACCGCGAGAATTCTCTTTTCGCCAGCGTCGAGCTCTCTCTGCGCCGGCTCTCCGAGGATTCACGTGAGCATGTCCGCGCCCTGGGCGTCTGCCAGGGCGGTGTGCATCTCGGCGTCCTTGAGGAGTTCACCGGGCTGGAGCCGGACGCCGTCCGCCAGTTGGCCATCGAGCTGATTGGCGTCGGTCTTGGGGAAGACATGGGCTACGGCCACCTACGCCTGGACCCCAGCCTGCCGCCCTATCTGTTGGGTGAGCGCGCTGCCGAGGAGGCGGAGGCCCTCCGCTCCCGTTGGGCCGAGGCGATGGCCGGGCTGACGGGGTATCTGTATCAGGAGCTGTTCAGGAACACCCGGCTCGCCGCGCAACTGACGCTGATGGAGCTACCTAATCTTCTCGCGATGCTGGACTGGAGCCAGGACCGCTGGCCCCCGGAGCGCGTCGTTGACCTGGCGAACAGAATCGCAACGCTGGTGACTGAGCTGGGCCAGCCGCAGGCCCTGATGCGGGCCATGCAGGCTAGCGAACAGGCCGCCGGAAAACTCAGTGATTGGAGTCACGCCCGCTTCCTGGCTCAGTCGGCCCAAATCGATCGCCTGCTGCAAGGCGGCAACCTCCCCGCCGCATTTGCTGGGGCCCAAAAGCTCCTCGCGGGCTGCCTCGCCGGTGGCGAAACGGCTTACCCCGAGGCGGCTTACGACACCGCCTGGGCACATTTCAAGCTTGGGCGGGTGCTTACAAGGAGTGGCGCGGCAGAAGCCGCCCTGGCTCCTCTGATGGAAGCGCAGCGCCGTTTTCAGGAGCTGGCCGCTGCGGGCAGTTCAAGCGCTGCGCGTATGGCTTCGGCCGCCATCACAGAAACCGGCGATTGCCTGCGCGGTTTGGGGCGCTTGGGCGAAGCGGCTGAGGCATATCAGTCTGCTATTGGCCTTGACCAGCAAGCCAATCGTATGAGAGATGTGGCTGTTGGAAAGGCCCAATTAGGTACCGTGCGGGTCTTGCAAAAACGCTATGGTGAGGCGTTGAGAATCTATGCTGAAGCCCGTGACGCCTTCGAGGCGTTGGGCGAGCCACGACAGGTGGCAACGGCCTGGCACCAGATTGGGATTGTGCACGAAAAAGCTGGTCGGTTTGAGTCCGCGGAGCAAGCCTACCGCCAATCGTTGGCAAGCAAAGTGCGGGAGAACAACCTCGATGGGCAGGCGCGCACTCTGAACCAATTGGGAAACCTCTATGGCAGTACTGGACGCCTGGAGGAGGCGGTGGCGTTCTACAGGCAAGCAGCCGACATCGACGTACGGCTCAAAGATCTCGCTGGCGAAGGGCGTGACCGAAACAACTTGGCTGACACGTTGATCAAACTCCAACGTTACGACGAAGCTCGACAGGAGATAAAGCGAGCGATTGAGTGCGATAAGCCCTATGGGCACGCCGCCGAACCTTGGAAGACCTGGTCAATTCTGGAGAACCTTGAGCGTGCCATGGGCCGCGCCGCAGCGGCGCAGATGGCTTGGCGGCAGGCGCTTGAGACCTATCTGGCCTACCGGCGCGCGGGTGGCGAGAGCCAGAGCAACCAAGCCCAACTCATCGTTTTGGTAGCCCAGGCGATCGAGCTGGGTTCCGAAGCCGGAGCGCGGCAGCAGTTGAATGCCATGCTTAAGCCCGGCGATCCGCCGCAATTCACGGCACTCATCCGACAACTCCAATCCATACTTGGCGGCGACCGCGATCCCGCCCTCGCGGCCGATCCTGAGCTGGAGTATGGGAACGCTGCCGAGCTTCAGCTCCTGCTCGAAGGGCTCGCGCAGGGCTGAAGGTGTTTCGGACGGCGTGGGCTTCTGTGTTCCCAGAGTTGAAACCCTGGGCTGGTTCTGTCGCCCCTGGCGGGGCTAGGAGATGTTTTGTCTCTCAGCCCGGGGTCGCCGCTTCGCTCTGACCCCGGGCTACATGCTTGGGCCCCTCCGGGGCCTTGGTCGGCGCCCGACGCGGGCCGTCCTAATTTTGTGACGGCCTGCCGGGTTTTCCGACGCGCTGCACAATTCCCCAACGGGCCGTCCAAGAAGAAAACGCGCTGCCTAATTTTACGACGCGGCGTCGTAGTCTTCGGCAGGCCGCCGTAGATTACGACGCCCCGCCTTTATTTTCCGACGGCCTGCCCAATTCCTCAACGCGCTGGCGAAGAAGAAAACGCGCCGCCTAATTTTACGACGCGGCGTCGTAGTCTTCGGCAGGTCGCCGTAAATTACGATGCCCCGCCTTATTTTCCGACGGCCTGCCCAATTCCTCAACGCGCTGCCGAAGACGAAAACGCGCCGCCTTGTTTTGCGACGCGGCGCCGGGATTTAGGCGGGCCGTCCGAAGCTTACGACGGCCCGCCTTATTTCCCGACGGGCTGCCGTATTCCAAATCGCGCCGCCGGAGAAGAAAACGCTCTGCCTAATTTAAGGACGCGGCGTCGTGGTTTTGGGCAGGCTGTCCGAATTCCTGATATCTCACCCTCCCGGCTTGGACACCGCCGGTTTCTCCGCCGCCTTGCGCAGATCCGGCTGCAGCACGTCGACGTCGGTGAAGGGGATGACCTCCACGGGACCGTAGGCCTTTTCGAGCGCTGCCTTGAAGACGGAGGCGTTGCCGGCGAGGACGATCAGCGCCCTCTCGGGGTGGATGCGCCGCTTGGCGAAGCTCTGGACCTGCTGCGCGGTGACCGCGTCGAGCTTGTCGCGGTAGGTCTCCAGCCACTTGCGGTCGTAGCCGTACTTGAAGGCCTCGATCACCTTGCCGGCGATCCCCTGGGGCGTCTCGATCTCCAGCGGGAAGGCGCCGGTCAGGTAGGTCTTGCGCGCCGCCATCTCGTCGGCCGGCACGGTCTCCCGGGCCATGTTGGCGATCACGTCGAGCGTCACCTGGACGGCCTCCGCTGAGGTGTCGGTCTTGGTGGACGTCGAGGCGCGGAACCAGCCGGGCTGGTAGCCGCGGATGAAGTCGCTGTTGGCGCCGTAGGAGAGCCCGCGCTTCTGGCGCACCTCCAGATAGAGCCGCGCGCTCGCGCCTTCGCCGAGCACCGCGTTGTAGATCTCGCTGACGAAGAAGTCGGGATCGGTGAACGCCAGGCCCACCTGGCCGGCACGGATTTCCGTCTGCACCGCGTCCGGCTTGTCGATCACGATCACCCGCGGCTTGTCGCGCTGCGGCTCCTTCACCGCCGGGATCTTGGCGTCCTCGCCTTTCTTCCAGTCGCCGAAGGTGCGCTCGGCGCGTGCGAAGGCGTCCGCCGCCTTGATGTCGCCCACGATGGCCAGGATCGCGCCATTGGGCACGTAGCGGGCGCGGTGGAAGGCCACCAGGTCGTCGCGGGTGATGCCGCGCACGGAGCCCGGCGTCCCCTGGTCCGGCAGGCCATAGGGGTGGTCGCCGAGGACGGCGCGCGCGAAGACGGTGTCCGCCAGATAGCCCGCGCTCTGCTGCCGCACCTGCAGGCCGTTGAGGGTCTGCTTGCGCCAGCGCTCGATCTCCTCGGCAGGGAAGCTGGGATGGAGGATCACGTCGGAGACGAGGTCGAGCCCGAGGTCGACCTGGTCGGAGGTCACTTGCGCGAACACGTACGCTGCGTCCCAGGCGCCGTTGATGTCGAGCTCGCCACCCACCGAGTCGATGGCGTCGGCGATCTGCTGCGACGACCGGGCGGCCGTCCCCTGGCGGAGCAGCGCTGCCACCGCCTGAGCCAGCCCGGCCTTCGAGGCGGGCTCGTACGCCTTGCCCGCCTGCACCAGCAGCTCGAGGCCCACCGCCGGCTCCGCGTGCTCCTCGACCACCACGACGCGCAGACCGTTGGACAGCGTTTTCTCCTCGAAGGCGGGGAAGTGGACCTGCTTGGCCGGTTGCGGCGGCGGGGGAGTCTGCTTCGTCTTCGCGGGGGTCTCGGCGGCACCCGCGGCCGATCCGCCGGCGGCCATGGCCCAGAGGGCCAACGCCAACGCCGCGCCCCTCGTGAGCCGGATCATGAGCCCGATCATGGTTTCTTCTCCTCGCTCTTCGGTTTCATCGCTTCGGGGAGCATGGTGACCACGCTGCGGTTCTCCGCCCGGAAGTACTTGTTCGCCACCGCCTGGACGTCGGCGGCGGTCACTTTCTGGTACTCGGCGAGCTGCCGGTTGACCAGTTGCCAGTCGCCCAGGATGACGGCCGCATGGCCGATGGCGTTCGCCTTGTCGAGGCCGGTCTCGCGCTCGAAGACGAGGCCGGCGATGATCTGGTTCTTCGACTTCTCGAGCTCCGCCGTGCTCACCGGCTGCGTCTTCAGCCGCTCGATCTCCTCGACCAGGCTCTTCTCCCCCTCCTCGGGCGCGTGGCCCTGCTGCAGGATGGAGAAGAAGTAGAAGACTCCGGGGTCCTCCAGGGTGATCGACTGGCCGCTGGCCTGGAGCGCGATCTGCTGCTCGTAGACCATTTTGCGGTAGAGGCGCGAGCTCTCCCCTTCGGAGAGGATGTGGCTCGCCACCTCCAGGGCATAGGTGTCCTGGTCCCTCTCCCGCGGCACGTGGAAGGCGAGGATCACCGCCGGCAACGGCGTGTGGCTGTCATATTCCTTCACCCTGCGCTCGGCGGTCTGCGCCGGCTCCTGCGGGGTGTCCCGCGGGATGTCCCCGCCCTTGGGGATCGGCCCGAAGTGCTTTTCGATCCAGCCCTTCACCTGCGCCTTGTCGAGGTCGCCCGTGATCACCAGGGTGGCGTTGTTGGGCACGTAGTAGATGCGGTGGAACTCGCGCACGTCCTCGATCGTCGCCGCGTCGAGGTCGGCGATGCTGCCGATGGGCAGGATCTTGTACGGATGCGTCGTGAACGTGTTGGCCAGCACCACCTCGAAGAGCCGGCCGAAGGGCGGATTGTCGACGCGCAGCCGGCGCTCCTCCTTGACCACGTCGCGCTCGGAGTGGAAGTTCGCGTCCGAGACGTCGAGCGAGCGCATGCGGTCGGCCTCCAGCCACAGGACGCGCTCCAGGTAGTTGCTGGGGAAGACCTCGAAGTAGAGCGTGCGGTCGAAGTCGGTGGTGGCGTTGTAGCGCCCGCCGATCGAGGAGATGAAGTTCTTGTGCTCCTCGGGTCCCACGTTCTCCGACCCCTTGAACATCAGGTGCTCGAAGAGGTGGGCGAAACCGCTGCGCCCCTTGCGCTCGTCCTTCGAGCCGACGTGATACCAGAGCTCGACCGCCGTCACCGGCACCGAATGGTCCTCGTGCAGCAGGACCTTGAGCCCGTTGGCGAGCTGGTACTCCTCGACCGCGATCTGAGGCGGCGTGACCTTGAGAGCGGCCGCCGTCGCGGCGGTCGCCACGAGCGACGTCACCAGCGCCGAGAGCGCTACGGCCAGCGCCGGCCAAAAGGCGAGCCGGCGTCGATTCCATGTCCTCATTCCTCCTCCTTTCCCAGCACCTTGGGGCGGTCTGCGAGACGGCCGCCGCCGATCTTTTCACACTCCTGCGTCCCCTCTATGCCGCGCCGCGTCAAAAAGTCCTTGACATGTTATGCCGCAGTGCGGTAAGGTTCCCCTCGGTGGGGCGGCAGCTCCGGTGCAGGTACGCGCGGGATGCCCCCAGAGTTTATCGACGGCGAGGAGGATGCCCATGATCCGGCTCATCAAGCGCTATGAAAGCCGCAAGCTGTATGACACCGAGGAGAGCCGCTATGTCTCCCTGGAGGAGATCTCGGGTTGGATCCGCCAGGGGCAGGAGGTGCGGGTGATGGACAACGCCACGGGCGGCGACGTCACCTCCCAGACGCTGACCCAGATCATCCTGGACGAGGGGCGGCGCGGCACCTCCTTCCTGCCCAGCGAGCTGCTGCACGATCTCGTCCGGCTGGGCGAGCGGGCGATGAGCAACGGCCTCGAGCAGGTGCAGCACGGCGTCGACCGGCTGGTGCAGGCGTCCATCGACCGTCTGGCGCCGGTGCGGCGGGCTCGGGAAGAAATGTCGAGCCTGCGCACCCGGCTCGAGCAGCTCGAGACATCGCTCGCCGAATTGGAGAAGGAACCCGTCTCCATGGCATCGGAAACGACGATCATCCGTCCCAACGGGCGGGAGGAGAAACCGCAATGAACGAGGCACAGAGCTTCGAGACGTCTATCGACAAGCTGGTGAGCGCCGGCCACAGTCTCTGGCTGGCCGGCCTGGGCGCGGTCGCCGGGATGGAGGAGACCGGCCGCGACCTGTTCGACCGCCTGGTCGAGCGCGGCCGGCCGTTGGAGAAGCGGCAGAGCAAGACGCTCAAGAAGGCCCTGGAGAAGGTCGGCGACCGCACGCAGGAGACCGTTCGCGACCTGCGCAAGCTCGTCGAGGACACGATGGAATACGAGACCAAGGGCGTGCTGAAGCGGCTCGGCCTGCTGACCGGCGACGACGTCAAGGTCCTCGCCGCGCGCCTCGACTCCCTGTCCAAGAAGATCGACGAGATCTCGGCGCGGCAGAGCATCGACGCCGCGGAGACCGCCGCGACACCGAAGACCCGGAAACAACCTGCGACCGCCGCCTCCAGCCCGGAGCGCCGGCCGCGTCAACGCAAGCCCTAGGAGGGAACGACCATGGAAGCCAACGACAAGAAGCTGCAGGACGAGCTCAAGGACTCCGCGCACAAGATCTGGCTGGCCGGGCTGGGCGCCCTGGCGGCGGCGGAAGAGGGGGGGAGCAAGGTGTTCAACCGGCTGGTGGACCGCGGCCGCGACGTCGAGAGCCGCGGCAAGGGCGACTTCCAGGAGACGGTGGACCGCGCCAAGGCCAAGGTCGACGAGGCCAAGGCCAAGGTCGGCGACACGGTGGAGACCTGGAGCGGCAAGCTGGACGAAGCCGTCACCTCGACCCTGCACCGGCTCGGCGTGCCGACCCGCGAGGAGATCCGCACCCTGACGCAGCGGGTGGAGGAGCTCAACGCCAAGATCGAGCAGCTCAAGCCTCGCGTCACGCCGGCGGCTTCCGCCGACGCCAAGGTCGTCGCCTGACCCAGAGGGGGGCGTTCCGTGCTCAGCAGTCACGACAGCGGTTCGGCGGGCGTCCGCAGTAAGACGGCGCTGGCGCTCGCCGCGGGAGCCCCCGAGGGCGCCATCTACGAGATCGGCGCCCTGCGGGCGGTCGACGAAGCCCTCGACGGACTGGACCTCAACCACCTCTTCCTCTACGTCGGGGTGAGCGCGGGCGCCTTCCTGTGCGCCAACCTGGCCAACGACCTGACGTCGGCGCAGATGTGCCGCGCCATCGTGTCGCACGAGCCGGGCGAGCATCCGTTCGTCCCCGAGACGTTCTTCACTCCGGCGGTCGGCGAGCTGAGGCGCAGCGCTCTCAAGGTCCCCGGCCTTCTCGTCCGCGCCCTCTGGGACTACGTCACCAATGTGAACGAGCGCACGCTGCTCGGCTCCCTGACGCGCGTCTCGCGCGCCCTGCCGATCGGCCCGTTCGACAACGAGCCGATCCGCGCCTATCTGCACAAGATCTACACCATGAAGGACCGGACCGACGACTTCCGCCGGTTGTCCGAGCGCGGCAAGCGCCTGGTGGTGGTGGCGACCGACCTGGACGCGGCCAAGTCGGTGCGCTTCGGCGAGCCGGGCCTGGACCACATCCCCATCTCCCAGGCCGTGCAGGCGAGCGGCGCCCTCCCCGGGCTCTATTCGCCGGTGGAGATCGAGGGGCGCCACTACGTGGACGGCGTCCTCTTGAAGACGCTGCACGCCTCGGTCGCCCTCGAAGCGGGAGCCGAGCTGGTGATCTGCATCAATCCCGTCGTCCCCGTCGACACCATCCGCGCCGTGGAGCAGGGCCTGATGGACCGCGGCAAGCTCCTCGAGCGCGGCCTGCCCACCGTGCTGTCGCAGACCTTCCGCACCCTCGTGCGTTCGCGCCTGGAAGTGGGGATGGCCGCCTACGAGCGGAAGTTCAAGGACCGCGACGTGGTTCTTCTCGAGCCCAAGCGCGACGACTACAAGATGTTCTTCACCAACATCTTCGGCCTCTCCGAGCGCAGCGCCGTCTGCGAGCACGCCTACCAGACCACCCGCCAGGCGCTGCTCGCCCGTTACGACGAGCTGGCGCCGATCTTCGCCCGCCACGGCGTCACGCTGCGCCGCGACGTCCTCGAGGAGCCCCGCAATCTCTGGGACCAGGTCGGCCTGGGCGCGCGCGTCAGGGTAGAGGAAAAGCGGAGGATCGACACCGCGGCCTCCGGCCACGCTACCGTCCGCGGTCTCGACGCCGCCCTCGCCCGTCTGGAGAGGCTGCTGGCGGTCCGCGACGAGCCGGTCGAGGAGCCCGTTCCGGTGCTCCTCGGCGAGCCCGAGCCGCTGAGCCCGCTGGCGAACTGACAGAAGCCCTCACCCCCTCCCCTCTCCCAGCTCCCCCCACCCATCCCCGGGAGAGGGGGGAAAAGCGGAAAAGAGCCCCCTCCCAGATCCTTTGGGTCGCCGGAGGCCCCCCCGCAGGATGACACGCGGACCGCTTCTCCTCTTCTTGTCCCCCCTCTCCCGGGGATGGGTGGGGGGAGCTGGGAGAGGGGCCGGGGGTGAGGGCGCCTTACTGGAAATACCCGCTCACGTCGATCACGAGGTGCACGTTGCCGCTCCCGGTCAATGCCGCCTGAGCGTCCAATGCGCCGCCGGCGAGGCCGAGGACTGCGTTGTTGGCGCGGGTCGCCCCGGCGCGGAAGTTGACGGTGCTGGTCCCCGGCACCGCGGTGCCCGACGGCCAGAGCACAAGGTAGCCGTCGCCGGTGGGTCCCACGATCGTCACGTTGACGGCGACCGCCTGAGCGGTGGCGGGGACGCCGCAGCTCCCGGCGATGGCGAACGTGCGGGTGACCGCGGACGACAGGGCCGAGGTGCTCCGCGTGTCCGCCACCCGGCACGGGGTGACGGTGTAGAAAGAGAACGCCGGAGGGCCGACCGTGATCGGCGTCGGGTCCGAGCTCCCGGCTGCGCCCGGATCGTCGCTGACTCCCGTCGCCTCGTTGACGCCGTCCGCGTCGGCGTCCCAGGCGAGAGTCGCCTGGTTGGCCAGCGTGGAGCCCAGCGTTCCCGCCTGGATGGTGGCGGTGATGGTGACCGTCACCGACGCGCCGGCTTCCAGGGAGCCGTTCCAGGTGACCGTCCGGGTCCCCGGATTGGTGCTCACGGTCCCCGCCGTGGCCGAGGCGCCGGTCAACGCGAGGCCGGCGGGAAGGACGTCGGTCAGCTCAGGCCCCGGAGCGTCCGGCTGCAGGGTGAGACCATGGTTGGTGACCACGATCGTGTAGGTCACCGTCCCGCCTTCATAGAAAAAGCCGGACGCGGTCTTGGTGGCCGAGAGGGCCGCGCCGAGAGCGGTCCGCGGCAGCGTCCAGAGCTCGAAGCCGTGCGTGTTGTCGTTGGCGGCAAAGTAGACATTCGCTCCAGACGGTGTGATCCCGAGCGGGCTCGCCGACAGCGCGCCCGGCGCGATGTCCTGAACCCGTGACGTCCCCGCGGCCGTGCCGTCGCTCACCCACAGCTCGCGGCCGTGGGCCGGGTCCCAGGCCGAGAAGAGGAGCACGTTGCCGACCGGCGTCAAGTGGTTGGGCAGCGAAGAGCCAGGACCGGGCTCGAGGTCGAGGAGGACGGTGCCGGCGGGGGTACCGTCCGTGGCCCACAGCTCGCGGCCGTGCACGCCGTCGTCGGCGACGAAGAAAACGTGCCCACCCACCGCCGTCACCCACCCCGGATTCGAGCCGGCGCTCCCCGGCGCGACGTCGGCGAGGAGGATCGTGCCCCCCGGCGTGCCGTCGCTCACCCAGGGCTCCAGGCCATGCACTCCGTCGTCGGCGAGGAAGACCGCGGAGCTGCCGAGCGCCGCCATGGAGGGACCGTTGATCACGTCGCCCGGGTAGGCGAACGGGATTCCGTCGCCGGCGCCGGGCCGGATGTCCTGCACGGGGACCGTGCCTGCCGGAGTGCCATCGCTCATCCACAGCTCGCGCCCTGAGGCGCTGGTGAAGGCGGAGAAAAAGATCCGGCCGGCCGCCGGCACCAGCGGGCCGAGGCCGGACGTGTCGGGCGCCGTCATGAAGCCGGCGACCAGGCCGGTTCCTCCCGGCGAGCCGTCCGTCTTCCAGAGCCCGAACTGTCCTCCTCCCGTCGCGTCCCCGGCAAAGAACAGAGAGGACCCCAGGGGTGCGGGCGGCCCGAGGAGAGAGACCGCCGCGCCAACCGCGGCGGTGCCGCCGGGCGTGCCGTCCGTTTTCCACAGGGCGTTGGCCGGGCTGGCGAACACGGCGATGCTTCCCAGCGGGGTCGCCCAGGCCGGACTGCTGCTCGCGGCGAGCTGTTGCGCCGTCGTGCCGTTCGACGCCCACAGCCCGAACGAGGAACCGGTCGCGGCTTCGAAGAGCACCGAGCCGTTGAACGGCGTCAGCGCACCCGGGAACGATCCGGTCGCACCGGGCCAGAGATCGGCCACCTGGTGTGTGCCGCCCGGCGTGCCGTCGGTCGCCCAGGGCTCGGCCCCGAGCACGCCGTCGTCCGCCTGGAACAGCGCCTTGCCGCCGGGGAGAGCGCCGATGACCGGCGGTGAGAAGACGTCCCCCGGAAAGCTGACCTCGAAGGCCGACGCCTGATCGTCGATGTCGGCCAACTGGTGCGTGCCGGCCGGCGTCCCGTCGCTCGTCCAGACCTCGAATCCGGTGACCGCGGCGTAGGCGCGAAAGTAGAGGCGGCCCGCGGTGACGAGAGTCCGGTCGCCGTCCGTCGGGCCGAGGAAGAAGAACGACGAATCGGCGCCCGGATTGATGTCGGCCAGGAGCGTCGTGCCGGCCGCGGTGCCGTCGCTTCGCCACAGCTCCTGACCGTGCACGCCGTCGTCGGCGTAGAAGAGGAGATCGGACCCCAGCGCGCCGGTCGGCGCCAGGCCGAAGATCGGTGCCCCATTGGCGCTCCCCGGCGCGATGTCCGCGACCAGGGAGGTTCCGGCGGCCGTGCCGTCCGTGACCCACAATTCGTAGCCGTGGACGCCGTCGTTGGCGCGGAAGAAGACATGACTGCCGGCGACCGTCAACCGCCAGGGGCTCGAGCTGTTGCTTCCCGGATTGATGTCCAGCACCTGCGCCGTGCCGGCGGCGGTGCCGTCGCTCGTCCACAGCTCCTGACCGTGCGTTCCGTCATTCGCCTGGAAGAGGACGCCGGCGCCGAATGGCACGAGAGAATAAGGATCAGAGCCGCCGCCAGGGTTGATGTCAGAAACGAGCGCTGTGCCCGCCGGCGTGCCGTCGCTCACCCACAGCTCCTGGCCGTGAGCCGCGTCATAGGCCGAAAAGAACACCCGGCCTCCCGACACGGCCGCGTAGCTCGCGCCGGGGAAGGGCGGCTGATTGAACAGAGAGTCGGCGCTTCCCGGATTGATGTCGGCGACGAACGTGGTGCCGGCCGGCGTGCCGTCCGTGCGCCACAGCTCGCGCCCGGTCGCTGACGTCCACGCGCTGAAGAGGATCAAGCCGGGGAGACGCCCCAGGAAGACAGGATCCGAGGAGTCGGCTCCCGGCACGATGTCTGCCAGGAGCGTGGTCCCGGCGGCCGTGCCGTCCGTGATCCACAGCTCCGACCCGGTCGCGTCCTGCCGGGCCTGAAAGACGAGCTTGCCGCCGAGCTCTGCCATCGGCAGGGGATTGGACCCGGCCGGCCCGGGCTCCAGGTCGGTCACCATGACCGTCCCGGCCTCGGTGCCGTCCGTGCGCCACAGCTCGCGGCCATGGAGGCCGTCGTCGCCGGTGAAGAATACCTGGCTTCCGACGACAGTGAGGAAGACCGGAATCGAGGGGCAGACCCCCGGGCAGACGTCGCGCACCAGCGCTGTTCCCGCCGCCGTACCGTCCGTCCTCCAAAGCTCTGTGCCATTCCGCCCGTCGTTGGCGCTGAAGATGACCGTCCCAGCCAGGTCCACGAACTGAGAGCGCGTCACCCACTCGTCCGTCCCGCCGGTCCGGCTGGTATTGATGTCCAGCACCTGGTGGGCCGGCTGGGCGGACGACACGCCAGCCAGAGCGAAGAACCCCAGACAGCCCATCAGAAGCGAGTTCATGCCCGCACGGCGCCCCTGAGAATTCATCACGAGCTTCCTTCTGTGTTCCCTAGAGTATCGCAGGTGTGTTTCGGTTCCCATTGCGAAGGCACGAGGCACCGCCTTGTTTCTGGTCTTCGTCCTTGCCGTCCTTGGGGTCCTTGGCTTTTCCGAGCGGCCTACCCGCCCACCACCTCCAACCCCTTTTCCAGCACCTCGTCCTTCCCGGCCGCCACGCCCCGCCGGGTGGGGGAGACGGGGACGGTGGGCTGGATTCCGACGCCATGGTGGCGCGAGCCGTCGTGCTTCAGGACTTTCATGCCCGTCCACACGAAGCGGTAGCCGCCGGGCAGGACGAAGGGGTTGATGTTGCCGTTGGTGCCGGCGGTGGGGCCGCCCACGATCGCGGCGAGCTTGTAGGCCTCCACGATCCCCATGTAGCTCTCGGCATAGCTGATGGCGCCGCCGCCGGTCAGGAAGGCGATCTTGCCCCGGAGGCGCGGTTGGAGCGGCGGCAGGGTCCAACGGCTCTTGATCCAGGTGACGCCCTGCTGGTCGGGACGGGTGAGCACCGGGATGTTCCACTGCGCGGAATGGAGCGCGTGATCGCTCAGGTGCTGCAGGACGACGGGGGAGACATGGCTCGGATAGCCGCGGAGGTCGAAGACCACTCCCTTGGCGGCGGCGAGGCGGTCGAGCGCGTCCTTGAAATCCGCGTCGGTGATGCGCGAGATGTCCACATAGAAGATGCCGGGACGCACCTCGGCGATCTTCTCCGGCAGCGCTTTCAAGCGGGCGTCCGCGGAGCTCCCCTCGCCGAAGAAGGGGAGCGTCCGGCGGACGGTGACGGTCTTCACCGGCCCGTCCAGCGGCCCATTCAGAGGTCGAATCTCCAGCTTGACCTCCTGATCCTTGGGACCTGCGGCCATGAAGGTCAGGGACCGGGCGCGCAGGTACTGGGGTGTGGCGGCCGAGTACCGGGCCTCCGCGGCAGCCACGGCCTCACGCGCCGGCTTGCCGTCGAGCGACAGGATCGCGTCGCCCGGCCGGATGCCGTTCGCCTGGCTCGCATCCACCCAGGTGACGACCAGGTTGTCCTCGATCCAGTCCCAGGCCAGGGGCGGGGTGGAGGAGGTGGACACGGAGCCGTTCGAGACGGCGCCGTGGCCGTCGTGGAGAGCGGCCACCAGGTGGCGCATCGTATCCCTGAAGGCGGTGTCGTCCGCGTCGGCCGCCGCCTCGCGCAGGGAGACCCGGAGCACGGCGCTCCAGTCCGCGGTCCCTTCGAGCGCCGCGATGTCGAAGTAGGGGTAGAAGTGCTGGAAGACGTTCCAGGCCAGCACCACGTCGGCGAGGCGGGTGGCGCGGTCGTCGCCCGATGGAATCCACCCCTCGGGCTTGCCCGGCGGCGCCGGCTTGGCGGCGGCGTCTCCGTGGGGAAGCGTCCCCGCCGCGTCGGCCCAGAGAGCGAGCGGGATGAGCGCCGAGACGCCGCCGCCGAGGTCGGCCACCAACGGCTCGTCCGGCTGCGTGGTCACCAGCGACCGCGGGTCCGCGCTGGCCAGGAGCCCGCTCCACGCGCCGCTGTGCGGCTGCTCCGCGCTGCGGGTGAGCGAGTAGCCGGCGGCCATCGCAGCCTCCTCGATCTCCCAGGCGTCAGGCTGCCAACCGGGCTCGCCTTCCTCGAAAGACGGATTCACCACCCGGTGCGGATCGCCCGTCTGGTCGCCCACGATCTCGAGGGAGACGTCGTCGATCCAGACTTTGCCCCGGCGGTCGAGCACGAGCCCGACCGTGATCGATTGGGCATCCGCGGCCACGTCGCCGATGATCGACGCCTCGCGCCAGGGTCCGGCGGCGAGGGGGTGGTCTCCGTTGTCCTCGAAGCCCTTTTCTCCATTCGGCCGGAAGACGGCGAGCCAGAGGCCGGCGTGGCTCCCCTCCGGCAGCTCGGCGCGGACCGCGGCGCGTAAGCGCACCTTCTTGCCGCGGTATGGGGTGGCGTCGACGTCCTGGCCGGCGCGAGCGGGCTCACCGGCGGGAAGGTCCTGGTCGTCCACCCGCAAGTTCTTGTAGATGTTGCTCGGGTTCTCGGGGTTGCCCAGCCCGAAGTGGCGCCAGGCCACGGTGCGCGCCGGTCCCGCCGGTTTCTCGAGCGCCTCGGGGAGGGGAGGCTGGTGGCCGGTGGGATAGATCCGGACCGTCGGAGCGACCGGCCGGAAGAGGTCGTCCAGCATTCCGGCGAGCTGCGCCGCGTCCTGTGCTTTTTCGATCCTCTGCACACCGGCGAGAGCGAACGCCTCCCAGTCCGCGGCGGCAACCTGATCGCTGGGGTGGAAATAGCGCACGTCGCCGAAGAGGCGGGTGAAGGCCACGAGGTTCTCGAGCCCGCGGTCGGAGAGCGGCCGGGCGGCCTCATTGCCAAAGCCTGCCTCGCCGACCACCTCGAAACGGGCCGAGTCGAGCCAGGCCCGGCCGCCGTAGGGCAACAGAAGCCCGACCTTGATCTCCTTCGCATCCGCGGCGACGTCGCCGATGATCTGGTACCGCGCCCACGCCGCGGCCGTGATGGGATGCCCGCCCATGTTGTCGAAGAAGCCGGGCAGGCCGCCTTCCCGGTCGACGCGCATCCACAATGCGGCCGTGTCCCGCGGGAGTTTCCCCTCCATCCGCGCCGCCGCGCTGAAACGGACGCGCTTGCCGCGGAACGGCGTCGCGTCGAGCGTCTGCGACACATTGCCGAGAGCGTTGGGGTCCTTTCTCTCTCCCGGCAGCGCGACCTCCAGGCACTTCGCTCCGCTCTCCGGTTTCTCGTCAGCCGTCCGCACCGTGTATCCGGCTGCGAGCGTCGCCGGCTGCGCGCTCCACCCCGGAGGCGCCTCGCCGACCGCTCCCTCCTCGAACCCGGGATTGGTCAGGGGAGGTGGGGCGGGGGCCGCGGCAAGAGAAAGAAGAAGACAGGGGACGAGGACGAAGAAGATCGGTCGGCGCATAGGGTTTCCTCAAATGCAAAGGCGAGGTTCTCACTCCGGCGTGGGGTTTTCCCTAGGTTCCGTCAGGACCCAGACCGGGAAACTTGTCTTGAAGGCTGGAGGAACAAGCTCCAAAATGCCGCGGTCCAAGGTGGCAAGTCTTGCCCGGTGGCTCAAAGCGATCCCCAGAACATGGGCGTCAGTCACTTGCCCATGCCCGATGAGCCTCTCGATGGCCACGAAGCGCGAGGTGACCAGCGAGATGTCGTCTGGAAAGAAAACATGGGAAGGAAAATCGACGATCTGGCTCAACAGAGCAACGGCCTCGCGGGGACTCTTCGCGTAGGGGACACGATGGTTCGAAGATACCCTGACGAAACCGCTTTGAGTCAGGGGACAGGTCGCCCAGCCCCTGTCCTGATGACGATCGAACCATTCGCTGACCAAGTCGTGATGCTCATGGTTGGGCCATGCAAGGGCCATCAGGACGTTGACGTCCAGCAGAGCGATCACGGTCAGTCGCCGGATTCAGCGGCCTTGACCATCTCGAGCGTGAGGGTCGGTGCTCCCTTGGGGACTTTGAAGACCGGGAACTTCGCAGCATGCTTTGTCTTCGCCAGCCCGGTTGCGCTGTCGCGGCATGCCGGCGTTTCGCTTGGCGATGGAAGCCGGAGCGATTCCTTGGTTCGAGGTCCGAGAGCGTGCTTGCTCATGGTCAGATGGTACCAGATCTTCAACCGACCAGGCCGGATTCTTCAGGTCGCGGACGGGCGGAGCGCTGGCGTCCCCGCCGGCTCTTCGGGTGTGTGGCGTGTCGCGCGATTGACAGCGCGTCAACCGGTCCCCTAGAGTCATCGAGCGCTCTGGGCTTGGCGCCGGGACCCGGCCCTCGGCCCCGCGGTCGTCCCGTCGCGAGGCGGACGAGCCGCTGAGTCATGGAGCCTCAGCCTCTGCGCTCCGAGCCTCAGCGCCTGAGGCTCCGAGCCTCAACGCTCGCGCTCGGATCCTGAGCGGCTGCGCTCCGAGCCTCAACGGCTGAGACAAGGAGCCTCACCGGCTGCGCTCCATGCCTCAGCCACTGAGCCTCCGAGTCTCAGCGCCTGCGCTCCATGTCTCAGCCATCGAGACACCGAGTCTCAGCCGCTGCGCTCCCAGCCTCAACCGTTGCGCTCCCAGTCTCAACCGCCGCGCCGCGTCTTTCCAACACCGCACCGTCTGATTGCACCTCCGCACCGAGAAGGTGGACCGTGCTCCCTGCTCGTTTCGGCACGGCACGTCACCGAGACGCAGCCCTCCCCAGCCGTGCCGCCGTCCCCGCGCTGGGCCGGACCTCCGCACCGAAATGGGGAGAAGCCGCAGCGAAATGGGGAAGGGCCGCACGGGAGAGGGGTAAATCCCACCGGAACAGCGAGCCGTTCCCCCCGCGTCGTGCGAAGACCGCACCGCGATGAGCGGTGACCGCAAGTCTCGCTCAGCCCCACCCTGACGACGTTGACACGGCCGAACTGGTCACCTACAGTGGTCACATGCGGTCGGTCCGAGCTTCCGAATTCAAGGCGAAGTGCCTCGCGATCCTCGACGAAGTCGAGCGGACCGGCGAGCCGGTTACGATTCTCAAGCGGGGCCGGCCTGTCGCTCGACTGCTGCCCCCTACCCGAGGAGAAGGGAAATATCCGCAAGACTCTCTCCGCGGCACGGTCAAGATCCTGGGAGACGTTCTTGAGCCCGTGCTTGCGGCCGATCTTTGGGAGGCCGAGGGCGGGGAGCCTCGTTGAAAGCGCTCCTCGACACGCACATCCTGCTCTGGTGGTTCGACGACGCCGTCGCTCGCCTCTCCCCTCGGCAGGAGGAAGTGTTGCGGGGGGCGAGCGAGGAAGAGCCTCTCTGGGTGTCCGACATCACCCTCTGGGAGGTTGCGACCCTGAGCAGCTTGGGGCGGATCGAGCTGAGTCTCCCCTTGCGGGACTGGCTTGAGCAGGCAACGGCGCCGCCTCTCGTTCAGCGTCTGCCCATCACGCCGGCCGTCGCAGCCGAGGTCGCCGTCCTTCCCGACAGCTTCCATCGCGATCCGGCTGACCGCATCATCGTCGCCTCGGCGCGAGTGCTCGGCGCGACCCTCTTGACTCGAGACCGTCGCATCCTCGAGTCAGCTTTGGTTCCCGCCGTCTCCTGACGACCACTTGCCGAGCTTCGTCAGTCAGCCGCCGCCAACGCTATGATTTCGTCATCCCGGAAGCTCGTCCCATGACTGACTTCTTCATCAGCTACACCAAAGCCGACCAGGCCTGGGCTGAGTGGATCGCCTGGATCTTGGAGAAAGGTGCCTATTCGACGACGATCCAAGCGTGGGACTTCCGTCCAGGCGCTCAGTTCATCGCGGAGATGCATGAGGCCACCCAGAAATGCAACCGAACCGTGGTTGTCCTCTCTCCGGCTTACCAAGAGTCTCACTTCGGCGAGATGGAATGGGCAGCCGCTCTCGCCCAGAAGAAGAAGCTCGTCCCCATCCGGGTTCGGGAAGTCGAGCCGGTTGGCCTGCTGAAAGGCATCGTCCACATCGATCTCGTCGGCCTGGATGTCGAGGCTGCCCGGCGCGCCGTGCTGACCGGCGTGAAGGACGGGAGACTCAGGCCGGCCACCGAGCCGCCGTTCCCGGCCGAGCCTCCCCCGGCCTTCCCAATCGATGTCGCGTCGATACCGGAGCAAAAGATCCCCGCGCCGGGCCCGCTGCCGCCTGGCTCGCGCATGCCCTTCGCGGTCAATTCACTCTTCGTAGGCCGCGAAGAGGACCTTCGCACCCTGGCCCGCCAGCTCAAAGCGGGGGAGACCTCCGCTGTTGGTCAGGTCGAGATCGCCGCCACCACCGGTCTCGGGGGCATCGGCAAGACCCAGCTCGCCTCCGAATTCGTTCACCGCTACGGCCGCTACTTCGAAGGCGGCGTCTTCTGGATGAGCTTCGCGGATGCGGCGACCGTCCCCGCCGAGGTCGCGTCCTGCGGCCGGAGCCTCGATCTCCATCCGGGCTACGACGCTCTTCCGCTCGATGAGCAAACCCGGCTCGTCGAAAAGGCCTGGACGGGCTCGATCCCCCATCTGCTCGTGTTCGACAACTGTGAGGAGGAGAGTCTGCTCGACCGTTGGCGGCCACGGTTCGGGGGAGCGCGGGTGCTTGTGACGAGCCGACGCTCGAAGTGGGACCTCTCTCTTGGTGTCAAGTCTGTTCCCCTCAACACCCTCCCGCGCTCGGTGAGCATCGATCTACTGCGGAAGTTCCGTCCAGATCTTGCAGAGCAGGAGCCGGCCTTGTCCGGTATCGCGGCCGAAATTGGCGATCTCCCTCTGGCGCTCCATCTGGCCGGGAGCTTCCTGGAGCGTTACGCCGAGGCACCTTCCGGACAGCCGGCTGCTTACCTCGAAGCCCTGAGGAGGAAGGGCCTTCTCAATCACCCGTCGCTGCAGGGCAGGCTCGTAGGCAGGTTACCAACCAGTCACGAGGTCCACATCGGCCGCACCTTCGCGTTGAGCGTCGAGCGTCTGAAGCGGGAGGATGCCGTCGATGGGCTCGCTCTGGCTTTCTTGGCTCGAGCCGCTTGCTTCGCTCCCGGGGAACCGATCCCTCGCGATCTGCTCTTCAAGACTATGGCTCCAGCCGCCGAGAATGAGAAAGGCCGTCTGGAAGCAGAGGATGCCCTGGGTCGCCTGACGACACTGGGACTTCTCGAAGCCGGCAAGGCGGGTGCGCTAGTCATGCATCGGCTGGTTGCCGAGCTGGCAAGAGATCTCGGAGATAACACGGCAGCGAGGACAGCGGTGGAAGAAACGCTCTACGCGGAAGCCAACGCCTTGAACAAGGCAGGCTATCCTGCGCCTCTCTTAGCCTGGCAGCCACACCTGAGAGCCGTCGTCGACAACGCTCGCCAGCGGGAAGACAAACTCGCGGCACGACTCTGCAGCGCATTGGACTATCACCTCTCAGCGATTGGGGATCTCGCGGGTGCCCGGCCCTATTCGGAGCGGGCGTTGGCGATCCGGGAGAAGGTCCTGGGTGCGGAGCACACGGACACCGCCCGCAGCCTGAACAACCTCGGTGTCCTTCTTCGGAGCCAGGGCGATCTTGCGGGAGCCCGTCTGTACTTCGAGCGGGCGTTGGCGATCCGGGAGAAGGTCCTGGGTGTGGAGCACCCGGACACCGCCACCAGCCTGAACAACCTCGGAGCCCTTCTTCGGAGCCAGGGAGATCTTGCGGGAGCCCGTCCGTACTACGAGCGGGCGTTGGCGATCAACGAGAAGGTCCTGGGTGCGGAGCACCCGGACACCGCCCTCAGCCTGAACAACCTCGGAGCCCTTCTTCAGAGCCAGGGCGATCTTGCGGGAGCCCGTCCGTACTACGAGCGGGCGTTGGCGATCAACGAGAAGGTGCTGGGTGCGGAGCATCCGGACACAGCCCTCAACCTGAACAACCTCGGATTCCTTCTTCAGAGCCAGGGCGATCTTGCGGGAGCCAGGCCGTACGTCGAGCGGGCGTTGGCGATCCGGGAGAAGGTCTTGGGTGCGGAGCACCCGGACACCGCCATCAGCCTGAACAACCTCGGATTCCTCCTTCGGAGCCAGGGCGATCTTGCGGGAGCCCGGCCGTACTACGAGCGAGCGTTGGCGATCCGGGAGAAAGTTCTGGGTCCGGAGCACCCGGACACCGCCATCAGCCTGAACAACGTCGGAGCCCTTCTAGATAGCCAGGGCGATCTTGCGGGAGCCTGTCCGTACTACGAGCGGGCGTTGGCGATTCTCGCATCGCGCCTTGGGCCGGATCATCCGGACACCAAGCTCGTTCGGGGGAACCTGGCGGCGCTGAGTGAGTCTTCAGATTGAGGCCCAGGGTGGGAGAACGCCCCGCCCAGATCCTTCCGGCTCGCACGGCTCGCCCTCAGGATGACTTTGCGTAGGGGGTAGCCGCCGTCCCCATTGACCTGGAAGGCTGTTCGCATGTACGTTGCCTGTGTACGGCCGAGAGGATGAACCGTTCGCGAGGTCGCGCGAGCGGTCCGCGGCGACGGTTCGGCTCTCCCGGACGCACGACGGGTCCGACTCCCGTCGTCGGCGGTCCGCAGGGAAGCCCCCGGCGGACCGCCCGAGCTGGACGCGGTGCTGTCCATCCTTCTGAGCGAGCCTCCATTCTTCCTGCGACGAGCGCATGAGCGACGGAAGACGTGATGCGGCGTCGCGCCGTGTGCTCCCGAGCCTGATCGCGGTCGCGCTGGCCGGCTTCGCGATCAGCGCGATGCTCACCAGCTATCACCTGTCCCAGGGCAAGAGCCCGTGGGCGCTTTTCCGCCTCGCGTGCGGCGCCGGCGGCGGATGCGAGGAGGTGCTGGCGAGCCCGTGGGCAGTGCTGCCCGGCGGCATCCCGCTCGCCGGGCTCGGCGCCATCTATTTCGCCTCGCTCGCGTTGTGGTACGGGGTCGTCGGCCCGGCCAATCGGAGCGGGCGCCGCTGGCAGGCGCTGCCGCTGTTCCTCAATGCGATTGGCGTCCTTGCCTCACTCTACCTTCTTCTTGTCATGCTCACCGCGCTGCACGCGGTCTGTCCGTGGTGCGCGCTGTCGCACCTCCTCAACTTCGTGCTGCTCTGGCTCTCCTGGAAGCTCTGGCCGCGGGGTGATGCGGCACCTGGGGAGACGCCGCGCCCGGGGACCCGCCTGGGAGTCGCGGGCGTCCTCTTGATGATCGCCGTCATCGCCTTCGGTCTCCAGCGCCTGGCTCTCGCCCAGATGCGGACCATGACCGACCAGGCGAACCGGTATGCCCAGAGCTTCTACGACGACATCGACCTGCAGCGCCATCTCGCGCTGCGCGGCCAGGCGGTCGACATCCCGATCCGGCCCGACGATCCGGTGCGTGGCAACCCGGCGGCGCCGCACACGGTCGTGGTCTTCAGCGATCTCCAGTGCCCGGCCTGCCGGTCCTTTGCGGCGACTTTCGAGAGCCAAGTGCTCCCGCTGGCCGGCGATCGTCTCAAGCTGGTCTACAAGCACTTCCCCCTGAACCGGAGGTGCAACCCCTGGGTGTCGCGTGACGTCCATCTCCACGCCTGTGAAGCCGCCGAGATTGCCGAGGCCGCCCGCGAGGAAGGCGGCAACGAAGCGTTCTGGCGAACGCACGACGCTCTCTTTCGCGACCAGCAGACCCTGGCCGGTCAGCCCGTCTCCGCCCTGGTCGCCGCCGCCGGCATCGACGCCGCCCGCTTCGCCACCGGCGCCGGCGCCGCCTCCCGCCACGCCCGCATCCTCGAAGACGTCACCCTCGGCCACCGGCTGAACGTGGACCACACGCCGACGGTTTACTTCGACGGCCACCCGCTCCAGAGCTGGAACCGGGTGGAGGTGTGGAAGGCGTTGGTGCCCCTCACCCCCTGACCCCCTCTCCCACACGCCCTCACGCCCTCCCGGGAGAGGGGGAAGAAGATGGAAAAAGCAAGACTATGGTGTGTGAGATGGCTTGTTTCGCCCCCTCTCCCGGGGGCAGGGAGGGCGTGTGGGAGAGGGGGTCAGGGGGTGAGGGGCGCCTACCGATGTGAGCGGTGCAGCGCCGCCCCGATCCCCACCACGAACAGCGTCAGCCAGACCGGCCAGGGACCGTGGGCGCCGGCGAGGACGGCGCCGGCTACCATGCAGAAGCCTCCGAAGAGCGTGCCGCGGAGGCCGGCGAGGGGATTTTCCGGGCGCCGGGTGGCCTGCTCGATCATGCGCAGGCCTTCGGTGATCAGGTTCGGCGCCTTGGCCAGGGCCTCGAGCACCTCGGGCGCGCCGCGCATGAACGACTGGTAGAGGCTCTGCGGGCTGAACTGGGCGCGGAAGACGGCGTTGGCGTGGGTTTGCGAGACCGCGGCGACGTCGAGCCCCGGCTTGAGGATCTGGCCGACCCCTTCGAAGGTGATCAGGGCCTTCACCATGAGGACCATCTCGACCGGGAAGTAGACGCGATGCTGGGCGCCCAGGTTCACCGAGTGCATGATGAGCTGGGCGAGCGAGAATTCGCGGAAATTTGCGTTGCGGTTCCAGCGCTGGAGGATCTCCGTGACCTCGCGGCGGAACCCCTGCGGATCGGCCCCCGGCCCCGGCTGCGCGATGGCGCTCAGGTAGCGGGCCGCCCCTTCCGCGTCGCCCATCACCAGCGTGTAGTAGTAATAGAGGAAGGTGCGCCGCAGGTCGTTGTCGAAGCGGCCGACCATCCCGAGGTCGATGAACCCCAGCTTGGGGCCGGGGAGGACGAGCAGGTTCCCGGGGTGCAGGTCGGCGTGGAAGAAGCCGTCCTTGAAGAGCATGCGGATGATGCTCGCGGCGCCCAGGTCCACCAGCCGGTCGCGCTCCTCGTCGGTGAGGTCCTGCGCCTCCGGAGCGCTCGGCTTGTATCCTTTCAGGAACTCCATGGTCAGCACCCGCTTGCCGCTGTACTGGCGATAGATGCGGGGGAAGACCACGCCCGGCAGGTCGGAGAAGTTGGCGGCGAACGTCTCGGCGTTGTCCGCTTCCCGCCGCAGGTCCACCTCGCGGCTGGTGTAGTCCACGAACTCCTTGATCGTCTGCCGCGGCCGGTAGCGGGCGAGGATGAATTGCAGCCAGAAGCCGAGCATCCGCAGGAGGATGGCGTCGCGGGCCAGCGTCTCGGGGATCCCCGGCTTGACCACCTTGACGATCACCGAATCGCCTTCGAGCGTCGTGGCGCGGTGGATCTGGGCGATGGACGCCGAGCCGGTGGGGATCGGATCGACCCAGGAGTACATGGAGATGATGGGCTGGCCGAGGTCTTTTTCGATCAGCGCCAGGTAGCGGTCGAAGGGGACGACCGGCAGGCGGTCGAGCAGATTCTTGAGCTCGTCGGTGATCGACGCCGGCAGCAGATCCTGGCGCAGGGCGAGCACCTGGCCGAGCTTGATGTAGGTGGGACCCAGGATCTCGAGACGGCGGCGGAGCTGGACGGGGAACGGGCGTTCCACGATGGAGCGTTTGAGGAACGGCATCGCCAGCCAGGCGAGCAGCTTCTCGAAGAAGAGGAAGACGCGGAACTTCCGACCCTTGCCCAGCACCTTGCCCTGTCGGGCGTGGGCCACGAGAGCGCCGAAGGCGAGCCCGAAGAAATGGCGCTGGACGGCGAAGAAGCGGCGGACGAGCCCGGGAGGAGGCTCGTCGGGCATCATCTCGAAGCCGGGGATGTCGGCGCCGGGGTCGGGAACGGCTGGAGCGGCCGGCGGCGGGGGAACGGGCGCGATCGCGACGACGTCGCCGGCCTGCGCGATGTCCTCAGATCGTGGCTCGGCCCGTATCACGTCCAGAGTGTACCTCCTCTTGGAGGGAGTCTCGAAAGCCGCCGCCAGGCCCTCACCCCCGGCCCCTCTCCCAGCTCCCCCCACCCTTCCCCGGGAGAGGGGAGAAAAGCAAGAAAGAGCAGTTTCTTTTTCTTGTCTCCCCTCTCCCGGCGGGGGAGCGGGCGGGAGATGGGAGAGGGGCCGGGGGTGAGGGCGCTTTGCGGCGCCGGCCAGGCTCCGAGCCGCGCTAGCGATTCCGGCCGTACTGCTCGTGGCTCGACACCCAGTCGAGCGACGAGATCGCCGCCGCGAGGGAGATCTCGCCGGCGAGCACGACGCCGGCGATGATCTCGGCGAGCTTCATCACCTTGCCCTTGCCCACGCAGCCGAGGATCGACAGGCACTCGCGCTGCGTGGCGAGACCGGTGCCGCCGCCGTGGGTGGCGACGATGAGCGACGGGAGAGTGATCGAGATGTAGAGGTCGCCGTTCGTCACCTCGGAGTAGACGATGCCCGCCGACGACTCGGAGACGTTGGCCACGTCCTGGCCGGTGGCGATGAACATCGCCGTGATGCCGTTCGGGGAGTGGGCTCCGTTGTTGTTGGCGCCCGAGAGGAAGGCGCCGACGTTGGCGATGCCGGCGTGGTAGTGCAGCGTCTCGGGGGCGACCCGCATGTTCTGCTCGAGGACCTCGCGCGGGATCGTGGCCTCGGCCGTCACCCGCTTGCCGCGCGTGCGCATGACGTTGATCTGCGACGACTTCTTGTCGGTCGCCAGGTTCGACTCCAGGTAGAAATGGCGGATCTTGGGATGGTTCTCCAGGATCCACGAGCAGGCGGCGAACGTGGCGCGGCCGACCATGTTCTGGCCGGCGGCGTCGCCGGTCGTGTAATTGAAGCGCAGGAAGGCCAGCTTGTTGGACAGGATGCGATCGATGTAGATCAGCTTGGCGACGCTGGAGGTGCCCTCGGCCTCGTCGCGGATCTGCCCGATGTTCTCGTCCACCCATTTCACGAAGTCGCGCGCGTCGCGGGCGTTGTCGAACACGAAGACCGGCGCCCGCTGCATGCTGTCGCCGACCACCGTGCAGGTGACCCCACCCGACAGGTTGAGCACCTTCATGCCGCGGTTGTAGGAGGCGACCAGCGTCCCTTCGGCGGTGGCCAGGGGGATCAGGAACTCGCCCTGGGCATGCTCGCCGTTGACCTTGAGCGGGCCGGCGAAGCCGATGGGAATCTGCGCCACGCCGGTGAAGTTCTCGATGTTCCCCTTGGTGGTCTCTGGATCGAACGAGAACTTGTCGATGTGCTGGAGCTTGACGCCGGTGTACTCCTCCACGAACTTCTGGCGCTCGCGGATGATCTCGGGCGAGGCGTTGTTCGCCTTGTCGGCCGGGACCGAGGTGCGCTTGACCCGCTCGGCGATGGCGTCCTTGACCTTGAAGGAAAGGGAGCCGAAGGGCTCGCTGTCGAAGGCCAGGGAGATCTCGTGCTGCCCCTTCGCGAGCTGATCGCCGCGGGCGTGGATGCGCACCACCCTGGCCAAGGGGAACGCGACGGCGGAGGTCGGCGTCACGGCCGAAGCGGCGATGCTGCCGCCGTCGATCTCCAGGCTCAGCCGCTCGGGCGGCACCGCCTTGCCGTCGATGCGGATCTCGGCGAGGCGCGTCACCGTGGCGTTGCTCAGCCGGTTCTTGAGGCTGAAGCGCACGCCGTCCTCGACGTTCTCCAGGCTGCCCAGGGTGTACATCTGCTTGAGGATGAGGGAAGGGATCTTCATACCGTGGCCCTCGCGCCGGGGTTGGTGGACGCGTGGAGCATATCGCGGTTCGCGAGAGGGGATGGAAGGCTAAGGCCTAACGGAGGCCCAGCTCCTCCAGAGAATGAGCGACGAGGATCTGATCGGCGATCTGGTTCAGGCGGTCGACCGAGTGGATCTCCTCCACCCGGCGCTTGACGTCGTCCGACAGAGGCCCGAAGCGCAACCCGAGCATGCGCAGAAGAATCTGCCGGGCTCCCTGCTCACGGCCCACCTCCAGCCCTTTCTCGACGCCTTTCTCCCGCCCCTCCTCGACACCTTTCTCCCGCCCCTCTTCGACAAGCTGTTCCGCCCACGTCAGTCTTCTCCTCATGGCTCGCACCTCCTCCGTGCCGCCGCGCGCCTGGAGGGCTTCCATCTCCTCTGCGTCGCGGCCATCCAATTGTAAATAGGTCTCCACACAATTGACCAGCAGAAATCGGCGCAGCTCGTCGAGCCCAGCGGCGTGGATGCGCCGCAGGCACTCCATCTTCTGCTCTGCCCGGCTCAGGGTCGTAGGGCGCATCAACGCCGCCAGCGCCCAGGCCAGAGGCTGTTCCTTGGCGAGGTAGTCTTCGGCAGGGCATCTCGCCAGGCCCATGGTGTAGTAGCTGAAGCGCACGATCTCGGGTCCGAAGTCGGCACTGACGACGGACTCGATGTGGATGCCCGGTCGCCCGCCGCGGAGACGGAGGAGGATCGGCAAGACAGGCCGGTCGTACCGCAGGCGAATCTGCATGTGGTAGCGCTCGAGACGGTGCCCCATTTCTAGCCGGGTCCTGGCCTCAATCTCGACATGGACGAGGGCGGGTCGACCGCCGCGGCCGGCGAAGCGCACCTCGGCGAGGAGGTCAAGCTCCCGCCGCCGGCCCTGGGGCCAGTCGGTGAAGGTCTCCTTGTCCAGCAGCTTCCAATCGGACAGGTCGAGGCGCCCGGCGGGCTCGGGCGCCACAAGGGTCAGAAAGTCGGGGAGGAAGCCCCCGATCAGGTCCTTGAAGACCTGGTCGTGGAGGCTCCCGCGCCTCCCGGATGGAAGAGGGATGTCAAACATACCCCTTATAAGACGGATTTCGGGGCGCCGATCTGACAAGTTTCTCGCGCCGCCTTCGTACCCTGAGTTTTCAAAGAGCTTGCGTCTGCGGCGGTGGCCGAGCATATCGCGGACCGCACCAATGTCGGCCGGAAGGCTCAAGGCGGGCCGGGGAACGTTCCGGGAGCGCCGGGGAACATTCCCCCGGCCCGCTCTGAACCCTCAGGTCGCAGCGGGGAGTGTTCTCTATAATCGAGAGACTCCTGAAAGGAGGCGCGATGCGGCTCGGCCGGGTGTTCGTGTCTTCGGTGGAACCCATGGAGCCAATCGCGGTGGTGGAGGAGGGACAAACGATGGGGACGGTACTTCAGGGCAAAGGGGGCTCGATTGGACCAGGGAGCACGATCCTAAATCCACGGGTGTTCGTTTCCATCCAGACGCTTCGGCTTCTGCGAAAGGCAGATCGTGCCCAGTCCGCTCCATACCAGAAGCAGCTGCCTCGCACAACGCGCTCGACATGTCGAGAATCCAGTCCGAGCTCCTCAACGGCGACAGTGGAAGGATCGACAACCACTCCCGACTCGCGTCCGAGAAAGCTGGACGTCGGGGCGCTGTTCGTCCAAGTCCAAACGTTGCCATGCACCTCGTAGAGGCCCCAGTCATTGGCAGGTTTTTCCCCGACTCTGTGTGTTCTGTCAGAATTTGCTTCGTACCAGCCTACTCGATCGAGGTCTATCTCATCGTCTCCGCTCCAGTACCGTGTCTCGGTTCCTGCTCGGCAGGCATATTCCCACTCCTCTTCGAGAGGGAGCCGGGCACCGGCGGCCCAATTTGCTACGCTTGCGAGCCAGCGGCAGAACGAAGTGGCGGCAAACCAAGAGATCTCCACGACCGGGTGGTACGGCAGGTCCCCGGAAGGAATCTCCCAGAAATCGCTCCTTTGGTGGGTCGGATCGAAGGCAGAGTACTGTGCCGTCGTGACGGGAGCCGCGCTGATCCAAAACGCGCGAGAGATCTCCACTTCGTGGCGAGGACGCTCGTTCCCCTCCCCTTCACCTTCAGGGCTCCCCATCTGGAAGCGCCCCGCCGGGATTCTCCGCCAGACAGGCACCCGGCCGCCTGGGATTTCAAGAGACTGGAAGAGCTCCTCAGGAGGTGTTGGGATATGGTCAAAGAGATGCAAGCGTAGCTCGGCAGCGTGTCTTGCGTACTCCGGCCAACGCTCCCCAACTAGGAGCACTGCTCGGGCAAGAAAGTAGAGATCGTTCCCTTGTCGAGTGCGGCGCCGGAGACGGTCGAGCAGAGACAAGACTCGTCCAGGATCTCCGACCAGATCCGGCAGGTGGAGATAGACGCTTGCCCTGCTTTCCCAGTCCTCGCTTAGGTTCAGGGCATGCAGGAGAGTCTGATCTTGGACTCCTTGGGCTGTGGCGAGGGCGCGGAGCCCAAGGGCACGGTTCGCCTTGATGAGAGCCTCGATCAGCCTGTCCGGCTCATCGACCCTCCCGGTGAGCAGGGCATAGGGTTCTGCCCACCGGCTCTCATCCCCGGCGACCTCATGAGCATGACTGAGAACGGCGTCCAACCCTTGCCTGCGGACCCTTTGTTCAAGCTCTTCGGCGGCCAATTCCTCACGGAAAGTCCGGTGCCAGAAACGCCAGTCGCTATCGGGTCCGTCGTGAGGGCCGAGAATACCGGTGCTCTCGGCGAGATCATCCAGAAAGCTCCGCATGCTGTGCCGCCAGCGAGGCACCCTCTCCAAGGGATCGCGGAGAGAGTCGGCCTCCTTCTGAAGGAGGCGTGCCTCGATCCTGCCTATCGGCTCGGCATCGCGGTTGGCCCGGGTCATGGCATGGCCTAGGTAGCGAAGGATCCCTTGCACGCCGTCCTTGGCCTCGATGGGCTTCCCCGCGGGCCTGTGCTTCCCTTCGAGAAGCAGCTCGAAGACCTGATCGTAAAGGCGCGTCCGATTGCGGTCAGGCGCGTTACCCTGCTCTAGCAGAAGGGCGATGAGAGTGAGATAGAGCGGATTGCCCGCCAGATCCTGAAGGCCAGGATTCTCTAAGATTGGAATCTCCCTGGCAGCGCGCTTGAAGTCCGGCTCATTTGTCGAGCGTCCAAACCAGCGGGCGAGGAACTCATAGCGGCGTTCCGTGTCGAGCGGCAGCAGCTCGAGTTCGACGAACTCGCTTCCCGGTCGGCGATAGCCAATCGGTCGTGTCGTGACGACAAGAGGGGCCGCCGGCCAACGGATGGAAAGGTCGCGGAGAAGCTTCTCAGCATCCTCGCGGTCCTCCCGAGGGACCTCATCGAGCCCATCGAAGAGGAGCAGGAGCTTGCCCTCTTGACCCGTCCTGTCGAGCACGGCGGAGAGGCCTTCCACCCTCTGGCCGCCACGCTCAAGTCTACGGGCGCTCCGATCGAGGAACCACTCCCTCTCGCGCATGAGCTTGGGAAGAGACTCGAAGACTGGAACCCAACGCGGCGCAGTCTGCTTCGCGAGAGCAGAAGCCAAATGCCGAAGAAGCGTCGTCTTTCCGGCTCCTGGGTCGCCCCGCACGACCCACCGCCGTGTGATCCAGGGATGCTCTGCCGGCTCAAGGCTGAGCAGATCGTGGAGATCCAGTGACTCAGGTAGGAACACCTCTCCGGTCTGCCCGGGCGAAGAACGGCGCATTTCCGGCCGCAGATCCAGCCGCACATAGACCCGATCCAGGAGGTCAAACCCCTGGCTCTGCTGGAAATACCGCACCAACGTCGAGTGGTCACGGGCGACCGAGTCGAGATACACGCGAACAAGACCTTGATCGGGGCTTCTCCGATGGAGCGACTCTACCTGATCACGGAGTCCTTGAAGCTCCGTCATCCGTTCCGGCTCGTCTTCTCCCAACTCCTCCCGAAGGACATCCATGATCCGGATTGCCGCCTGGACCGGATCATCGTCCCCAGTGGCCTTGACCAGGGCCGCAGAAGCTGCGGACGGCCATGACGGATAACCCTCCAGCGTGTTGAGATCGAGGCGGAGCCCTGCCTCCACAGCACGCCGGTTTGGCTTTCTTTCCCCCAAGACACCCGCCAGCCAATCCACCAACTTCGCGCGCAGAGCTTCCGGGAGCTTGGTCTGGGGTGGGGCCGGGATTTCGATTTCGGTTGGCAGCTCCGGCAGGCTCCGGCGGTCATTCCGGCCCAGCAGCCCTCCCCAAAGCTCCCGGAGACCCGAGCGGTACTTGGCCTCGTCATGCGCACGGAGATCCACCTGCTGGATCGGCAGGAGAAAGGGAGGAAGCGGCGTCTCCACCAAGAGGGCGATCTGCAGGTTACCTTGTTTCCAATCGCGGCGCTGGGCGACGAAGCCTTCCCATTCATCCGCCACCCTGGGAGAGGCCATGGCCTCTGGAGTGGCCACCAGAATCAACCGTTCTGCCCGATCGAGCCCTGCCTGGAGCTGCCCGACCCAGGAACGGCCGCTCCCGAGATCGACCTGATCGAGGAAAACCGTCCATTCCGTGCCGAGGCAACGTTCGAGGTTCTTGTGGAGGACCCTGACCCAGTCCTGGTAGCGGTGGGCATAGCTGAGAAAGGCAGAGCGGCGCGCAGGGGGCATTCTTGAATAAGGATAGCGCGGTCCACGCGAAGTTGGTGAAGAACTGGGGTTGCGGTGCCTGCTGTTTCCGTGGCCCAACGGGATGAGGTCCGCTCCACGCGGGCTCGAGCCGGCGTCAGGCCGGCCGCGGTCGGCGTCAAGCAGGCCGCGGGCGGGAAGACGCAGGACACGGCCGGCGTCGCGCCGACAGCGGCCGGCGGCTCGCCGCCCCAGGCTGGCGTCTTCCAGACCCGGGCCGGGCGCCGCTGGACGTCAAAGCGGGCATGCTTTCTTGCCGATCCGCCAAGTGTCGGCGCGCCGACATGGGCTCAACGGCTCGCCCCGGGCGCGCTCCCGCACCTGTCCCCTTGGTGGGGGTTTGACCCACCTAGGTTCTGTTGGTAGCATTCTCGGCCTGTCGACTGTAGGGAACCCCCTGCCTTGCTCGACCTCCGAGCCCCGAAACGAAGCCATGCCTTGCCCTGGAGAGGGCGTTCGAGGTACGACGAATGAGTGAGAACGAAGCCCACCTGTTCACGTCGGAGTCCGTGACCGAGGGCCACCCGGACAAGGTGGCCGACCAGATCTCCGATTCCATCCTGGACGAGGTCCTGCGTCAGGATCCCACCGGCCGCGTGGCCTGCGAGACGCTGGTCACCACCGGCCTGGTCCTCCTGGCCGGCGAGATCACCACCAAGGCGTACGTCGACTTCGCCGGCGTCGCCCGGCGGGTCATCCAGGACATCGGGTACACGGACACGGCCTACGGTTTCGACGGCGCGAGCTGCGCGGTGATCTCGGCGATCGATCCGCAGTCGCCGGACATCGCCCAGGGGGTCGACACCGGCGGCGCCGGCGACCAGGGGCTGATGTTCGGCTTCGCCTGCAATGAGACGCCGGAGCTGATGCCGGCGCCGATCATGCTCGCGCACCGGCTCACCGAGCGCCTCGCCGCGGTCCGCCGCGCCGGCGATCTGCCCTGGCTGCGGCCGGACGGCAAGAGCCAGGTGACGGTCGAGTACGACGGCAACCGCCCGGTCCGGGTCCACACGGTCGTCATCTCGACGCAGCACGGCCCCGACGTCTCACACGCGGAGCTCACCCGCGGCGTGATCGAGAAGATCATCCGTCCGACCATCCCCCAGGAGCTGCTCGACGAGCGCACGGTCTTCCACATCAATCCCACCGGGCGGTTCGTCATCGGCGGTCCGCAGGGTGACTGCGGGCTGACCGGCCGCAAGATCATCGTCGACACCTACGGCGGCTACGGCCGCCACGGCGGCGGCGCGTTTTCGGGGAAAGATCCCACCAAGGTCGACCGCTCGGCCTGCTACATGGCGCGGCACGTGGCCAAGAACCTGGTGGCCGCCGGCATCGCCGAGCGCGTCGAGGTGCAGCTCGCCTATGCCATCGGGGTCGCCGAGCCGGTGTCGGTGCGGGTCGACACGTTTCACACCGGCAGCATCGCGGACCGCCGCATCGAGCACCTGATCCGCGACTCTTTCCCGCTGGCGCCGCGCGGCATCATGGAGTATCTCGACCTGCGCCGGCCGATCTACCGCAAGACCGCGTCCTACGGCCACTTCGGACGCGAGGACGCGGACTTCCGTTGGGAGCACACCCACCGCGCCCAGGAGCTGCACGAGGCAGCCGGGCTGGCGGGGGTGAGGACGCTGGCCGCGACGGCCTGATGTCCGAACGAGAGCAGGCCAATCCAGGAGCGACCATGACCACCACGACCGCCGTACCGAGTGACGTCACCGATCTCCGTCTTGCCGCCAAGGGCAAGCTTCGTATCGAGTGGGCGGACCAGCACATGCCGGTTCTCGCCCTGCTGCGCAAACGCTTCGCCGAGGAGAAGCCGCTGGCCGGGCTGCGCATCGGCGCCTGCCTGCACGTCACCAGCGAGACCGCCAACCTGATGCGGACGCTGCAGGCGGGCGGCGCCGAGGTCTTCCTCTGCGCCAGCAATCCGCTGTCCACCCAGGACGACGTGGCCGCCAGCCTCGCCGAGGACTACGGCGCCGCCACGTTCGCCCGCAAGGGCGAGGACAACGAGACCTATTACCGCCATCTGGCCGCGGTGCTCGACGCCCGGCCGCACATCACGATGGACGACGGCGCCGACCTGGTCTCCCTGCTGCACAAGGAGCGCACCGAGCTGCTCGACCACATCATGGGCAGCACCGAGGAGACCACGACCGGCGTCATCCGCCTGCGCGCCATGGCCCGCGACGGCGCCCTGAAGCTGCCCGTGGTGGCGGTCAACGAATCGGACACCAAGCACCTCTTCGACAACCGCTACGGCACCGGCCAGAGCACGCTCGACGGCATCATCCGGGCGACCAACGTCCTCCTCGCCGGGCTGACCGTGGTGGTGGTCGGCTACGGCTGGTGCGGCCGCGGCATCGCCTCGCGCGCCGACGGATTGGGCGCCAACGTGATCATCGTGGAGGTCAATCCGGTGCGCGCGCTGGAGGCGCTGATGGACGGCTACCGCGTGCACTCGATCACGGAGGCGGCGCGGATCGGCGACGTCTTCATCACGGTCACCGGCAACAAGCACGTCATCGGCAAGGCGCACTTCCAGGCCATGAAGGACGGCGCGATCGTCTGCAACAGCGGCCACTTCGACGTCGAGCTCGACCTGCCGGGCCTCGCCGAGCTGTCGAGCGGCGACCGCGAGGTGCGGCCGTTCGTCCAGGAGTTCAAGATGAAAGACGGCCGCCGCATCAACGTCCTCGGCGAAGGCCGCCTGATCAACCTCGCCGCCGCGGAAGGACATCCAGCCGTGGTCATGGACATGAGCTTCGCCAACCAGGCGCTGGCCGCCGAGATGATCGCCAAGAGCAAGGAGCGCCTGCCCATCGCGGTGCATCGGGTTCCCGAGGACCTCGACCGCGAGGTCGCGCGCCTCAAGCTGGTCTCGATGGGGATCACGATCTCGGAGCTGACGGCCGCACAGGAGAAGTACCTGAACACCTGGGAGGAAGGGACCTAGGCTCCCGGGCGGTCGCCCGTCTCGTCGGCCCAATTCTTCCCGTACTTCAGGACGTCGTGCTTGAGGAGGTCGAAGTCCCCCTGGCGGGGGCCCGGCCGCGCATCCCGGTAGACGGTGTCGCAGCGATAGCACACCACGGCGTCACGCAGACGGCGCCAGAGCCAGAGGTCGACGAGGCCGAAGGCGGGGAGCGAGAGGCCGAAGGTCCAGGGGACGAGGAGCGCGCCGGCAGCCACCAGGGCGCAGCCCAGGGCGCGGTTGAAGTCGCGCTGCCGGTAGAGATGGCGGCAGCCGCAGAGGGGACAGATCTCGATCGCGGAGTCCGTCCATCCCGCGGGCGAGACCGGGCGGGAGACGCCGCAGTTGGGACAGGCGAGTGGACTGCCGTCACGCGCGAGGACGGCCGCGAACGGCAGGCCGCAGGCGCGGCACTGGGTGCGGATGCGCATCAGACGGGCACGCCGGTCGTGACGCTCAGGTAATAGCCGGTGATCTCCCCGATGAAGGTGCCCACCACCACGACGTAGAGGATGCCGGTCGCGGACTGGTTGGAGCGCTGGCGGGCGCAGTGGAGGGACATCCAGGCCAGGGGGAGGACGATGGCGAGCCCCCAGAGCAGGCGGAACCAGAAGAAGATCCCCTGCCCCGCGAATCCGGCGACGAGGCGCAGCGGGTGGGGCTCGATTCGCTCGTCGACGCCCGCGGCGACGGCCAGGCTGGCGCCGACGGCGAGGACGCGCAGGCAGACGGTCGCCAGCAGGACGCGGCAGAAAACGACCAGGTGGCGGAAGGCGAGCTTCGGCGCCACCAGGTACCAGTGGCCGAGCAGCATGGTGATGAGCGACCAGCCGAGGAGGAGCGCCGAGGTCACTAGGCCGGCGTCGAGCAGCGCGCGGCGGTGGGGGAGGGGGGTGAACGCCGGCACGACGTGCGGACCGGCGAGGACGAGGGCCGCGAGGCTGCCGGCCACGGCGAGCGTCAACGGCCAGCGGGCGAGAGCCCAGCGCTCCTTCCAGATCGCGCCGTAGTAGAGAAAGCTGCCCACCAGGGCGGCGCAGAGAGCTGTAACGCCGGCCGCCGGCCGATCGCCGAAGGGATGGGACGGGTGGAGGCGGACCACGGCGGCGGCCAGCGCGAGCAGGCCGAGCACGACGAGCGCGTTCATCTGGAAATAGCCGCGCCCCAGATCGTCCTCCGGAATCCAGTACAGCGTCGACAGAGAACCGAGGACGAGAGCGAGCAGGAAGAGGAGAAAAACGCCCATGGGGCGTGGATCTTAGCAGCGCGGACCGCCACCGCGCGGAAGAGCCCGCAAGGCAAGCCGCTGCTTCATCTGCGAGCACAGCGCTCGCCGTATTTCAACTGGACAGGGGGCGACCGGGGTGTTAGCCTACCCGGAGTCATCGAATGACATCTTCGGCTATGGCAACTCTGGATCATCCTGAACTGAGGGAATCGCTCAACAATCTCCTGAGGAGCTCGCGCCCGCGGCTGGAGCGCGTCCTCAGGAACTTCGAGGTGCCCCCCGAGGATGCCGAAGACATCCTCCAGGATGCCCAGCTCACCCTGCTCTACAAATGGGACAAGGTGCGCAGCCCGGAGAGCTGGCTGATCGGCACCGTCAAGAAGAAGTGCATCATGTACTGGCGCAAGCGCCGGGGGAGCCTCTGCGAGGCCGTCGACACCGCGATCCTGGACCTGATCGCCCTGCCGCAGGCCCCTGACCAGGAGAGGACCGAGCTGACCTGTGACTTGAACCGCGTCCTCTCCAAGCTCTCGGCGCGGTGCCGGTCGCTCCTCAAGCTGCGCTACGGCCTCGGCTATGGACCCACCGAGGTGGCGGAGCAGATGGGGTATCAGACCTCCAGCATCCGCAAGGTCACGAATCGTTGCCTGGCGGCCCTGACGCGCCAGCTTCTGGCGGTCGGGTTTCACGTCGCGCCCGAAGGCGTGGGAGAAGACGACCATGTACCAGGAGAGCCGCAAGATGGGTGACCACCCCTCCTCCGGGCTCCTCTTCGACTTCCTCTTCGGGCGCTCGACGCGGCACCGGAATCGCCAGGTCGTGCGTCACCTCCTCGACGGCTGCGCCGTCTGCGCGGCGGCCGTCGACGGCGTGCCGTCGTTGCCGCGCGCGCAGACCTTCGACTATGCGGCGGCGTTCGGCCGCGTGGAACGGGCCGTGGAGGAGCGCCATCACGACTTTGCCGTCGAGCGGGCAGAAGCTGCCGAGCGGCTCCGCGAGATCGCCGTGCAGCCGTTCTACCGGCAGTGGATCATGGTCACCGAGAGCGCCCACTTCCGCACCTGGGGCTTTTGCGTCCTGCTCCTCGACGCCTGCCGCGAGTGGGGCTTCCAGGACCCGCCGCGGGCTCTGCACACCGCCCGCCTGGGGCTCGAGATCGCCGACCGGCTCGATCGCGAGCGCTACGGCGCGGCGCGGGTCAACGACCTGCGCGCCCGGGCTTGGGCGACGCTCGCCAACGCGGAGCGGATTCTCAACGACTTCCGGGCGGCGGAAAAGAGCTTCGGCCGCGCGGAGCGTCTGCTCAAAGAGGGCACCGGAGATCCACTCGAAGCGGCGTTCTACCTGTTGCTCAAAGCTTCGCTCTGCGGCCACCAGCAGCGCTTTTCGGAAGCGTTCCGCCTGCTCGACCGGGTGCAGCGGACCGCCCGCCGCTGCGGCGATCTCCACCTCTGCGGCAAGGCCCTGATCACGCGCGGCTTCCTCGCCGGCATGGCCCACGAGCCCGAGCTGTCGTTGCAGCTCCTGCGCGAGGGACTGGGGCTGGTCGATCCCGGCGCCGAGCCGCGCCTGGTGGTGGCCGCCTGCCACAACCTGATCCTGGGGCTCACCGAGAGCGGACGTCACCAGGAAGCGCGGGAGCTGCTCGAAGACAGCCGCCCCCTCTACCAGCGGCTCGGCGACAGCATGAACCTGATCCGGCTCACCTGGATCGAGGGCAAGATCGCTCTCGGCTGCGCCGAGCTCGGCCGTGCCGAGGCGCTGCTCCTCGAGGCCCGCAGCGAGCTCACCGAGCGCGGCTTGGCCTACGACGCGGCGCTCCTCTGCCTCGACCTGGCCCGCCTGTACGCCCGGCAGGGCAGGGGAGCCGAGATGCGCCGGCTTGCCGAGGAGATCCTGCCCATCTTCCAGGCGCGCGAGATCGGCCGCGAGGCGGTTTCGGCTCTCATCGTGTTCCAGAAGGCCGCGGCCATGGAGACGGTCACCCTCGGCATCGTGCAGGAGCTGAGCGATTCCCTCCAGGAGAGCCGCGCCGTCCCCGGCCTCCGCTTCCGCGAGTCCCTATGAGAAGCCTTCCCGCGACCAAGCCCGCCAGGCGCGCCCTCGCTGGACAGGATGAGCCCGCTGCAACTGCACCTCTGGCGGAGGAACCTGTCCTCGAAGAAGTCCTGGTGCGGATCGAGCCGAAGCTCAAGAGGATTCTCTTCCGGCACCGGATCCCGGCCCAGGACGCGGACGACCTCCTACAAGAGACCATGCTCATCCTGGTCTCCAAAGCCGGCAGCATCCGCAATCCGGAGGCGTGGATCCTGGCGACGCTCACCAACCGCTGCATCATCTACTGGCGCCGGCAGCGCAGCCGCCTTTGGGACCAGGTCGACACGGCGATCCTCGAGCTGCTCGCCGACGCCGAGGTCCCGGCTCAGGAACGCGAGGAGCTGCGCTTCGACCTCGAAGCCCTGCTCTCCGAGCTTCCGGAGCGCTGCCGGTCGCTCCTGAGCCTCCGCTACGGTCTCGGCTGCAGCGCCGCCGAGACTGCGGAGCGGATGGGGTACTGCAAGTCCAGCATCCGCAAAGTGACCCACCGCTGCCTCGCCGCGCTCACCCAGCGGCTGCTCGGTGCCGGGTTTCAAGCCAACGAGAGCTGACCTCCCTCGATCTCGACAGCAGCGTCGATCCGCCGGTTCGTTGTCACCGGCGTGGGGTCAGCGGAAACACTCCCCTTAGGAGAGCATGTGAATCCCGCGGCGGGGCCCTCCCGCCGCGCTCGCTCGTTGAGAGAAAAAGGAGAACTTATGTCTCGTCGTACCGTCCGCCGGCTTTTCAGCGTCCTTTCCCTCCTGTCTGCCGTCTGCCTGTTCTCCGTCGCGCCCTCCCAGGCTGCGCCGCGAGGGGGGAGGAGCGACTCCAGCTTTGCGGCCGGCGCGGAGCCTCAGGGCAGCTCGTTCTGGAGCCTTCTCGTGAGCCTGCTGGAGAAGGCGGGCGCACGGATCGACGACAACGGCATCTGGTAGGCCGCTGTCGCCGTTGCCCATGAGGGCGTGATCCTCCCCGCGGCTCGGAAGCGCGGTGTTGGAAGTGACGGGGAGGCGCCGGGGTTGGCACTGGACTTTCAGCCCAGGAAGGTGGTAGTGTGTCAAGAACTTAAGAGCTTCCTGGGAAGATGAGTGTCCTGGACCATCCTCAAGTCGATACTTCCCTCGAACAGTTCCTGCGGAACGTCCGGCCTCGACTGAAAGGACTGTTTGCCCGTTATGGCATCCCGCCACAGGACACCGAGGACATCCTGCAACAGGCTCTACTCGCCTTGGTCCATCAACGCGACGAGATCCGTGATTCCGAGGCCTGGCTGTTCGGAACCCTGCGCAACAAGTGCCTCCTCTATTGGCGAGAGCACCGGCGCAGACTCTATGAGGCCGTCGATGCGGCGGTCCTCGAGCTCGTGGCGGCACCGATGGCTCCGGCCCAGGAGGCTGCCGATCTGCGCCGCGATCTGGCGAGCGCCCTCGACAAGCTTCCCGAGCGCTGCCGGTCGCTGCTGTCGCTGCGCTATCGCGGACACGAGCCCTCCGAGCTGGCGGCTCGGCTCGGCTACAGTCAAGGCAGCATCAGCAAGATCACGACCCGGTGTCTCGCGGCGCTGACGAGCCGGCTCCTCGACGGTGGGCTTCCCAAGAGAAAGAGTGAGCCATGACACAAGGCCATCCGTCGCGGGACGTCCTGGAGCTGTTCCTCCGCGGCCGCCTGTCGGTCGCCGAGATGCGCTCGGTCTGCGTCCACGTCTTGAGCGAATGCGCCGAATGCCGCCGGATCACGTCGGCGCTGTGGGCCTGCGCGGACGTCGAGCTCACGGAGATCGAAGAGCAGGACCTGGCAGGGGAGAGCGGCCGGACGGCGCCCGACGGCTATGACGAGGTCATCGACAGAGTGCTGCGCCAGGTTGCGGCGCGGCAACCCGTCGTCGAGCGGGAGCGGGAGCTGGCGCGCGAGCTGTGCGACGAGCTGCTGCGGCATCCGAGCGCACACCGCCATCTGCTGGTGAGCAACAGCGCCCGCTTCCGCAACCGGATGCTCGGCGAGCTGCTCCTCGCGCGGAGTCACGAGGCAGGGTTCACAGACCCGGCGCAGGCCACCGAGCTCGCCCGCCTGGGCGTGTCCCTTGCCGAAACACTGACGGCGGAGGACTGCGGCGGGACTGAAGCCTGGAACGGGCTCTACGTCCGGGCCTGGGCGCAGCTCGGCAACGCGCACCGGATCAGCTCCCATCACGCCGAGGCGGAGCGGGCGTTCGCAGCGGTGGCGGCGCGGCTGGAGCAGAACCGGATCGGCCTCCTCGACGCTGCCCGAGTCCTCGACCTCGAGGCTTCCCTGCGCCGCGACCAGCGGCGTTTTGCCGAGGCGTCCCGCCTCCTCGACCGCGTGGTCGCCATCTACCAGCAGCTCGGTCAATGGCATCTCCTGGGCCGGGCGCTCAAGCAAAAATCCATGATCTGCGGCGAAGCAGGGGACCTGGAATCCGAGATGGCGCTTCTCCGGCGCGCCCTCGACCTCCTGGATCCGAACGAGGAGCCGCGGACGTTCCTCGCTGCCCGCCACAATCTGATCCTCGCCCTCAATCAGAGCGGCCGCTCGCGCGAGGCCTTCTCTCTCCTGTTCCATACCCGTCCGCTCTATCTGAAGCTGGGCGACCGCATGAACCTGCTGCGCATGCGCTGGTTGGAGGCGATGGTGGCCTTCGGCCTGGGAAGGATGGATCAGGCCGAGACAGCGTACCGCGAGGTGCGCCAGGCTTTCCTCGACCTCGGTCTCGACTATGACGCGGCCCTGGCTTCCCTGGAGCTGGCGGGGGTCCTGGCCCGCCAGGGGAGGGCTGTCGACCTGCGCTGTCTGGCAGAGGAGATCCTCGCCGTGTTCAGCTCCCGCAACATCCACCGCGAAACGATGGCGGCGCTCCTCTTCTTCTGCCACGCGGTGAGGATGGAGAAGGCGGAGAGCGGGCTCGCGGACGAGATCGCGGAGTTCCTGAAGCGCGCACGCAACAACCCCGACCTTCGCTTCGCTCCGTCGCGGTGACCGCCTGACGTGCCGGACCGCCCGCAGCTCCTGGTCCTGGGATCTGGCTTCGGCGGCTACTCCCTGCTGTCCCGGTTGTCACGCCGGATGTGGGACATCACGCTGCTCAGCCCGCGGAACTATTTTCTCTTCACCCCGCTTCTGCCCTCGGCGGTCTCGGGGACGGTCGAGCTGCGGAGCATTCTCGAGCCGACCCGGCGCCGCCTGCGCGACGTTCGCGTCCTCGAGGGCAGTGCAGAGTCGGTCGACTGGGAGGCCCGCCAGGTCCGCTGCCGCGGTGCGGTCGGCGGCGAGCCCTTCACCCTGCCGTATGAGGTCCTGGTCATCGCCGTGGGGGCGGCGGTGGGCGACCTGGGCATCCCGGGTGTGGCCGAGCATGCTCTCTCGCTCGCCAGCGTCGAGGATGCGCGAGCCATCCGTCGCGCGATCCTGGAGCAATTCGCCCGCGCGGAGATCCCTGGTCTCAGCAAAGAACAGGTCCGGCAGCGCCTGACCTTCGTGGTCTGCGGCGGCGGCCCCACCGGTATCGAGGCAGCCGCGGAAATCCACGACCTCCTGCACGACGAGGTGGCGCGCAGCTTTCCGGCGCTCGCCGCCGAAGCCTGCGTCGTCCTGGTCGAGGCGCTGGACCGCCTCCTGTCCGGCTTCGACGCAGCCCTGGCAGGGTATACACAGCGGCACTTTGGACGCGAAGGGATCATGGTCCGCACCTCGGCCAGGGTGCGCTCCATCGAGGAGGGTGCCGTGCTGCTCGAGGGCGGTGAGCGCATCCCCTGCGGGTTGGTCCTCTGGGCCGGAGGCAATGCGCCGGTGCCCCTGGTGCGGTCGCTCGGCGGCTCCGGCGGGCTTCCCCTCGACCGCCGAGGCCGCCTTGTCGTGGACGGTACCCTTCGCCTGCCGGGACGGGAGGGGGTCTACGCCCTGGGCGACTGCGCCGCAGTGGGGGAGCCTGCCTTGCCGGCCACCGCGCAAGTGGCTCAGCAGCAGGGCAACTACCTGGCCAAGACGCTCAATCGGCAGCGCGCCGGCCGCACCGCGGAGCCCTTCCGATTCCGCGGGCAGGGAATGCTCGCCTACATCGGAGGCGGCCAGGCCCTGGCGGACCTGCCCCAGGTGAAATGGAGCGGGCGCGGGGCGTGGCTCTTCTGGCGCTCGGTCTATCTGACCAAGCTGGTGAGCCCGGCCAACAAGATCAAAGTGCTCTTCGACTGGCTCAAGGCGCGTCTGCTCGGCCGCGACCTCAGCCGCTTCTGAGGCGGCGCGGAGGTGCGCTCAGGTGCGCACGCCCAGGAACAGGTAGACGCTCAGAATCGCGAACACGGCGCCGGGGCTCCAGACCGCCGCGGCGGCGGGGAGCGCCCCCGCCTCACCCATCTTGGTGAAGAAGGCGTAGACGCCCAAGAAGATCATGCCCAGGACCACGGAGAAACCGATGCCATAGAGGGCTCCCTGGCGGCCGAGGCGGAAAGCGAAGGGGAGGCCGACCAGGGCCATGATGAGCGAGATCACCGGGAACGCGATTTTGTTGTACAGCTCCACCTGCAGCTCGGGCACCGCCTGGCCGCTCTCCTTGAGCTCGCCGATGTACTCCTTGAGCTCGCTGTAGCGCATCTGTTCCGGCGGCCGGATCTCGGAGTCGAAGTAGCTCGGCGTCTCCGGGTAGTTGACGATCTTCGGCACGTCGAAGCGCTTGTAGTCCGTGACCTCGACGCCGTCGAAGGAGCGCGACCAGCCGTTCGAGAAGACCCAGGCATCGCCGATCCACTGCGCCGTCTCGGCGGCCAGCCGGCGGCTCAGCCGGTGGTTGGCGTCGAAGTCGAAGACCTGCAGGCGCTGCAGGGTCTGCTGCTGGCGGTCGTAGTGGAGATAGTTGTAGATGAAGCGCCCCTGCCCGAACAGCCATTGGCGATCGGCCCGGCGGTAGGTGTGGACGGTCGCGTTGCCGCGGATGCGGTCTTTGAGCTGCGCCACCTTTTCGTTGGACGCCGGCAGCACCTCCGACTCCAGGTAGGCGCAGAACAGGCTGATCAGCAGCGCGACGGCGAGGGCCGGGAGAGCCAGCCGGTAGAGGCTGATCCCCAGGGCCTTGCAGGCGGTGATCTCGTTCTTGCGGGCCAGCAGGCTGAACGTCATCAGGGTCGTCACCAGCACCACGATCGGCGCGATCTCGTAGAACATCTGGAGCGACAGGTACTTGTAGTAGTTGAGGACGAGGCCGTTGGAGACCTTGTTCTTGAGGATCTGGTCGATGGTCTCGCTCAGGTCGAAGATGATGAACAGGGCCAGCCCTGACAGCACCACGAGCAGGAAGACCAGGCAGAACATGCGCACCACGTAGCGGTCGAGAAGATTGGGGAACACCAGCCGGAGGCGGGGGAGGAGGAGCACCAGGTCGCGCCGCCTCTCGGCCGGCCGCGCCGCCGCCCGGAGCTCGCGCCGGCGTCTCTGTTCCTGGCGCCGCTCCTGCCGCAGCTCCTGGCGCATCCCTTTGACGCGGAGCAGGCGACCCCAGAGGTCTTCCCGGATCCAGCGGTCGACGCGGCTCAGGAGCAGCGCCTTGTCCCGGTTGCGCCGCGCGAGCAGGAAGACACCGCACACCGCGAGCAGGATATTGGGCGCCCACATGGCCAGCCAGCCCGGGATCTTGCCGAACCGCGCCGCCTCCTCTCCGTTGTTGAGCAGGATGTAGTAGACGATGATGACGCCGATCGAGAGGGCGAATCCCGAGGCCTTGCCACCGCGCCGGTTGTTGATGCCGAGGGGGAGGGCGAAGAGGCCGAAGACCATGCAGGCCATCGGGATCGAGAACTTCTTGTGGATCTCCACCTCGGCCAGGTTGCGCTGCTCCGGAGTCGAGGTCGGGTCCTCCCGCAGGTCGCGCAGCTCCTGGATGTTGAGCTCGCGGACCCCCTTCGAGATCGACATCTTCGCCTTCTGGCCGCTCGTGAACTGGTCGTCGAGGATGAGGTCGAGCCGCTTGTGCCGGCTGATTTCGTAGCGGTCCGGGGAGCTCATGTCGACCTTGTGGCGGACCGCGTTGTACAGCCGCAGGACAACCCTCTCACCCGTCGGGTCGACCCGGACCTCACCCCAGTCGGCGATGGTGATCTGATTGTTGGCGCCGCTGGAGGGGAGGGACTCCGCCAGAAAGACCCCCTTCCAACGCTTCTGTCCCTGTGGGACCTCGAAGACGTAGACCACCTTGCCTTCCCACTCCTCGTAGAAGACCCGCGGCTGCACCTGCTGCGAGATGCTCTGCGTCATGACCTCGAGGCGCAGCTCCTGGAGGGCGTGGTTGCCCCAAGGGAGGGCATAGACCATGAGGGCCGTGTTGAGCAGCGTGAAGAACGCCGACAGCAACAGGATCGGCTTGTAGAGCGCGAGCAGGCTGATACCGGACGAGCGCATGGCGATCAGCTCGCTGTCGGACGACAGGCGGCCCACCGCGATCAGGATGCCGAACAGCAACGACATGGGGAGCGTGAGGACCACGATGTTGGGCAGCGTCAGCAGCAGCAGCCGGCCCACCACCGCGGCCGGCAGGCCGCGGCGGATGATCATCTCGGCGGACTGAAAGAGGAAGCGCACCAGGAGGATGAACGTATAGACCAGGAACCCCAGCCCCAGAGGCCCCAGGATTTCCGAAATGATGTAACGGCTCAGTCGGCTCCACACGCGGCCATTCTAGAATATCGGGATGAAGATCCGCCTGGAGCGCAGATACCGGTTCAGCGCCAGCCATCTCTACCACCGTCCGGAGTGGTCCGCCGAGGAAAATCGCCGCCGCTTCGGCAAGTGCGCCAACCTGCCTGGCCATGGCCACAACTACCGCCTGTACGTCACGGTCGAGGGGAGCATCGACGGCGAGACAGGCTTCGTCGTCGACCTCGGTGAGCTCGATGCGCTGGTCGCCGAGCGAGTCCTCGATCGCGTCGACCACCAGCACCTCAATGCGATTCTCCCGGAGTTCGCGGCGGGCGGAAGCATCCCGTCGAGCGAGAACCTCGTGCGCTGGATCCACGGACGTCTCGCCGGAGCCTTGCCGGCTGGCGCCGACCTCGTCGGTCTCCGTCTGGAGGAGGACGAGGATCTGGCCGCCGAATGGCGCGCGAATTAACATAATCTCACTTATCGGACAATTTGTCCGACTGGAGGGAGCGCCGCGCTTCGGGCGGTTCGGTTGAGATTTGGAGGGGGTTACTGCGCAGCTTCGCGCCGGAGGTCTCCGAGGATCTGCTCCAGCGCGTGGATCAGGTCTTCCTTGTCGACCTCGCTCTGCCGGAACGTCAGCGCCAGGCTGTAGCGCCGGTCCGGCGCCTTGAAGCGGAACACATACGGCCGCCGGCGCCCGCCTTTGACCGTTTCGCCGCCTCGCCGCAGGCGTTGGCGCAGGTCGTCGCGATTCAGGCCGCGGCGGGCGACCTCCTCGAGAAGATCGATCATCGCCGGCTCGCTTCCGGCCTTCAGGACCTCCAGCAGCAACGACTTGGAGGTGATGGCCAGAGCCTGGACGGTGTCCCGTACCCGCGCCGGCATCTGCAGCAGGGACAAGCTCTCCGTCACCACCGTTCGCGACTTTGCCACGGACGTGGCGATCTCTTCGTGGGTGTAGCCGTGGCTCTCGGCCAGCAGGCGGTAGCCCTCGGCTTCTTCGAAAGGGGTCAGGTCCTTCCGCTGCAGGTTTTCTATGAGAGCGATCTCGAGCGCCTCTTGCTCCGAGACGTCCATCTCGATGACCGGCACCTCGTAGAGACCGGCCTCCTGAGCCGCCCGGTAGCGGCGCTCGCCGGAGATGATCCGGTACTGAGCTCCGGGGGCGGGTCCATCTCCCTCGTCTTCCGGGCGGGGACGCACCAGGATCGGCTCGAGGACTCCCTTCTCGCGGATCGAGGCCACCAGCTCGGCCAGGTCTCCCATCGTCGAGCGCGGTTGGCGCGGGTCGGGCTCGATCGTCGAGAGCGGAGCCATCTTCCCCACCGGAGTTTCGTGACGAGCGGCGAGCTCCTCCACGAAATGGGTGTCGTGGCGCATCTTGACGCGGAGGGGAAGACCCCGCTTGCGGGAGGGATCAGACACGGCTCAACACCTCCTCCGAAAGGCGGTAGTACTCGTAGGCGCCCGTCGACCGCGGCGCGAAGCTGAAGATCGATTCGCGGTAGGCGGGGCTCTCCTCCAGACGGACGCTCTTCGTGATGACCGTCTCGAAGACCTTGGAGCCGAAGACCCGCTGGATCTGCTCGTAGATGTCCTTGGCCAGCAGCGTCCGCTTGTCGTACATCGTGATCAGGGCGCCGAGGATCTGGAGCTGCGGATTCGCCCGCACCTTGATCTTGTCGATGGTCTCGAGAAGGTCGTCGGTGCCCTCGAGGGCGAAGTAGCTGGCCTGGATCGGCACGAGCACGTGGCTGGCCGCCACCAGGGCGTTGACGGTGATGATGCCCAGCGTCGGCGGCGTGTCGATGATGACGTAGTCGTAGGACTCCTGGACGGCGGCAAGCTGGTCCTTGAGGCGGTACTGGCTGTCGAGCTCGCCGATCAGCTTCGCCTCGATCTTCGCCAAGGCGATGGTCGACGGCGCGATGAAGAGGTTCTCGACCTTTTGCGCCGGCTGGATGATGTCGGCGAGATGGACGTGATCTTCGGTGAGGGCGTCGTACATGGACGTCTTGAGCTCATGGATGTCCAGGAACGACATCGAGCTGTTGCCCTGCGGATCGACGTCGACGACGAGAGTCCTGATGCCCTTGCTCGCCAGGGCTGCGGCCAGATTGATCGTGGTCGTGGTCTTCCCGACCCCGCCCTTTTGGTTGGTGATTGCAATGATCATGGACCGGGGCAGTCTAAGAGAAGCCCCCCACAGCGTCAAGGCACCGGCGTCAGGGAGCCCGACGGATGTCGGCGCGCCGACATCGGCCCTAAATGGCTGCGGGCTCGTGAGTTACGGGAAAGTGGGTTGTGTTCGTCCTTGTCCGCCGGTGTTTCGTCCGTGCTGTTCTTCCGCCTACATGGTCCATTTGCCCAGCTCTTCCGGGCTGATCTCCTCCAACCACTTCTTGAGCTTCTCTTCGTCGTTGACCTGGGTGGCGAGGTCCGCGGCCTGGGCCTTGTCGAGGACAGAGCGCAGCACGAAGATGGGAGCGCTGACCCTGAGCGCCAGGGCGATCGCGTCGCTCGGCCTGGCGTCGACCGTCACCGAGTCGTCTCCGTGCCGGAGATGGATGAGGGCGAAAAACGTGCTTTCCCGCAGGTCCGAGATGACAATTTTCTCGACGGCCGCCCCGAGCTGATCGAGGACCAGACGGAGCAGGTCGTGGGTCATCGGACGCGGCGGCTCGACTCCCTCGATGCGGAGGGCGATCGCGTTCGCTTCGAAGACGCCGATCCAGATCGGCAGGAAGAGCTGGCTCTGGGTGTCGCGGAGGATGACGATCGGGACGTTCGAGGCCGGATCCAGCATCAGTCCCTTGATCTCCACACGGAGCTCCTGGCTGGCGTCTCGCGGATCTATGGGATCGCTCATGCCCGCTATTGTGCGGGCCGCCGGGCGGGAAGGTCAAGCGCGCTCAAGCCGGGGCAGACAGCTCGCCGCGCAGGCTGTGGGAGAGGGCGGCGGCGATCCGCACCCGCGTCACCTCGCCCAGAGGCACGGGCTCCGAGCCCACCGGAAAGTGGACGACCCGGTGGCACGTGGTGCGGCCGGTCTGGGTGCCCGGCTGCTTCCCCCACCCGGTGACCACCACGTCGAAGGTCTCCCCCACCAGGCCCTGGTTCAGCTCCCGCTGGATTCCGTCCTGGAGGCTGAAGAGGCGTTGCAGGCGTTCGGCGGCGACCTCGGGAGCGACCGCGCCGTCGAGACGCGGCGCCGCCGTGCCGGGCCGGGGCGAATAGGTGAACGCGAAGAGCGTGCTGAAGCGAACCTCGGCGACGAGCTCCAGCGTGCTCTCGAAGTCGGCCTCGCTTTCGCCGGGAAAGCCGACGATGACGTCGGTCGAAAGCGCCAATCCGGGGCGGGCGCCGCGGAGCTGAGCGACCAGCGCCAGATACTCGGCCCGCGTGTATCCCCGCCCCATCCGGCGCAGCACGGCGTCCGAGCCCGACTGCACGGGAAGGTGGAGGTACGGACAGATGTTGTCGTGCCGGGCCACCTGCTCCACCATGCGCGGCGAAAAATCGCGCGGGTACGAGGTGATGAAGCGCAGGCGGCGCAAGCCGGGCAGGACGGCGACGGCCGCGAGGAGGTCGGCGAAGTCCCGGTCCCCCGCCGGCTCGCGCCAGTGGTTCACCGTCTGGCCCAGGAGCTCGATCTCCTGGAAACCGTAGTCGAGGAGGTGCCTCACCTCCGCGAGGATCTCGGCCATCGGGCGGCTCCGCTCCGGCCCGCGGGTCTGGGGCACGATGCAGAAGGTGCAGCTCTTGTTGCACCCCTCGACGATCGTCACCATCCCCTTGTACTCATCCTGCCGCGAGATCGCGTCGAAGTCGTAGTGCCGGTCCGCCGGGAAACCGACCGCGACGGTCCGCTCCCCTGCCCGCACGCGCGCCACCACGTCGTCGAGCTCGCCGACCCGCGCCGGACCCAGCACGAAGTCGAGGTCTGGCACGCGCCGCAGGGCGCGCTCGCCCTCCTGCTGCGCCACGCAGCCGCACAACCCGATCAGCAGGTCTCCTTTGCTGCGCTTGAAGAGCCGGTACTCGCCGAGCCGCGAGTAGACTTTCTGCTCCGCCTTCTCCCGGACGCTGCACGAGTTCAGCAGGATGATGTCCGCCTCCTCCGGCTCGCGAGTGGGCAGGACCCCCTGCCGCATGAGCTGTCCCGCCATCCGCTGGCTGTCCAGCTCGTTCATCTGGCATCCCCAGGTCTCGATGTAGACCCGGCGTGGCCGGCTCGCGCTCATCGTCCGGCTCCGCCGTCACCGGGTGGCTTGTTATCCTGCTGCTGGTGATAGATCGAGGGCTCTTTCGATTCCAGGGTGCCTGGCTCCTTGCTCTTCTTCTCCTCCACCGGCTCGCGTTCCGCCCCTTCGCGCAGCCAGCCGGGCAGGGCGCCTGCCCGGCGGCCCTCCTCCAGAAAGCCATCGAGCTCCTTCTTGGCCGCCTCGACCTCGGCCCGCGCCCGCCCCAGGCGATCGAGGACGCGGTCCCACTCCGGCTTCACCTGGGAGTCACGGATGGAGGGGTCGTTCTCCGCATAGAAGCGGCGCCGCCACCCGGCAGCGCTCAGCTCGAGATCCTTCACCTCGTCGGCCGCATCCCGCCAGCGCGTGCGAATCTCGACCGCGCGGCCGCGCCAGTACTGCTCGTCGCGCGCGGTCTCCGCAGCCTTGTCGCCGGGCTTGGCCGCAGCCTTTTTTTGACCCGGCTTGGCGTAGGTCACCTGTCCTTTGGGGAGGAGTGGAAGGCTCTTGTCGGTAATCACGACCGCCGGCTCCCCTGCGTGGGAGCGCCTCTCTCGCTCGGCCTTCGCGGCCTGCACCAGGCTCACCGGGCCCTTGTCCCCGCCGGGGTCGACGACATCGACGGCGCCGGGCGGGTTTTCGGGCGACTTGCTCGCCGGGGGCGGATCGGGCGGCGGCGCGCTCGGCGGAGGCAGGGGTGCGGGGGTGGTGCGGGTCACCGGCGGCGGCGGCGAAGGCGACGACGCACACCCCCAGATGCCGGCGGCGAGGAGCCACGCGAAGATGATTCGGGTTGGCAAGCTCATCACATCCTCTCGGGAGACAGAACCTCGACCGCGAAAAAGCTGTCGACGTGTCGTTTCACGTCTCCGGCCGTGGCGTACCCCATGCAGCGTTGCGCCAGGGCTGTGAGCTCGGTCGTCGACAGCTCGCGGATCAGAGTCTTGATCTCGGGGATCCGCCGCGGGCTGACCGAGAGCCGGCGCAGGCCCATGCCCACCAGGAGCGCGGCGTAACGCGGGTCCGCGGCCATCTCGCCGCACAACCCGATTTCGATCCCGGCCGCCTGGGCGCTGTCGATGACGAAGCGTAGCATGCGCAGAATGGCCGGATGAAGAGGCTGGTAGAGCTCGGCCACGTGCTCGTTGTTGCGGTCCACCGCCAGAGAGTACTGGATGAGGTCGTTGGTCCCGATGGAGAAGAAGTCGACCTCCTTCGCCAGCAGATCCGCGATCATGGCCGCGGCGGGCACCTCGATCATGACGCCCAGCCGGATGTCGCGCCGGAAGAGCAAGCCTTCCGCCTCCAGCTCAGCGACGACCTGAGCGGCGAAGGCACGGAAATCGCGCACCTCGTCGAGCCGGCTGACCAGGGGGAGCATCACCCACAGATCGCCATAGACTGCCGCCCGGTAGAGAGCACGGATCTGGACGCGAAAGACGTCGCGGCGCGCCAGGGTGAGGCGGATGCCCCGCAGCCCGAGCACCGGATTCTCTTCCTCGGTCGCCATCACTTCCCGGGCCAGCTTTCTCCCGCCGAGGTCATAGGTGCGAATGATCGCGGGGTGAGGAGCGGCGGCCTCGATCAGCCGGCGGTAGATCTCCAGGTGCTCTTCCTCGGTGGGCAACGCCGGGCTCTTCTCGAGGTACAGGAACTCGCTGCGGTAGAGACCGACGCCGGCGGCGCCGAATGAACGGGCCTCTTCAGCCTCCTCCGGCAGGTCGATATTGGCCATCAGCAGCACCTCGACCCCGTCACGAGAGATCGAGCCCAGGTCGCGCGTGGCGCGGAGACTCTGGTCGCGGGTCCGCAGCTCCACCTGGAGATGCCGGTACCGCTCCACCGTCTCGGCGTCCGGATACATGACCACCGTCCCGGTTTCGCCGTCGACGATGATGGACGCCTGGTCGCGGACGAAGCTGGTCACTCCGACGAGACCCGAAACCACCGGCAGGTTGAGGGACACGGCGATGATCGCGGTATGCGAGGTGCGGCCTCCGGATTCGATGGCGAAGCCGATCACCTGCTCGCGGCCCAGCCGGATCACGTCGGAGGGAGTGAGGTCGTCCGCCACGATGATGACGTCCTCGGGCAGCTCCGAAAGCTCGTGATGGGAGATCCCCTGCAGGCTGCGCAGGAGATGGCGGCTCACGTCGGTCAGGTCCTCGCTGCGCTCCCGCAGATAGGCGTCGTCGACGCGCGCGAACAGCTCGTCGAGCTCCTCCGCCGTCTTGTGGACCGCCCACTCCGCGTTCACCTGGTGGGAACGGATACGCTCCTCGACCCGGCCGAGGAACCTGGCGTCGGAGAGGAGGAGCACATGGGCGTCGAAGATCGCCGCCAGGTCGCTGCCCAGGTCCTTGCCGGCCTTGGCCCGGGTGCGCTGCAGCTCCTCGCGGGCATGCTGAGCCCCGGCGTGCAGGCGTGCTACTTCTGCCTCGAGCTCCGCCGTGGGGAGATGGATGCGGAAGATGTCAGGGCCTCGGGTCTCGATGACGACCGCGCGGCCGATCGCGATCCCCGCGGAGACGCCCATGCCTTGCAGGATCTGCATCTCGGGCTGTGGCATTCAGCTCTCCTCGTCGAAGCGATTGGTGATCAGGGCAGTGACGGCATGCAAGGCCTCCTCTTCGTCCGGACCGAAGCAGCGGATGGTCAGCGTGCTCCCCTGCCCGGCGGCGAGGAGGAGGATGCCCAGGATGCTCTTGGCATCGACCTCCTCTCCATCCTTGATCACGGTCACCCGGCTCTGAAAGGCGCCGGAGGTGTGGACCAGCTTGGCGGCTGCGCGGGCGTGCAGGCCGAGCCGGTTGACGATCTCCACCTCGCGCTCAGTCATGCTTCGCCTCCGCCGGCGCGAGCGGCGGGCCACACTTCTTCGCCTGCAGGTCGCTGCCCAGGCACAGGCTCTTCTGTCCCTTGCTCTGCAGCCAATGGGCCATCTGTTGCAGGTCCACCGGCTCCTCGGCCTGCTGGCAGGCGAGGCGAAGCACCATGGGCAGGTTCACGCCGGTGAGCACCTCGACGCGGCCTGGTTGCAGGAAGGTCACCGCCACGTTGGTGGGGGTCCCGCCGTACATGTCGGTCAGGACGAGCACGCCCTGCCCTTCGTCCAGGCGCTCGATGGCCGCGCGGACTTTCGCCTTCGCCTCGTCGAAGGTGTCGTTCCAGTCGAGCGCCAGCGCCTCGAAGCCGGACAGGCGGCCGGAGATGATCTGGGCTGCCGCGAGGAGCTCCCGCGCCAGGCCGCCGTGCGTCAGGATCAGTTTGCCGATCATCTCATCCCTATGGTAAGCGACGCGGCGAGCCGGCCTACCGGGAAATGTCGCGATGGATGAGACGAGCTGTCCAGCCCGCCTCCTCCAGGCGGACCCGGAGGCGCTCGCAGATTGCCACCGACCGGTGCCGTCCGCCGGTGCAGCCCACGGCGACCGAGAGATAGCTCCGGTTCTCGCGCCGGTAGCGTGGCAGGAGATAGAGCAGGAGGTCGGTCAGGCGGGTCAGCAGCTCCGCGAAATCGGGCTGCTGGTCGAGATAGTCCTGGACCGGCGCGTCCTGTCCGGTCTGCTCGCGGAGGCCGGGCACGAAGTGCGGGTTGGGCAGGAAGCGGGCGTCGAAGAGCAGGTCCGTGCCATAGGGGATTCCGTGCTTGAAGCCGAAGCTGACCAGGGAGACGACCATGCCGGGCTCTTCCCGGTTACCCGAGAACTCCCGGTAGACATGGGTGCGGATCTCGTGGATGGACCATTCGCTGGTGTCGAGAACCATGTCGGAGCGCGCCCGCAGCTCGGCGAGCATCTCCTTCTCGCTGCGGATCCCCGCGATGACCGGAGCGTCGGAGGCCAGGGGATGCGGCCGGCGCGTTTCGGAAAAACGGCGCACCAGCACTTCCTCCGAAGCCTCCAGGAAGAGCAGGGTCACCTCCACCCTGTCGCGGTCGATCTCGGCCATCAGGCGCGGCAGCTCGTCGGCGAATCCAGGAGCGCGCACGTCTGTCACCACCGCGATCCGGTCGTGGCCGCTCACCAGCTCGAGCGGCTTGTCGACGAACATCCGCAAGAGCGGGAGCGGCAGGTTGTCGACGGTGTAATAGCCGAGGTCCTCGAAGCATTTCGCGACCACGCTCTTGCCGGAGCCCGAAAGGCCCGTGATCAGCACCAGCCTGGCCTTTCCGGTCGAAGCGCCGGTCGAAGCGCCGGTCGAAGCGCCGGTCAAGGCGTCTCCTTGCGCGCGGTCTTGCGGTTGCGTTCGAGCTGCGCCTCCAGCTTGCGCGCGAACTCGCGGGCAGAGTGGTGCCCCTGCAGCTTGAGGACGTGGTTGCGCGCCGCGATCTCCACCAGAACGCTGATGTTGCGACCCAGGGCCACCGGCATGCGGATATAGGGGCACGGCGTGTCGAGGATGTTGAACAGCGTCTCGTCGAGACCGAGACGGTCATACTGGCGGCCGGTCTGCCAGTGCTCCAGCTCGATGACCAGGTCGACATTGGCCCGCTCGCGGACCGAGGCGAGGCCGAAGAGATCCTGGACGTTGATGATCCCGATGCCGCGCAGCTCCATGTGATGGCGGAGCGGGCCCTCGCTGAAGCCCACCAGCTCGCCGTTCGGGTACCGTTTGACGGTCACCCGGTCATCCGCCACCAGGCTGTGGCCGCGGGTGATCAGGTCGAGGGCCGATTCGCTCTTCCCCACTCCGCTCTCCCCGATGAGGAGAACGCCGAGGCCATAGATCTCCAGCAGCACTCCGTGCAGGCAGGTCGAGGGGACCAGGTGATCTTCGAGGAAGTAGCTGATCCCTTTGATCACTGTCGACGAGAGAGCCGTCGACGCGAGGACCGGCACCTCCCGCTCCTGGCAGGCGCGGAGGAACCCGGGGAGCGGCTCGATCCCCTTGGTGATCACGAAAACGGGCACGGGAAGGCTGGCGATCGTCTCGAGCCGCTCACGGCGTTCGTCTTCGTCCAGAGTTTTCAGATACTCGGTCTCGCTCTCGCCGATGATCTGGACGCGGCCCGGTTTGATGTAGGCGTAGTAGCCGGCAAAAGCAAGGCCGGGCTTCTGCACCCGCGGATGCGTGACAGGGTTGTCCAGGTGCGACTCGCCGGAAAGGATGCGCAGCTCGAGGTACCCGAGCTCTTCGCCGAGGAGCTCCGCGACGCGGACTGTCGGAGGATTGCCAGGTTCCATGAGCTCGCCTAACCGCCTTCCTGCTGCAGGAAATCGTACACGGCTTGCGGATCGCGGAGGGCCAGGAGCGCCTCTGGGTGCCGGTGGCTCTTGATCCAGCGCGAGACGGCGGCCAGTACCCGCAGGTGCTCGGCCGGCGACTCGCTGGGAGAGATCACCAGAAAGAAGACGCAGACCGGCCTGCCGTCGATCGCTCCGAACTCGACGCCCCCGGCCACGATCCCGATGGCCAAGACCGCATGCGGCAGCCCGTCGAGCTTGCAGTGCGGGATGGCCACGCCGCCGCCGATGCCCGTCGAGCCGAGCTGCTCGCGCTCCCAAAGCCTCTGGAACAGCTCCTCGGCGTTCCCGGTCAGGCCTCGCCTTGCGATCCGCTCGGCCAGCGCGCGCAAAAGCTGCGAACGGTCGGCGGCCGGCAGATCGGTGAAGATGAGGTCCGGCCGCGTCAGAGACCCGAGACCCACGTTCGGCTACTCAGGCGCGATCAGGCCGTAGTTCTGATCCTTGCGGCGGTAGAGGACGTTGACGCGGTCGCTGATCGAGTCGCGGAACACGACGAAGGCGAGCTCAGAGTCCTCGAGCCTCAGGGCGGCCTCTTCGATCGTCATCGGCTTGATCGCCATGTGGGTGGACTCGATGATCCGCGGCGCGCCGCCGCCGCGCACGCTGTTCGAGTCCAAGACCTCCACCGGCCAGCGCTGGAGCTCCGGATCGAAGCGCCGCTTCTTCTCCACCAGCTTGTGGTGCGCGCGACGGGCCTGGCCGACCAGCTTGTCCACGCCGAGGTTGACGGCGTCGAGAAGGTTGCCGTCGCTCTCCTCCCTGGCCTGCAAGATGCCGAGGCGGTGCGCAACATGGAACTCGGCCAGGTGAAGGTGCCGCTCCAGGCTCAGAGTGACACGGGCCTCGATGGGCTCTTCCACCAACTTCTCCAGTTTGCGCAATTTCTTCGCAACAAACTCCCGCAGCCGATCGTCGACCGGGACGTTGCGGCCGATGGTCTCAATCTTCATCCGCCCCTCCTGGGCTCTGTCGTCAAAAGATTTGCTTCCGGTCCGTGGACGAGGGGATGCTCAGCTCGTCGCGGTACTTGGCGACCGTCCGCCGGGCGATCTGGATGCCTTCTCGATTGAGGATCCGCATCAGCTCGCTGTCGGACAGCGGGCGCTTCGGGTCCTCGGCCTGGATGAGCTGCTCGATCTTGCGCTTGACGGTCAGCGAGGAGATGTTGTCGCCGTACTCCCGATCGATGCCGCTGTGGAAGAAGAACTTCATCGGGAAGAGGCCGCGGTGGGTGTGCATGTACTTGTTGGAGACCACGCGGCTGACCGTCGACTCGTGCATCCCGATGTCCTCCGCCACGTCGCGCAGCACCATCGGCCGCAGGTGCTCGATGCCCTGGTCCAGAAACTCGCGCTGCTGGCGGACGATCGAGGCGGCCACCTTGTAGATGGTCCGCTGGCGCTGGTCCAGGCTCTTGATCAGCCATACGGCGGACCTTATCTTATCCTTGATGAATTGCTGCGCCTCGGACTGGCGGCCTTCGCTGCGCATGCTCTGCAGCATCCGCCGGTAGGCGCGGCTCACGCGCAGACGCGGCAGCCCGTCGTCGTTGAGCTGGATGACGTACTCCTCTCCCACCCTGCGGACGAACACGTCCGGCTCGATGTAGTGCGGTCGGTCGGTGCTGAACTTGCGGCCGGGATGCGTCTCCAGAGCGCGCACCAGTTCGACTTCCCGTTCGAGCTCGGCGAGCTCGACGCCGAGCTTCTTCGCCACCGCGGGAAACTGGCGGCGCAGGAAGAGGTCCCACGCCTCGGACACCATCCGGCGGGCGAGGGCGTCGGGCGGCACGCCCCTGTGGTCCATCTGGCGCAGCAGGCTCTCCTGGAGGTCGATGCAGGCGATGCCGGGGGGATCGAAGCTGCGCACCAGCTCGAGCGCCTGCTCGACTTCCTGCATGCTGTAGCCGCGCTCCTCTCCCTCCCCCATCGTACGAATCTCCTCGGGGGTGGCGACGAGAAAGCCGTCCGGGTTGAGGTTGCCGATGATGAGCTCGGCGATCTCACGCTGGCGGGGCGCCACCTCTGCCATATGGAGCTGCCAGAGCAGATGGTCGTAGAGGTCCGGCTCCCGGGTGAGGCTGTTCTCGATCGGGGGCTCTTCGCGCTCCTCCATCATCGAGGAGTGGCCGGACCCCTCCCAGTAGTCGCCGAAATAGGCATCGAGATCGATGTTCTCCATCGACTCGGTGTGGTTGAGCTCCTCGCCGTTGGTGGGGGGCTCGGGCCGCTCCTCCTCCCGCGGAGGGGTCTCCTCCTCGGCCACCTCGCTGCTCTCCTCGAGCACGGGATTCTCCACCAGCTCCTGGGTGAGGAGCGTGTCGAGCTCCATACGGGTCATCTGCAAAAGCTTGATCGCCTGCTGGAGTGACGGCGTCATCACCAGCTTCTGCGCCAGCCTGAGTGAAAGTTTTTGCTCTAAGGCCATTCGGACACGGCTCTACAGAGTGAAGTCTTCTCCGAGGTAGATCTTCCGCACTTGCGGATCGGTCGATAGCTCCAGCGGGGTCCCGGAGCGCAAAATTTCCCCATTGTTGATGATATAGGCCCGGTCCGTTATTTTCAATGTTTCCCGCACGTTATGGTCGGTGATCAGGATGCCGATGCCCATCGACTTCAGATGCCGGATGATCCCCTGGATGTCCAGAACCGCGATGGGGTCGATCCCGGCGAACGGCTCGTCCAGGAGGATATACCATGGGCTGATGACCAGCGCCCGGGCAATCTCGACCCGGCGCCTCTCGCCACCCGACAGCGAGTCGCCGCGATTCTTGCGCACCTTGGACAACCCGAAGTCGGTGATGAGCTGGTCGATCCGGCGTTCCTGCTCGGCATGGGAGAGATCCAGGGTCTCGAAGATCGCCCGCAGGTTGTCCTCGACCGACATGCGGCGGAACACCGACGGCTCCTGCGGCAGGTAGCTGATCCCCCGCTGCGCCCGCAGGTACATGGGCAGCTCGGTGATTTCCTCGTCGCCGAGGAAGACGCTGCCGGCGTCGGGAGGGGTGAGGCCGACCACCATGTAGAACGTGGTCGTCTTGCCCGCCCCGTTCGGGCCGAGGAGGCCCACGATCTCGCCCGGCCCGACCTCGATCGAGACGTCCTGCACCACGGCGCGGCCACGGTAGATCTTGCGCAAACTGGCTGTCGAGAGCCTCTGATCGCCGCCGCCGCCATTCATCCCATCGGCTCCGTCGGCTCCTTTGTCCGCGTCGGCGCGGTGGCCGTCCCCGCGGGCTTCGCCTCGTCCTTGCCCAGAACCTGCACCTTGCCGTCCTCGATCGAGTAGAGAACGCGCCGGCCCTGGACCTGGTTGCCCTCCTTGTCCCGCATCGTCACCTTGTCGCCGGTGAATTCCACCTGCTTCTGGTCCAGCAGATAGACCGCCGTGCTCGCCTCGATCGTCCGGCCCGCCTTGGGATCGTTGAGCTTCGCCTGGCCGGTGCAGATCATCTTCTGCGGCTTCTTCTGCTCGTTCATCTGCACGTCGAGCTTCTGGCAGTCGAGCGTCTTGCTCTCCTGCTCGACCCGCACCGCTCCCGTGTAGGTGAGGAGACGGATCGTCTGCTGGTAGACCAGCTCGCTCGCGACCACTGTGATCGGGGCTTGCTTCCCCTCGCTTCCGCCGCCGGTCGCGCCGCCGGTTTTGGCGCCCTTCGGGGTCTTCTGGTCGGTGGGAATCCATAGCGTCTTCACCCCCCCGGTCGCCGTGAGCCGGTTCTGTTCCTTTTCGCCCACGAGCTCCTCGCTGAGCATCAAATTCTCACCCCGCCAGGCGCGCACCTCATCGCGGAAGACGAACGACGAAGGTGCTTGCCGCCAGAACGCCTCCTTCGACTCGACGTGCACCGGCCCCTCCCCTTCGGCCAGCGGCGAGCCGGCCAATGCGGAGTCGGAAGCCTGCTCGAGCACGCCGCGCACCCCGCCCTGCGCATGCATGATCTGGCGCGCCGAGTCGTAGACGATCCGCGGCGCGGCGAGATTGCCCTTCGGGCTCCGCGCCGTCACCGGGGTGCCGAAGAACGTGCCGCGGTTGTTGTCGAAGTCCATCGTGGCCCGGTTCCCGGCGGCGGTCACCTGCGGGTCCTGGAAGGTGACCTGGTCGAGCAGCTCGGCCGTCGCGAGGTGGCCGTCGGGACGGAAGGACGCCTCGGCGTGGTCGCCGTGGGCCTCGCGGACGTAGGGCTTGCCGTCCGCTGTTCGCTGGTTGCGCAAAGTCTCGCGAATGTCGACGCCGTTGAACGCCTCGGCGTGGCTGAGCACGCCCTTGTCGAGGCTCCCTTCGAGACGCCGGGCGCTCAGCGCGCGCTCGATGCCGCCGCCCACCGTCTCGACCATCGCACGCTCCTGGACGGCGCCCTCGATGTCGACCTCATTCACCACGTTGCCCTGCGGCTGGAGCATGACCGCGAAATCCTTGCCGCTGAACCGCACCGTTGTCGAGCTGCCGTCCGCCCCCTTGGGGCCGGCGCTCTGTCCCGCCACGTCCCACATCCCGCGCACGAAGACGAGCGACGCCTCGTCGTCCGACAGGTAGGCGCTGATCCGTTGCGCCTGGAGCTGCTGCGCGCCGCGGCTCAGATGCGCGTCGCCTTCGATCCGCAGCAGTTTCCGGTGCCGTTCGTAAATCGCGCGCTCGGCCCTTCCCGCCGCCGGTTGGTCGGCTCCCGGCAGGCTGGCGATGCGGGCGTGCCCCTCGAGGATGAAGACCTCGTCCGGCAGCTCGACGCGGAGCGTGTCACCGTTCACCACGTATTGCCCCACGTAGCGCACCTCGACCGGCTGGGGGCAGGACAGGACATGGCCGTTCTCGGCGATCTGGAGCTGGCTGGAGCGCAACTCGAGCTGGGAAGGCCCCTTCAGGACCACGTCACCCTGCAGCAGCCCCTCGTTGCTGGCGCGGTTGAAGCTCGCCTGCTTGCTCTCGACGTGATAGGGGTTCCCCTGCGGATCGTAGAAGGTCACTCCGACGCCGTCGAGGAAGATCGTGCCTTCGCGGTCGGCGCGGATGCTGTCGCCCTTGATGCGGAAGATCGGCCGCTCTTTTTCCGTAAAGGTGTAGTCGAAGTCCTCGCCGATGAGCGTCACGCCTTTCCCGGCCTTGGTGTCGACCTCCGCCGGCCGCTGGCCGGTCCGCCGCCCGGCGCGCCCGAAGAGGAAGAGCCCGGTGACCGCCGCGACCGCGAGGACGAGAACGACCAGAAGGAGTCTGCGCAGGCGGGTGATCGTGGAGGCTCGGCGTGCCATGGCGGTCTCATTGTACGGATTGTACGAACGGTTCGGAGCCTCACGCCGGGCGGCTGTCGACCAGACGCAACACCGGCCCGCCGCGATAGGCGTCGTGCTCCACGGAGGCCAGCACCTCGAAGGTGCCGGCGAGATCCTGCGCGCGCTCCTGCCAACCCCAACCCACCAGCTCGACCGCGGCATTCTCGGGGCCGCGGGCGCAGGCGCCGAGATGGCCGTTGCCAAATGGCCGCACCGGGCCTTCCAACCGGAGCGGTCCGATGCGTGCCAGAGGGCGCGGGTTCCCTTGCCCGCAGGGCTCCAGGCGGCTCAAGTGGGCGACGAGTCGATTTGTGATCTGGCGCGGCGCGAGGGAGAGCTCGTACTCGAGCCGCCGCGCCAGCAGCCCTGAAGGCCAACCGGCGCCTGCCTCCTCCCATTCCCGCCGCAGGCTTTCCAGCGACGCCACGGGCGCCGTCAAGCCGACTGCCTGAGCGTGGCCGCCGAACCGCGACAGGGCTTCCTTCCAATCGGCGAGGAAGCCATGCAGCTCCAGCCCCGGCACGCTGCGCCCGGAGCCGGTGGCGACGTCACCCTCGACGGACAGCAGCACGGTGGGCCGGTGGAGCTCCTTCGCGATGCGGCCGGCGGCGACGCCGACGACCCCTTTGTGCCACTGCGGGCTCCAGGCCACCAGGATCGGCGGCAGCGGCGTCCGCGCGGCAAACAGCGCAGCGGCCTCTGTCACGACGCGCGCCTCCGCGGCCTGGCGCTCCCGGTTCCACTTGTCGAGCTCCACAGCGAGCTCCGTGGCGCGGCGGGCGTCACGGCTCATCAGGAGCTCCAGCGCCCGGTCGGGGCTGTCCAGCCGGCCGGCCGCATTGAGGCGGGGGCCGAGGCGGTAGCCCACGTCCGCGGCGCTGAATGGAGCCTTGAGACCGGACTGTTGGATCAGGGCCTTCAAGCCTGGCGAGCGCGCCTGCGCCAGGGCCGCCAGACCGAGGGCGGCGATCACCCGGTTTTCGCCGCGCAGCGGCACCAGGTCGGCGATGGTGCCGAGGCAGGCCACCCGCAGCAAGGCGTCGACCTCGACCCGTTTTGCGCAACGGCCGGCGACCGCGAGAGCGAGCTTGAGCGCCAGGCCGGCGGCCGCCAGATCAGGGAACGGATAGCTGCAGCACGCTTGGCGCGGGTTGATCTGGATGGCGCCCGCCGGCAGCTCGCACCCCGGGAGGTGATGGTCGGTGACGACGACGCCGATCCCCGCAGAGAGGGCCGCTTCCACGGCCTGCGCCGACGAGCTGCCGCAGTCGGCAGTCAGGATCAGGGAGCAGCCTTCGGCCCGCGCTCGCTCGACGTGGACCGGCTGAAAACCATAGCCTTCGCGCAAGCGATGGGGCAGGATCGGCCGCACGTCGCAACCGCAGGCGCCGAGCACTGCGAGAAGCTGGGCGGTGGCGGTGACGCCGTCGACGTCGTAGTCGCCGACGACGGCGATCTTTTCGTGATCCGTGCGCGCCGCGAGGACGCGCTCGACGGCGTCACCCATGCCGGCGAGGAGGAACGGATCGTGGAGCTGGTCGAGGGTCGGAGTGAGGAAGCATGCCGCGGCGGACGCGTCGGCGACGCCGCGGCGGGCCAGGAGACCGGCAAGCCAGGCCGGGGAGCCGGCTCGCGTGAGCTCGGCGGCGGCGTCCGGCACCGGAGCGGCCACCCACTCCGCGTCGGGCACCCTCCCGTTACTCCTCGTCGTAGACCCCGAGGGACCGGAACTTCTCGTAGCGGCGGGCGAGCAGCTCGCCGGTGGCGAGCCGGGACAGCTCGCCGAGCGCTCGCTCGATGCAGTCGCCCACCCGCTGGCAGACGGCGGCCGGGTCGGTGTGCGCGCCGCCGGGCGGCTCGGGAATGATTTCGTCCACCACCCCCATGGCGAGGAGGTCGGGCGCGGTGAGCCGCATCGCCTCGGCGGCCTCGGCCTTCCTCTCCTGGTCTTTCCACAGGATGGCCGCGCACCCTTCGGGCGAGATGACGGAGTAGGTGGCGTACTCAAGGATGGAAACCCGATCGCCAACGCCGATGCCGAGGGCGCCTCCGCTCCCCCCTTCGCCGGTGATGGTCACCACGATGGGAACGCGGAGCACCGCCATCTCCATCAGATTGCGGGCGATGGCCTCGGCCTGTCCGCGCTCCTCGGCGTCGAGGCCGGGATAGGCGCCGGCGGTGTCGATGAACGTGAGGATCGGCAGATTGAACTTCTCCGCCAAGCGCATGATGCGGAGAGCCTTGCGATAGCCGTCCGGCCGCGGCTGGCCGAAGTTGCGGTAGATGCGTTCCCTGGTGTCGCGTCCTTTCTGGTGGCCGATGACGGCGACGCTGCGCCCGCGGAACGTGGCGAAGCCGGAGACGATGGCCGGATCATCGGCAAACGCGCGGTCGCCGTGAGCCTCCACCCAGTCGCCCATCAGGCGCTGCACGTAGTCGAGCGTATAGGGGCGGTCCTGGTGGCGGGCGACCAGCGTCTTCTGCCAGCGTGTCAGGTTGCCATACACCTCGACAGTCGACTTCTTGAGAGCCGCCCGCAGCCGGTCCAGCTCCTTTTCCTGGCTGCTGCCGGCTGGAAAACCCTCGAGCTCCTCGATCCGGCGCCGCAGCTCCACCAGTTGCGCGTCGAAGTTGGAATCGGTCGCCTGCATGCCGCGGGCACGGTAGCAAAGCAAGGGTCCGAGGTCAACGCAGGCTGGCACCGCGCCGCCGACTCCCGCTTGCGAAAACCCGACCGAGCGTCCGTCTGCTCAAACGTCCTCCGTATCGCGTCAATGCATTCTGTAATGCTTTTTGGTGTCCATTCTCCATAGCGCCCCCGGCAATCCCGCCTCCGGGTGCTTGCCCAAAGAAGGGAGAACTCTATGTTCCGTAGAGCTCATCGCATCCTCCTGGTCCTCACTGCTCTGCTCTCCCTCTCGCTGCCGCTCGCCGGCCAGGTACGTCCCGACCGCGACGAGCGCACCGGCGAGAGCTTCCTCTCCAGGATCTGGCAGCGGCTCGTGGCGCCGATCTCGGTCTTGTGGGCCGGCGACACCGCCCCCAACACCGAGCCCCCGCCGCCCCCGGACCCCGATACCCGGTCCATGGTCGATCCGCTGGGCTGAGGCCGCGAGCCAGGAGCGCCGGGGCACCTGCCCCGGCGCTCCCCCCTTTTTTTTCACGCGGTCTTGCTATAAAATAGACAGAGCTTAAGAAATCGACCCCAGGAGGGGCCCACGTGCGCGACGAGAGCCACATTGCACCCGAGGAGATGGAGGTCCAGCTCAAGCGCGGCGCGGCGCAGTGGGCGCGCCTCGCTCCCCTCTCCCCCGGGCAACGCCTGGTTCTGCTACGGAACGACCCCGCCATGCACCACTGGGGCCTCCTGCGCCACACCCTGGACGCTTGCAAGCAGGCGGGACGAATGAATCCGGTGGACGCCGTCGATATCGCCCACTTCGCAGTCGCCGTCGTCGAGACTCTGGACGACCCTCCGTCCCAGCTCAACGACTTCCGCTCCCGCGCCCTCACCGCCCTCGCCAACGCGAAGCGGGCCGCCGCCGACTTCAGCGGCTCAGAGCAGGCCTTTCGAGCTGCCTGGAGGCATGTGAGCCAGGGCACAGGCGACCCCTATGAGCGCGCCAACGTCCAATGCCACGAGGCCTGGCTCTTACGCGATCTCGGCGAATTCGAGGCGGCCGTCACACTCCTCGACGACGCGTTGGAGCTCTATAAAGGAGTCGGCGACACCCATCTCTGCGGGCGTGTCCTGATCCAGCAAGCCTCGACGATCGGATACGTGGATCCTCTGCAGGGCGTCGAGCTCGCCCGCAAGGGACTCGCGATGCTCGATCTCAAGAATGGTGACGAATACCTGGAGCTTTCGGCGCGCAACGTCCTCGCCCACTGCCTCAACGACGCGGGCTACGCCGAAGAGGCCCGGGCCATGCAGGAGATCTATCGTTCCCTCTATGCCAAGTTCCCAGGCGTGGCCGTGCAGAGCCGCATGCACTGGCTGGATGGTCTGATCGCGCGCAACCTGGGAGACTTCCCGACCGCCGAGCGCAAGTTCCGCGAGCTGCGCACGGTGTTCGCCAAGCACGGCTTCGACCTCGAGCAGGTCCTCGTCTCCCTCGACCTCGCCGAGCTCCTGTTGTGGTCCCGCCGCAACGCCGAGGCGGCCGCGCTGATTCACGAGACGTATCCCTTGCTAGTGTCGTGGGGGCTGGAGAAGAATCTTCTGGCTCTCTGGCTCACGCTGGAGAACTTCGTGCGCGCCGAGACGGAGGAAGCCACTCTGCTGATGCGCGACCTCGCGGCCACCCTGCGCCGGGGCTGGAACCGCCGCCGGGCACACCCTACAACAAACTGATGCGATCGATGATTTTCTTCAGCGCAGCGCCGCGCTCGCTGCTCGGGCCGCCCGACTCTCGCATCTCATCCGTCAGCAGGCTCTTGATGGTATCGCGCTGCGCGGCGGACATCGGCTTGTCGCCGGAGCTGGCCACGATCCAGAGCATCGAGGGCTGACGCTTCCGGACCACGGAGCTGAGCAGGACTTTCTCTTCGGAGCTCAAGTTGGCTTTGTCTGCCATAAGGTTCTCATCGACGCCGCGCAGGCGTAGTTGGCGATCTCAAGACAGGAAAGACAGGATACGGACCTACGGACCAAGAGTACCACGGCCCCGCAGGAAGGGAACGCCGCGCAAGCGTCCTATCCCTCAGCCTCCAGCAAGGCCCGGACCTCTTCCGGGAGCACTTCCGGGATGACGGAATGATACCCCGCTCTGCCCCGGCGCTGGCAGCATGAGCTGCCACGGCATGATTTGGTGCCGCGGTCCCACGACTCGGTGCGGTCGCCGCACGACGCGGTGCCGGTGTTGCCACCGGCACCCAGGGCGTTGCCCTGGGCTGAGGGATCACAGCCCTTCAGGCCTACACCGCCAAGAGCCAAATGAGCCCCGCGAGTCGAGGGCCGGCCGGCGCAACCCCTGGCAGCCTCCCAGGAACATCAGAGAGTATCGGCCTACGACGTCAGCGCTTCTGCGCGGAGTGCGCCAGCTTCTCCTCCAGGTACTTGACCGCGCGCTCCAGGACCTCGTCCTTCCCCGCCCGGATGCCGGCGCGGGTGGGCGCGACCTCGACGTCCGGCTTGAGGCCGACCCTTTGGAGCTGCCGGCCGTCGGCGTGGCGGACGTCGTGGCCGGTGAAGCTGACGGAAATGCCGCCGGGCAGGGTGAAGAAGGTGACGTCGCCGTTCGCGCCGGCCGACGGCGAGCCGATGAACGTCGTGCCGTTCGCCGCTTCGTAGAAGAGCCCCGAGTGCTCGGACTGGCTGATCGCCCGTTCGTCGATCAGCATCACGACGGGGGCGGTGTAGAGCGTCGCGCCGGGCGGCAACGGCGGCAGCGGCTGAGAGAAGAAGTAGCCGGCTTCGCCCTCCTCCTCCGACATCCCCGAGAGCAGCCGGCGGCGGAACTGCGCGCCTACTTCTGCCCGCTTGGTGTTGATGCGCGGCGCGATGGACCACGCGGTGCCTTGCGGGTAGCCGCGCATGTCGAGGATCAGCCCGCGCGTGTCCTTGACTTTCTCGAACATCGCGTCCACATCGGGCCTGCCGAGACGCGGCAGGTCGACGTACCCCAGGTTCCCGGGCAGGATGCGCACGACGTCGCCGGCGGCCGGCGGCTGGAAGCGGGCCTTGGGATCCCGGGTCAGCCGCACCTCCCGCGGCGGCCCGTCGAGGCTCTGGACGGTGAGGACAGCCGGACCGGCGGGGCCGCGCAGCAGGTAGGCGGCGCAGATCGTGCCGAGCAGCGCGGCCTGGGTGGACGCGGTGACGTAACGCGACAGCCGCTCGATGCGCGCCGCGACCGGCTCCCCGTCGACCGCCACGATCGCGTCGCCGGGAGCGATGCCCGCCGCTTTGACCTCGTCGCCGCCCACCGCCGTCACCACGGCCGCGCCCTCGATCCAGCGCACGGCGAGCGGCAGCCAGGCCTCGCCGAAATATTTTTCGATCTCGGGATGACCCCAGACGCCGGTGTGCCCGTCGGTGACGTGAGCCATCATTTCGAGGATGGTCAAGGCGTAGTCGCGGCCGGTCTTCGCTTTCTCGATCTTCGCCAGGTACTCGGGGAGAACGGCGTCCCAGTCACCAATGAGATGAAGGTACGGATAGAAGAAGTGGATGACGCTCCACGCCTGGATGACCGCCAGCCGGCGATGAACGAGGTCGGGAACGATCATCTCGGGGTAGCCCTTGTCGGGCCGGAAGACAGCGTCGGGAAGGATCGGCGAAGCGGCCAGCGGAGCCGCGGTTGGCGCGGCGGGCTTCCCCCAGCCGTCCTTCTCGAGCTCCGCGACCGCTGCCGCGAGCGCCGCGTCGTGGGAGGCGTCGGACGCCCCGGAATTCGCCGCCACCTCGACGTCGGCATGGATGCCCGGCCAGCCGGCCAGCGGCAGCATCTCGCTCATCCTGACCATGGCGCGCAATCCCTCGCCCAGATCGACCACCCGCGTGCTCACCGCCGTATCCTCGCCGCCGAGCGTCCCGTCGGCGACGATGCGGCCGTCGCCCACCGCCTGCAGCGCAAGGACCAGGGGCGGCATCCCGCTCTTCCGATCCATTAGAAAGACCACCCGCTTGGTCTGGGCCGGCGCTTGGGGCGGCGGAGAAAACGTGTCCGCGGCGGGTGTGACGAAGCCGTAATAGTAACCGCCGGAGGAGCTCCCTTCCTGCGGCCGGAAGCCCGAGCGCTGCACGAAGCGCTGGCTCGGCGCCCGGCACGGCCGGCTGACCAGGGCGTCGCCAACCTGGGCGAGCGCATAGGCGAAGAGCTCGCCGCCGACGCCGTCCTCCGCCTGTCCGCCGCGCAGGTCGACGATCACCGCCCGCTCCTTCCCGATGTCGCGCGATGCCGCGTAGACGGCCCTCATCAGCTCGCGGAAGCCCATCGTCCGCGCGGCGTGGGCGACGTCCACCACCAGAGTGCCGCCGTCGAGCCGGCGGGTGACCGCGGGCGGCGTCTTCTGCGGCGGCGCCTGAGCCGGCGTGGCGACCGCTGCCAGCGGCAGCACCCGGGTCGCCGGATCGCCCAGAGCGTCGAGCATGCCCTGGACCGCCGCGGCGTACTCTTCCTTGCTTTTCGCCGCTTCGATGCGCGGCATCGCCGCCACCAGGGCGGCGTCCCAGTCGATGTCGCGGTCGAGCAGGTACGGATGCAGGTAACGGACGGTGCCCCACAGGCGGCCGACCTGCGCCAGACGGTCGAGGGCCGGGCTCGGCGAAGCGGGCGGCGCCGCCAGCCCGGGCAGGGCGAAGAGAGAGACCAGGACCAGGCTGAGGAAGATGAGCTTCGTTTTCATGGCCGAAGCCGGGAGCCTATCGCAACGGCGTTGACGTGTCAGCGCTCTCCCTGACGTGTCAAGCGATGTGTCCGTGGTCTGTCAGCAAGCCGGACGGGCGCCCGGTGGTCCGGGGCATCGAGGTGGCACGCGGTTTGCCATTGCGGTCGTCCCATGGACACTCGCAAAAACCAGGCAAAGATGACCTCGACCGAGAGGCAGGCCTTCGCCAAGGCCCTCCTCGCACTCAAGAACACCGTCCCCAGCCAGCTCGGCCTCAAAAACCGCTACGACGACTACGTGCAGATCCACATCGACTCGATGATGGTCGATCCGGGTTGGGCGCACCAGGGTCCGGCGTTCCTCCCCTGGCACCGCGTGCTGCTGCGGAACCTCGAGCTCGATCTCCAGAAGGTCGATCCGTCGGTGACGCTCCCCTATTGGGACTGGACCGTCGACCAGAATCCGACGGCCAAGGGCAGCCCGTGGACGGACGACTTCCTGGGCGGCAACGGCGATCCGGCGAAGGGCGGGAGGGTGATGACCGGCCCCTTCGGCGCCACGGCCGGCAAATGGCCGGTGCGCATCGTGGACGAGGGGGCGCCCGGCTTCCTGGCGCGCCAGTTCGGGCAGCAGTCGCCGACGCTGCCCACGGCGGACAACGTCAAGGGCGCGCTCGGGGAGCTGCCCTACGACGCCAGCACGTGGAGCCGCGGCGCCCAGCCGAGCTTCCGCGACCGCCTCGAGGGATGGCACGGAGTGGGATCGGTCCACAACCGCGTCCACCTCTGGGTGGGCGGCTCGATGCTCTACGGCACCTCGCCCAACGATCCCGCCTTCTTCCTCCACCACTGCAACATCGACCGCCTGTGGGCGCAGTGGCAGCGGCAGCACCCGAACGAGAAATACCGCCCCACCACGGCGGACGCGGGAGCCCCCGTCGGCCACCGGCTCACCGATCCCATGAAGCCGTGGGGCGGCGCCGTGACGCCGCAGAGCACGCTCGTCTACAGCGTCATGGGCTACCGCTACGACACCGACCCCGCGGCGCCGAAGGCGAAGGTCCGCGAGGTGGCGGCCCCGGTGTACGTCATCCCGGCCTGGCACCACACGCCGAGCCCGCCGGGCGCCCACATGCACATGACAGGCCCCATGTTCGACCTCAGCCCGGAGGACAAGGCCGCAGGCGGCCACGTTCCCGACACGGGCGGCCACGGCGGCATGCACGGCATGTAGGCCGTGGAGCGCCGGCGGCTCCCGCCGCCGGCACCGATCTGCTGTTCGACGTCCGCCCCAGGATCTCCCCTACAATGGGTTCACACCGACGGGGAGAAAACAGATGCAGAAGCGAAAACTTGGAAACAGCGGCCTGGAAGTTTCGGCCCTCGGGCTCGGCTGCATGGGCCTGAACTATGGCTACGGTCCGGCCACGGAGAAGCAGCAGGCGATCTCGCTGATCCGGTCGGCCGTCGATCTCGGCGTGACGTTCTTCGACACCGCCGAAGTCTACGGTCCGTTCACGAACGAGGAGGTGGTGGGCGAAGCCCTGGCTCCCTTCCCGCAACACCGTCCCCCGCTTCGCGCCGGAGGCCCGGAAGGCGAACCTTGCGCTGGTCGATCTGCTCGGGAGCATCGCGCAGCGCAAGAACGCGACGCCAGCCCAGATCGCACTCGCCTGGCTCCTTGCCCAGAAGCCCTGGATCGTGCCGATCCCTGGCACCACGAAGCTGCATCGCTTGCAGGAGAACGTCGCGGCGGCCTCCGTCGAGCTCACCGCGGGCGATCTCCGCGACATCGAGAGCGCCGCCTCCCAGATCACGGTGCAAGGGGCTCGGTACTCCGCGGGCGCACAGCGAATGATCGACCGCTGAGCGGCCATGGCAGGCGCCCTGTCGGGCAAGGGGGCACGAGCTACTCGCCTCTGGGCGTGACACGCGACCGCCTGAGCATGACAGACTTCGGTCGCAGGGCTCCAACGGCGCGTCGAAGGATTCCAACGGGGCATTGCAGTACTACGAAGCCGCGTCGAGGTACTGCAACGGGCCGTCCAAGGACTGCAACGAGGCTTTGTAGGAGTACGACGCCACGTTGCAGTACTCCAACGGGGCTGCACAATACTTGAACGGGGCTTCGAGGTACTGCAATGCGGCTTCGTAGTACTTCGACGCCGCGTCGAGGCACTGCAACGGGCCGTCCACGGACTGCAACGAGGCTTTGCAGTAGTACGACGCCACGTTGCAGTACTCCAACTGGGCTGCACAGTACTCGAACGGGGCTTCGAGGTACTGCAACCCGGCTTCGCTGTACTTCGACGCCGTGTCGAGGTACTGCAACGGGCCATCCAAGGACTGCAACAGGGCTTCGCAGTGCTCCAACGTCGTTTTGCTGTTGTCGAACGGGCCATCGCAGTGGAGGTCCCGTCAATAGGTGTGTAAACGGCTTCAGGCGGCAGCTTGCTCCTCGGCCTGGTTGATAGGTCGTTTCACCCGTTCTCCATCCTCGTAGAGAGCTCCCTCGGCCACCTCGGGAA